>Ga0302140_10007452_pt1 | contig 13690 bp, 9 predicted proteins | sample I_Bog_E1_1_FD_202095 | JGI IMG/M metagenome (GOLD analysis project Ga0302140, IMG submission 202095) | Peat permafrost microbial communities from Stordalen Mire near Abisko, Sweden - I_Bog_E1_1 | ecosystem: Environmental > Terrestrial > Soil > Wetlands > Peat | place: Sweden: Abisko, Stordalen...
GAAGTAATCCGCGCGATTGCCACAGTGTTTGATTCGAAGTCGGCCGGATGAATGATCCATCTGCGGATGCTCTGAAGCCGATCCCAGAATCAATTAATTTTTGCCATTGTGAAATTCCATTTTTAGGTTCGACAACCGTGCGGAACTCGCTACGATTTGACCGTGCCGGGTCCATCTCTCGCGGTCGTCATACCGTCGTATGCATCGGGCGCGTCAATTCTTCCCACCCTTAATTCGCTTCATAAGTCAGTGCGTGCTTGGTCTGACGAGTCGTACACCCTTGTATTGAGTGACTCATCGCCCGACCACGACATTTGCGTGCAAGTACGCGGGTGGTCGGCTCAAGTAGGTTGCACACTCGTCATCGATCATTCCGACCAACGTCGGATCATTAAAGAAGCGCTCAACGTTGCATTTTCGAAGAAGGAGGTTGCGACCGCGGATATCGTCGTCGTGACTAATGACGACGTTGTAGTAGACGTCAATTGCATTTCGGAAATTGTACGTGCACTCAGTGAGAACGCCGACGCAGTAATCGCCGTTGGTTGTGTCTTGCCGGATCCTCTCCACGCAACGGGTCGACGCAGCGCCGGAGCTTGGCAAATGGAACTTGTCACCCGGATTGCCCGGTATCAAGGTCCGAATGTTTTTCGATCAGAAGGTGCCCTATGGGGAACTCGAGGTCAGTTCGCTGGCAACTATCGCCACCCAATCGGTTCGGGAAACATTGCCGACGACGTCGAACTGAGAGATTTTGTCAAGCAGAGCAATCTGGGGGCGCTCAACGTGCATCAGGCTGTCGTTTACAAGATTCCCGCCTCGGGCTTTTCGGAGTTTGCGCTTCAGACGCATAGGTCTCAATTTTCACTGAAGACTTCGAACAAAGTTGCCGTTGCACGAGCGACGAAGCTGCGCGCTATCGCTCAGGGAATCATTGGAAGTCCAAGAGGGGCATCGAAGTACTTCGCGCATCAACTTTGTCTGTTGGCTGGAGCCGGAAAGAGAGATAAATACCAAGGAGAATTGGGACCGCGCGCTCGGTACCCTTTGATAGGGCACTCCTCGATCGCGCCGTTCATTAACGGAAGTTGACCTGAACCTACTGGCCGAGCAGGTCGCTGCGCAGCGCTGCCCAGCGAAGTGAATCTATGATTCCGTCGGTCACTGACCGGCTGGCCTGCCACTTCAGCAATCTCTCAGCTTTTACGCAGCTGGCGTAGGCGCCGGCGCTGTCCCCTGGGCGACGGGGAGCTTCTATTGCTACCAGAGGTGTCTCGACCACGGCGTTGAACGCGTCGATTAGCTCGCGCACAGTCGTACCACGCCCTGTACCGAGGTTGATGACATCGTGTCGCTGGCGAAGGGATACGATCTCGTCGAATTTCTCCAGAGCCAGCACATGAGCTGCCGCCAAGTCCCAGACGTGTACGTAGTCGCGCACCCCGGTGCCGTCTCGTGTTGGGTAGTCAGTGCCGGTGATCTCGAAGGGCACGCCCCTTTCCGACGCGCTGATCATCGCGCCTAATGCATGACTCGGGCTCGCAAACTGGAGCCCAGTTCGCATCTTCGGATCGCCACCAATGGGATTGAAGTAGCGCAGCGAGAGCACCCGCATCAGTCCGGCATTGGCGATGTCCTCGAACATCCGCTCGCAGACCACCTTGGTCCGGGCATAGGGACTGAGAGGAACCATTTCGGCATCCTCGTCGAACTCGGGCGCGCTCCCGGTACCGTAGACTGCGGCTGATGAACTGAAGACAAGTCGAGGGCAGCGATTGCGGATCAGGTGCGTCACCAGGGCGAGGCTGTTCGACACGTTGTTCGCGTAGTACCTGATGGGATTGGCCACTGATTCAGGGACACTGATCAGTGCGGCGCAAAGTACGACTGCATTGATCTCCGGATGCTCTTGGAACACCCGGTCAATCAATTCGCCATCTTCGATTCCTCCCTCGTAGAAGATCCGATCTCGCGTGAATTCGCTACGACCAGTCACCAGGTTGTCAATGATGATTGGCGAGATTCCCGCGTCGAGGCACGCCGAGGCAATTGTGCTGCCGATGTAACCCGCGCCTCCTGCAATGAGGACTTGCACTGTGGATGAACTCCGTTTCTCCTGTGGTTCAGCCCACTTTACCTACGTGTTTCTGCTCGTATCGATTCCTCCCCGACCCTCGACACTGTCCCGGGGCGCGGTGTCCACGTGGCGATGTCAGTCTCTTCGAGGGCGACGTCGGTCGATGCAGAGCACCGAATGACCTTGAGCAAGCAAGGCATCGGTGAGGTGTGATCCGATGAATCCGGCACCTCCCGTAACTGCGATGCGCATACAGCCTCTTTCAGTCCGACTTAGCATACTTTTCTACGCCTCCAGATGCTGGTCCTTACTATGTAGCACCTAGAAATGACGTTGATTCCAACAAACTTCAATATGACTTAAACGCTAAGTCTCGCAGGTTTGGATTCTTCAAGCAAAGTGCGCGTGGCATGACAGATTCGTGAGATAAGTCTCGATTGCATTTTTTCCATCGAGTTTGGGCTACGCCCAGTTTGATCCGAAAGAGCATGGCCTTCGCCACGAAGAAGTTGATGGAGCAATGCGAAGCGGTGCACGACTTGGTTACAATTCGGAAGTGTTAGAACCAAGTCTTGTAGTCGTCATCCCCACTTTTGCTCCGGGTGCTTCGATTCTGCCCACTCTCACGTCGTTAGAGGCATCCGTTGGTGCATGGTTCAATCAAACCTTCACACTCGTGTTAAGCGATTCGTCTCCGGTTGACGACATCACCAATGAAGCTCGATCGTGGGCTGAAACGGCCAATTGCGTTCTCGTCGTTGATCATTCGTACAGCCGACGATATGTAAAAGAGGCACTCAACGTGGCGTTCTCAAAGAAAGAAGTTAGTGGAGCTGACTTAGTTCTTGTCACAAATGATGATGTTGTGTTTGACGTGAGCTGCGTGTCTATTTTGATGCGCACGTTGTGCGAAGAGGTGAGCGCAACAATGGTTGTTGGTTGTGCGTTGCCAGACCCACGTTACCTAAGTGGTGGACGACGGGCGGGCGCTTGGCAGATGAAGGCTGCTGAAAGGATCATTCGACGGTGGCCGGCAACGACCGCTCGAGCCGAGGGTTCGATTTGGGCAACTCGAGGGACGTTTGCAGGTTCATATCGATATCCGCTCGGCTCAGGGAGCATTTCTGACGATATTGAACTGCAGAACCACGTACTTCGCAATGGCCTGATCTGTTTGAGCGTTGCCCAAGCGGTGGTCTATAAGATTCCGCCCCGGGGATTCGCGGAATTTTCAATCCAGTCGCGAAGAAATTTCGCTTCGTCAATTGCTGGCGAAATGGTTCTTCCTTCCAAGTGGGTGAAACTGAAGGTCGGCTTCATTTGCATGCTCGGTGACCCTTTGGGAGCAATTCATTATTTGTCCTATCGTACTTTCATGCTCTTAGGAGCTGGAAAGGGTTCGGCGCCGTCGGGGGAACGTTGGGAGCGTGCGTCGAGCACATGGCGGTGAAATCCATTCGGAGGAAATTCGAAGAAGAACTCTCTAGAGATTCCTTTGTCATCTTCTCGATTGTGGCCCTGGGGTAAGGCGCTCAAACTCATAGCTCAGGAATTGAAGCGATCAGATATAAGGTCTGTGAGGGCGCCGCTCACAATGTCGAACAAAGCTCATAAAGCTGAAGTGCCGTGCGATCAAAATTGAATCGAGAAAGTAGACCTGCATCACGAAGTTCGATGCTGGGCCGGGGATTTAGTAGAGCCGCCTTGATACCTTGGGCCACGCTTTCAACACTCAGCGGATCAATGAACGAGACCGATCCATCGAACAATTCTCTGAAGACTTCGATGTCTGAGACGACAACTTGGGTGCCTGAAGCCAGGGCTTCGAGTATCGGAAGTCCAAATCCTTCGTAGAGCGAGGGATACGCGAGCAACGAAGCATTCCTATAAAGTGCGGGTAATTGAGCTTCAGCGACGTAGCCAAGAAATTCAACGTTTTCGAAATCCCCCTTCGCGGTGTTCGCAAAGAGACGAGTAGGTCGACCAAAGACCTTGAGAGTAAGGTCGGGGAATTCGCGACGCAGGATTGTCCAAGCGTTCAGCAATCGGGAAAAGTTCTTGCGAGGGTCGTCGGAACCGTATGCCAACACGTAGGGCGCTTTGGTTGCGAGTTTTCCATCCGCGTGGAAACCTGACCCACAACCCGGATAAATTCGCACGACTCGATCCTCGGGTACGCTCAGTCGCTCAATGACTCTCTGACGAGAGAACTCCGAAACGGTCACAATGGCGTCCACTCGTCGCACCAGTCGTGGTAACAGCACATCGTAGGTTTCGCGTACGCCGACGGAAAACCATTCAGGATGGTCAAGTGTCGCAAGGTCGTGAACGACGAGTACCTGGCGCCTCTTGGAAAGGGGACCCAAGTTCGTCAGGCTGAGAAGTAGCTCGTCTTTTCGAATCATATGAGGAAGGGCAGCTTGTTCCCAGAGGATTCCTCGCCAGCCCATGAGCGCCGCTCGCGGCTCAATGATCCTCGACTCCTCCTTAGGGAAGCGACTCCATACTTCTCGCGCGTAACGCTCGACGCCAGTGATTTTGAGTCCTAGAAAGCGTCCATTCACGGCTACCCTCGTCACGGCTCAACCTCTTTTCAATTCGCATAGAAGTTGATGAAAGGGTGCTGCTCTTCTCGCGCAGCCGAGGTCCTTATTACTAAGACCGAACCAAAATCGATGACGCTGAATTTGCTTTCGCGCAAGGCATCTCGGTCAAAATGCGATGGTGGCGTTGATATGACTCGCGACCCGCTAGTCAGAGTCCGCTCATCTGGTTCGCTTGACCTTGTCTTCACCACGCCCCACTCCTTCGAAGTACTGAGATAACGTTTCATGCCTCGATAGAAATTTACTTTCTGCGGCGGAATCGAGGACTTAAGGCTCATCTAATGTGGCACCGCAACGGATCATGCTCCTTATCGACATAGTAAGGTCGAATGACTTGGAATTCGGTGAATCCTAACTTAGAGTGCCTCGAGACCAAAGCAATCTCAACGACTCAGAAAATGCGAAAGGTGGCTTCGCGACCGAACATTGTGTAGCGAGCTCGAGAGTAATTCATGCGAGAATTCGAGAGGTAATTGTATAGCCCCTCAGTCGAAATTCTTCCGCAAGAGCGCTATCCACTCACAACGGTACAAACGCCGCGGTACGTTCTTTGATTGGAGGATTGGATTATCGATGGAACTGGACAGAAACTCTACGATTCTGGTCGCGGGTGCGGGCGGGTTCATAGGCGGACATCTCGTAGGCAGGCTCCTCAGTGATGGTTTTGAATGCGTGCGCGGAGTAGACCTGAAGCCGCTTCAAGAGTGGTATCAAGTACACCCTGAAATCGATGCTCGGCAATCGGATCTTCGTATTCGTGAGAACGCGTACGATGCCATGGAAAATGTCCGTTACGTCGTGAATCTAGCGGCCGATATGGGCGGAATCGAATTCATCGAAGAAAACAAAGCACTTTGCATGCTCTCAGTGTTGATTAACACACATCTCCTCGAAGCTTCAAGGGATACCGATGTCGAGAGGTTCTTTTTTTCATCTTCAGCTTGCGTGTACGCAGCCGAGCGTCAAGTTGAACCGAATGTGGTTGCGCTGAAAGAGTCAGATGCGTACCCCGCAATGCCAGAGGATGGCTACGGATGGGAGAAACTATTCTCAGAACGAATGTGCCGTCACTTCAGGGAAGATTTCGGTTTGGAGACACGGACTGCTCGCTTTCACAACATCTACGGACCGTACGGAGCATTTAGAGGTGGTCGTGAAAAGGCGCCCGCCGCGATCTGTCGTAAAGTAGCCGAGGCGAAGAGGTACGGGGAGAGCTGCATCGAGATCTGGGGCGACGGTGAGCAGACTCGGAGTTTCACATATATAGACGATTGTTTGGAAGGTTTGCTACGAGCGTTCAGTGGAGAATTCGTCGATCCGATCAATGTTGGGTCAAACGAATTGTTGAGTATCAATCAGCTGGTCGATATCGTCGAAGAGATTGCGGGCGTATCACTGGAGAGGAATTACATGATGGATGCGCCAACGGGCGTTCGCGGACGCAACAGTGATAACACACTTATTCAAGAGGTATTCAATTGGCAGCCCTCGGTAACATTGCGTAAAGGAATTGAGTTAACTTACCGGTGGGTGAGTGATCAGGTTGCGAACTCAAGGCCTACGTTCTTTGGGTAGCGTCGTTAGATCACTTGGTTTGACTCGTTCTACGATTGCTTGTCTCCAAATTCGGTCGAAGTCAATGTCGAGTCATTCGATCCTTTCGTTAATCTCGGATGAGCCATGGTTTTCTCTGGAGTCAAATGAAACAAGTAACAGTTTCCGTCGTCACCATTTGCTTGAATCATTCACACGGACTTGAACAGACGTTGAGAAGCATCGACACGCAAACGTGGACTCCGATCAACTGTTTCGTCATTGATGGTGGAAGCACCGACGGATCCCTGGAGATATTGCAACAACGTGCTCACCTTGGAAACTTCACCTTCCTGAGCGAACCTGACGGCGGAATATTCGACGCGATGAATAAGGGCTGGAAGATAGCCGACGGTGACTTAGTGGTATTTATGAATGCAGGGGACTGTTTCACGTCAAATTCAATTGTTGAAATTATGGCGCGGTCCTATGCATTTGAGTCCTGGCGATGGGGATATGGCCGCGCACAGATTCAATCCCCATCTAAAGGAGCAACGAAGGTCTTGGTCTTTGAACCATTTCGTTTCAGTCGACTGGCTCTTGGCATATCCACAATCCCTCACCAAGCGACCGTGATGCAACGCTCTTTGCTCGATGAGCTGGGAGGTTTTGAAACAGATGCAGGTCTAGCTGCCGACCAGAAGCTTCTCTTTCGCGCGGCTTTGATCTCGCACCCAAGGATCTGGAAAGACGCCTTTGCGAACTATGAGGGCGGTGGCGTCAGTTCCGGTCGCATTGTTGCGGCGCATGTTCTAGACATGGCACGATATCGTCGCCAATCTGGCGTCACGGTTGGTGGCGGATTGATTCGGGATGCGGTAGTCACTGCAGCATTATTCGCGTCTGAGCTTGTGGTGGCATTTTGCAAATTGGTTAAGTTACTTTTAACCGGTCGCGGCCGAGATATTCAAAAGATATTTGAAAGTCGTTGAAAATGGCCCAGTTCTTCTCTTGATTTTGGAGGTAGCACTCGGATCTTGGGCGGTCCGGCGTAAGAATTGGTGCAGAGTCTTCTCGTGGATTTTTGGAAATCATCACCCTGAGATCATCTGTCAAGAAGAATCCCCAGCACTGAGTTACTGGACGCCGACCAATCAATCCTTCGGCCATTGAAGCGCTAACCGTCAACTCGCGGCCATCCATTCGAGTGCAGCGGCACCGGCCCGATAGACCAGTCCGTTCGAAACACTCTCGTCGCTCAGTTCGCCGTGGTTACTGTCGCCCAGTTGTCGTGGCCGTTGGTGACACTCAGGAGAGAGACACGAACTGACTTAAAGGAAAGAAGGAAATATGCGACGACTGCGGCACGACGTAACGCGAGCGAGGCGTTGTTGACTGCATATCCGGTGCAGGTCACCACCTCGCCATCTTTGATTTCACCGGCGAGTGTCTTCAACGATCTCCTTGACTGCGCCGACAAGGACGACTTACTCGGTGCAAATTGGATCACCACCGGAACTGGCTGGCTCTTCGCAACCATTTCGACGGACAGCGGGTTGGATAGGGCAAAAGAGAAATCTGCGTCTGCTGCCTTGGTCGCCGTGACCTTGCACGTGCCCGAGCCCGTGGCAGTCAGTTCGTTACCATGGATCATGCAGCCAGTCGCCGTTCCATCGATGACGGCAAAACTCACGGCCCCCGTGCCCGAGCCACCTTGTGTCGTCAACGGTAGAGGGGTGCCCACTCGACCAGGACCATTGGTTAGTAAAAGGGGAGCTTGTGACGCAAGGTTTGGTTGAGCGATCAGAAGGATCGGATCGACTGAAAAGCTCACCGTCACTGATCCATCCTGCGTTGCCGTTCCGACAGCGACCACACCACTGGAAGTCAATTCGTAGATCACGTCACCCACCTTGATGGTCGGATCGTCAATAACTGCAGTTATTGGTATCCGTGAGTCAGGCGACGTGCCGTCAGGAGTCTCCCACGTCACCGCAATCGATAGCAGATACGTTAACTTGGACGGCACGAAGTTCATGATTGTTGCGGGTTGGGTGACGGGATAGAGACTCACGACCGACTCATCGGGGAGTGCGCCGGCGGGGATAGTGACGGTTGCGATTACCGCACTTAGGTTCGCCGAAATCGTCGACGCGCCAATTGAGGAAGTATTCACGGAGCTTGGAGTCCCGAAATCGCTGGTTGCGATTCCCGAATAGGTAGGCGGCGGCGACACGACAAGTGGTGGCGCGCCGCCACCGCCACCGCCGCCGCCACCGCCACCGCCACCGCCACCGCCGGAGGTGTCGGGGTTCATGCCCGTGCCCGTTAGCGTGATGGTCTGTACACCACTCCCATCATTTCCTTCAATCAACCACGATCCAATAAATGTCCCAGTTGATTCTGGTTGAAATTGAACCTGCTCAAAAAGACTTGAATTTGCACCTAAGACTGTCGGAGCGGTCAACGTAGTCAATGCTGAGAATCCGCTCGAGCTGGGTGACTGGGATTCTGTAATCGTGAGTGGGAGACTCCCCTGGTTGTTGATTTGGAATCCAAGAGTTTCTGGAGAACCGACCATCACATTGCCAAATTCAAGAGTGGTCGGTGTGATGTTGATTTGCGCTGGCGGATTCGCTGAACCAGAGACTGGCACGCCAATGGGACCGAGACTCGTCTCTAATGTCGCAACATCGCCAAAAACGTGTTCGTAATCGCCTGAAGAACCTGGAGGGTCAAAGCTCACTGTAAAGGTGACCGTGCTCCCTGGTCCAAGATTGCCATCAGTTGGAGGATCAGCGACCGAGAACGGTAGAGCAGGACCATTGAAGCCCGTGATCTGGATTGTGTTTGTGGTGTTATTCGTGATGGTCACTGGTTCGCTTACGGCTGCGCCACCAATAGGTTGAGTCCCGAAGTCAACTTCAGCTGGTGAAGCACTCACGGCCGCGTTAGCAGCGAGACCATCACCATTGAGTTCAAGTGACGCAGTACCAGCGCTGTCGTTCGCTGTCAATGTACCCGATTGCTGCCCAACGGAAATTGGTGTGAACGTGATCGGCACCGAAATGCTCTCACCTTGGCTGAGCACGGCGGGTAGAGGTTCGCTCGGTGTTCCTAAGGAAAATGAGCTACCAGTTTGGGTGAATGAGTTGACGGTTGTCGCTTGTGTTGCCGTAAATAGAGCCGTCGCGTTTTCAGGTTGTGAAATTATTGACGGTGAAAAGTCGACGTTGTTGCCATTCAATTGAGGAACGGAGGACGACAGGAGACCAAATCCAATGAGATCGCCGTCTTGGGTTCCCACGTACATTTTTCCGTTATCGACACCCGGCTCAGAGAATTTTGTCGCAGTGCCAATTGGCGCACTCCAGATTTCCTGCAGGCTCCCGTGCGGGCCCGGATCTTGGGGTATTGGATCAAACGCCTCCAGCTTCGATGAAGAGCCATTCCGCTCCGTAAGCCACAGGATTGAGGAGCCTGAATCAGTCCCATTGGAAGTGAGGATTGGGTGACCGGAACCGTACGGAAACGAAGCTCCTGAATTCGAGGTATTCCCTACGAGCTGGAAATAGACAGCCCCAGAAGCGCTGACCATTCTCTGTAGCACATTGAGCGAACCAAAACTTTGGGAAAAGGGTGATGCGCCAGTGTTGACAATGTAGATGTAACCACCATCGCCAGGCCAAACCGTTGGTGCGGACCAGACGCCACCGTAGGAGCCGCTCTCTGAAGGGATTGCGTCACTACCGCCCGAACCATGTTGGTAACCACCCAGGGCGTTCATGTTCAGACCGTAGAGAATCCCTTCTTTTCCAATCTCGACCATGACGTTGGGCTCTTCTGCGCTACCCATACTCGCGGGCAGTGCCACGGGACCGCCCGAGCCGAGGTCGCCATCGACTGAATTGAGGTATGAAGCGTTCGATGGGGTGAACCAGTCGACGACCTTGAGTTTTCCACTCGCGGTACTTAGCTTTACGACTGACTCCCCGTAGCGCAGCGGTTCGGGATTTTCCGTTCCAGAACCGGTGGCCGGAAGATCCCCATTGCCGGTCGCAACATAGATGTTGCCTTGGCTGTCGACCACCGGCGCAGAACCAGACTCCCAGATTCCCGCTCCGCCACCACCGCCGTTGGATTCGTCAATACCCGTCTCGGTCGCCCACATAGTGGTGATGGCTGCCGTGGACGTGGATACGCCCACCAGCCAGCCGGTCCAATGGCCAAGATCGCATTGTGCACTGAAGGCCGCGTAGACGACGCCGTTGACGAGCACGAGACCTGGACGCTGCGTCTCGACCTGGCCGTCGAAGATCGTGTTGGAGTCAGAATCGGCAGCACCTTGAATTGGCACTCCGCCCGAGGGCCAATTCGAAGGCGTTGTACCATCGGCGACATTGACGGCATTCATGAAGAACTCTGTTGCGCCGTTGGTTCCCCCGTCGGTCGCGGTGACGAAGTAAGCAATGTGTGTGCTCGGATCGATCACGGGTGTACCCGTGATCCCCATGGCCGAACCGATATCGCCACAATTCATCTGGGCCAGCGGATTCGCAGGTGCGCCAAAGGAGTCCTGCCATTTGATGGCGCCGGTCGTGGCGTCAAGTCCGTATACGTTATTTTCCTCGGTCGCGGCCAGGACCACGGATTGACTGATGAGCGGTTGTGCGTAGATCTGACCAACCAACTGCGTGTCAAATAGTTGACCGAAGTCGCCGCTCGTGACTGAGGAAGGCGTTAACGCAGGTTCGTTTGGATACCACCCTGTGTCAGAATTGTCAGATGACTGCTGCAATGTATCTGCGCTCGCCGTGAATCGACTTCCGATGGGAGCAGCACTGATTCCTATGGCCGTGAAAAGGAAAATCGCCACTACCAACAAAACTTTCATGTTCCGTCGAAAGGAGTGCGAGGACTTGAAGACGGTAGAACCCGAAATGGACGAGTGGCTTACGTCGAACATTGTTCCAGAACTTCCGAGGTGGCGCGGTACTTTACGAGGAGAAGAGTGAACCTACTCAAACTGACAAGGTACATAGGAATCCAGTCGGCACACATCTTGGGCGGTCGGTTCTAACTAGCATGAATATAGTCTTTGAAGCCAAGCTGGTGAGTCCTCTCAACCAAGGGCGTGATTTGGTTTAAGAAGGAATGACCGGATATGCGAGTGGCTCCGAGAGCCGATTCTCGCCAATGTTCGCGTGCATGAGGTGAGTGAATAATAAGTCGCCGATGTTCTCGCCTTATTCTCCATTGTCTCGTGGCGCGTGGTTATCTAAAGTTTTGAAGTCTTGAGACACACGTTCTGAATGTAAGGAAGAGTTGCCTTGCGACGCAATGTATAGAATGCGCTTTGCTACTTCATCCCAGGGCACCACGCCACCAGGAGCCACCTCGGGTAGTCCCTCGTGCTGCCAGATTTGAAGCCGCTCGTTGAGACAGGCCGCGAGGTGCTTGGGGTCAGGAGTGACGAGCACTCCATTAGAAGCTCTCACGGAATCGCTCAATCCCGGTACGTCGTACGCGATAGTCGGAGTTCCCACTCCCGCCGCTTCGGTGACAACGAGCCCCCAACCTTCGCGAACCGACGTCACGATCAGGACGTGCGCCCGGGCGAGTCGCGCGATTTTCTCGGCCGGAGAGACCTTGCCGAGAAAATGGACACCTTCGGGTGCGGACAATCTAAGTTTGTCCTGCATTGATCCAGATCCGATTACCCACAACACGGCGGTCGCCATTGACTGACGTAGAAGTCCAAAGGCTTCAATCGCGTCCTCGGGTCTCTTGTGGGCTTCGAGACGCCCAACGAAAACGACTGTCGGATTTGTTTCGCGTTCCACTACTGGTCGCTCGGCAAGTTCACGGTGCCCTTCGGGCACCGTGACGACGTGTCTTAGACCGTATGCGCGCAATGACCGTTCGCTCGACTCAGAAACCGTCACGGTCATAGTGTCGCGGTAACCGTTTAACCACCTTGGCTCAAACCAATAACGTCCCAAAGTCGCGAAGGGTCGTGGGAATTGGTAGTACCAAAGCTCGCGACAAACCTGATGAATGAGGGCAACGAGGGGGACATCAGTGACCCACTTGCGGGCGAAGAAAGGTCTCGTGTTGATTTCTTCAATCACGAGATCGAATTGTCCTCGACCTTCGCGGCGATAGAAGCGTTTCGCGTGTCGATACACGCTCAAAGAAGAACCGCGACGAATAATTTGGACGCCATCAAAATCTTCGTACGAAGGTCCACCCTTTACTGATGCGCAGAAGAGGGTAACGTTGTGCCCTTCGCGGACCCATTCGTTGGCGATGTTTTGTGTGTAGATTTCAGCGCCGCCAGCCCTTGGGTTTGTGACGTCACGCCAATTGAGTATGAGAATTCTAAGTCGTCGTTGAGAATGTGGATCAAGCAAGGGACTGATTACCTCTTTCGGGGCAAGTTCAGAACTTTCCGACCATCGTGCAAAGAGATCCGCGTCCGGTTTTCCACGAACGTCGCGCTCGTAAAAGCGCAAGACCCTTAGTCGATAGAAGATTGCACAGGTGTCGATGAGCATGTTGCGTACCGAACGAACGGACACCGTACTGGTGAAGCGTTCAATGATCGTCACCGGCATTTCCACGAAATTTCGAAAACCTTGCTGGCGCGCTACCACGAAGAGTTCGAGGTCAAACGCAAAACGCTTTTCGACCATTCGTGGCAAGATTGCCGCCAATACGTCTCGCCGCACCACTTTGATGCCAGTTTGTGTGTCGCGAACTGGAAGGCGAAAGAGAAGTCGATTGAGTTGCTGGTAGCTCCACGAGTAAAATCGACGAAGCGGTGGATAGATGACTTTTGAACGTGAATGACGTTTGCTCCCGTAAATGATGTCGGGATGTTGCTGTTGCACGATCTCCATCAGGTTTATGAGAAGTTCGGCGGGAAGGTCGCCGTCGCCGTCGATGAATCCGAGGTACTCACCACGTCCGATAGAGAGTCCTGCCCGTAGCGCGGCTCCCTTTCCCTGACTATGGTCCAAACGCACGAGTGTGAACGGAATTATTTCAAGACCCTTCAACTGATCTTCACTCTGATCTGTGCTTCCATCGGACACGGCAACAATCTCATACGAGATGTCACTAGCAGCGAGAATCCGGGCGATCTCCTCAAGGTGTGTTCTCAGCCGTGAACCAGGATTGTAGAAAGGTACGACCAGGGTCAGATCAATTTCCGCGACGGGCAGTTCGATGATCGATACGTCTGCTGCCGCGTCGCGTACCTTGGCGACGGCGAAGGCGAGCAGCGCGGGAATCAAGATTGCCAGGAGCGTCAAGACGCTCACGATCAGCATGATCCACGCAATCTCCCCCATGTTCTTGTGGTGCAAGGAGATGAGGACTGACGCAAGAACGACGCCAAGCCAAGGGGTCAGTGAAAATCTAGAGCGGCGAGCGAGATGGAGGTAGACGAATAGATTCACGACACCTATGG
>Ga0302140_10007454_pt1 | contig 13689 bp, 6 predicted proteins | sample I_Bog_E1_1_FD_202095 | JGI IMG/M metagenome (GOLD analysis project Ga0302140, IMG submission 202095) | Peat permafrost microbial communities from Stordalen Mire near Abisko, Sweden - I_Bog_E1_1 | ecosystem: Environmental > Terrestrial > Soil > Wetlands > Peat | place: Sweden: Abisko, Stordalen...
GAACAATACGAGGGCCAACCCGAGGATCATCGGGATAGAATGAAGCGTCATGAGCTAACGATCCGCACACGCGGTGGTCATCTACCAAATGCTCGAAGATCTTGATAGGTGAAGCTATTTTGATACCGATGGGGCATTGGACAGACTGCTGCATACAAACTCCTTTTTGTGTATAGCGGGCCGAAAATCAGATTTGGGGAAGTCCGCCGCCTCGTTCTAGCCAAATGTGAAATCAAGTGCTTGAACGCCAAGATCGAGGAACTCGATTTCGAAGGTTCGATCTACGATCGGACCTTTTTGCCGGATGAGCTGATAGAGTCGGGGCTCTCGGATTTCTCCGGAGCCGTCTGGGCCCGTGTCAACGCCGGAGTTTCCCGCCGGAGCGGCGCCATCCAGTCGCACAACAAACCGCACGGGCTTGCCGTCCTTCGCGGGAGCCAGCACCAGGTTCAGGTCACGGCTGTGGAACCGGAACACGATCTTGCCCGGCGCAGCCTGAAGCACGGCGCTCTCGGCATCGACATTCCACGAGCCGCTCAACCCCCAATGATTCAAAGAGAGTTTCACGGGCGCGCTGAAACTCTGAATCGAATCTTTGTGCACTTTTTCGGGCGAGGCGAAATTTTGCGCCTGGCGATAGCCGATATAGGTCTCGGGAGACCGCTCATCCGTCCAATCGGGTGCGGCCTCAATTCCAACACCGGATACGGTGGTCGTTGCAGGAGCTAGGCCAGTCGCTCCGTTTTCCTTCAGGAGGTCCTGGATGACGCTTTCGATTTCGCCATAATCGCCTTCGCCAAAGTGGTGATACCGAATTCGCCCTTTGGCATCGACGAGATACTGGGCAGGCCACGCTTCATTGTTAAACGATTGCCAGATCCTATAGTTGCTGTCTATGGCGACGGGGAAAGTAATATTCAAAGTGCGCACGGCATTTTCCACGTTCATCGGTTCGTGCTCGAACGAAAACTCCGGCGTGTGGGCGCCGATCACGACAAAGCCTGCATCCTTATATTTCGCGGCCCAGGTCTTCACGTAGGGCAAGGGCCGCAGAGAGTTGATGCAGGTGTACGTCCAGAAATTAACCAACACTACCTTTCCGCGAAGCGACTTGCATGACAGCATGGGCCTTCATCGTGACGGCAGCTTGACTCTCGCCTCAGGGATCAGACGCACCGGACCTATCAATCCCGAGGGCATGAAGAAAATCCGACGCTGGAACATAACAAAATGAGGATCCCCGCTTGCCCCATCGCCGACGAGGCGATTCCGCAGGGTATTGGTCACGACGATTTCTAAATGATTGCTGCCAGCTTTCAGGAAGGGGGCGACATCCACACGGTACGGCCGCATGATCAAGGAATCAACTTTCTTGTGGTTAATCCATACCTCTGCTACATCGTGGACTTCCCCGAGATCCAGTTCGAGCGTCAAACCAGGGCGCAGATATCGTTGCGTGATCTGGACGTCTAAACTGTAGTGACCCTGTCCTGAGAAATAACGCAGGTTTTGCGAAAGGCTCCAATCGCGCAACGGCGCGGCATGAATCTGTTCGCTCCATTGTTTTCCATCTTTATCCTTCCCCACCAGATTGAGACCCCAGTTGGGGCCTAGAGTTAACGCGACTGGAATGGCGTCTTCCGAAACGACTTGTGAAAATGTCGACACTTGATTCTTGTCGTCGCTGAATTCCGCGCGATAACTTCCCGGTTCCGTAGCCACGCCGAAGAGTCCGTCGGAAGTGCGGTCAATTTTGGGGAAGGTAGTGCGGACAGCATGCTTCTCCTGCGGAGATGCTGTCAGGCCAACCAATTGGGAACCATAGGGATCGAGATGCACCTCGAGCGTTACCCTGCCTTGTTCGGAGCGGTAGAGCGGCGCCTCGGAAACCTCACCCGTCCATGGATCCCAAATCTGCGGGATGCGCTTGCCGGCGGGCAGAGTGACACGGAACCGCTGAGATTCTGCGAGGGGATTGCGAAAGAAGAAAAAGCTCACCTTGGCAACATCAAATTGCTGGAAGAAAATTTGTGGTTGAGGAGTCGCAAAGGAAAGGTTCGGACCGACGTTGAGCTCAGATTCTAATACATGGGGAACTGCGGTTGCGTTCTCCACGAAGCGAACGCTCGCATGGGAATAAGACGACGCAGATTCCGTCGACGGACGTTGACTCGCGGTGAAGTCCTGCATGATTTTTTGAATGCGTTGACCGTTGTCGCGATAGTCACGGAACGAAATCTCTTCCGCCGGCATATGCTCGGCGAAAACGATGGGCAATCCTGCCTTGGCAAACTCCTGAAGCTTTTCCGCCAATTGCAGGCTGATCCGAGTCTCGTTGCGCAACACAAGCGACGGATAAACGCTGCCCGGAGTATGCAGTTCGTGATTCTCCACGGTGGCGTTGTGCAACAGGGTGTCTTCGTTGATGAAGTCGAAGTTATAACCGTTTGCCATCAGGGAATATTCGAGTGGATAGTCCTCATCCACCGGCATCCAACTCGGGTAGTAAAGACGGTGCGTATATAAGGCCACGCGAGCGACGCTGTGCCCCGATTGCGCAAGCGCCTGCACCCGCGCCATATATTCGTTCAGAGGCTTCAGGTAGGGCCAGAACGGATTGCGAGAATTGAGTTGCTCGGAAAAAGTGTACGTGAGTTCATATTGCGTGGAAAAAGGAAACCAGCCGGGATCGGGGCGATCCATGTACTCGTAGGGAAAGCCGTGGTAGCCCACGCGAGTAATGCCCGCCGCGAAAAGTTCGTCGGCGGTGATCTTCATTAATTCTGGAGTGATCTCGTAGGGATGGTCCCGCCACACGAAGCTTTCGCTGGAGATCGTATTCTTGCCGAATAGATGTCCGCCGGAAGAAGCTAGCTTTAAGAAATCGAAGCGACCATCGGCGTATAGAACTTCGGTTTCTGGATAGTCCGCATTCCCGTATATTTTCAGAAGATCGGCTGGCGCGCCGTGCGCCTGAATGCGAACCTTAAGATGATTGCGATGCCCCCAGTCGATGAGAGGCTGGTAGAAGTTATCAATCATCAAATCAGAAACCGTAAGCCAGTAGTCGTGCCGCACTCGCTCGCCGATTTCCGCATCGTCGTAGGAAGGCAGAGAAGGGTACTCTTCGCCGGGATCGCTCTCTCCCGGACGCTTCACCAAAGGCAAGTAGGGAGTAAGGTCGTATCCGCGGCGCTTTTGAAACTCGCTCAGAAAGCCGTCGGTCCAGTACATGCTTTCCGCCGTCACTTCCAGACTGTCGCAGAAAATTGCGCGCAACGATTTTCCGAAGTCGTCGCCAAAATATTTCTTGCTGGCTTCGCCCACAGCTTCGATGTGCCGATCGAGAGCCTCGCGTTTGAGATGGTCGAGCACCCACTGCGTGCCAATCCCCGCGCCGCCTTCCACCGTTTGCAAAGTCGGAGCCTGAATAAAGCTGAACAACACCCATTGCCCGGCAGGCACCTCCCAGTTCACGCTGCCATCTTCCCGAACTTGCTGGGTCAGCACAGTCGATGATGCGATATTGATTTTGCCGGATTCGATGACGGAGTCGATCGGAACGGAATCGGAAAACTCCTGAAGTTTCCTCTTGCCACGCACAGGTAAAGACCCGGGCGCCGCGACCACCGCCACCAACTTTTCGCCCGTTCCCAGCGGCGCCCCAGGGAATCGGCCGGAGAATGCAGTGGGACCGGTGACTAACATCTCATGCATGAGTAGTTTCTGCGATGCAAGCTGCAACGGAATGTAGGGTCCGCCAAAGGGCCAGCCGGATCCGAACGTCAGATCGACGTCGAGGCCCAGACGCCCGCCTTCCTCGATCGCAAACTTCACATGGTTGAACCACTCCGGTGAGAGAAAGCTGTCAACATGGCGCGCCACGTCCGCGGTGGGCGCGGGATTCAAACCATCTTTGAAGGATTGAATTTCCACTCCTCCAAGACCAGCGTCCTTGATAATTCTTAGTTCGCGCGCAATCTCATCATCGCTGACGTCCCCTCCCGGCCACCACCACCTGACCATAGGACGAGCCGACTCGGGAGGATTCCGAAAGCTGGTCCGCAGCGCATCGACAAGTTTCTCTGGCTGCGACGATGGAGACTGCGCCGCGGAGAACGACATTAGCCACAGCACGCAAGCCAGAAGGGTGAGAACACAAACACCGGCCGAATGCATAGAGCGAATTATTCTCAATTGTTTCTCAACCCCTGATTTCTTGAGAAGTCGTTGTTCAGACGCGAGCGACGGCCTTCGGTTGATAGGATGCGGACTCATGACCTGCGATATTCCCATCAGACGGCAGCCGGGATCGCGTCGACTCGCGGACAATGAGCGTCGGAGCCATGCGGACCACCGACGGTTTCTTGCGAGTCCTGCCCTCAATTCGATCCATGAGCAGCGTAGCGCCAACGGAGCCGATCTCATATCCTGGCTGTGCTAAAACCGTGAGTTGCGGGTGAAACACGTTGCCTCCAGGGATGTCATCAAAATTAGCGATGGCCACGTCTTCGGGGCAACGCACTCCCAGTTCTTCAAAGGCTTGCAGCGCGCCGATAGCCATGACGCCGTTGGAAACCAATATCGCGGAAGGTCTGGCGAACTGCAGCATAAGATCCTTGGCCAGGCGATATCCCGAACTCTCCCGAAAGTCGCCTTCCAAAATCAGATTCTTCGAAACTACAATTCCGGCCTCGCGCAGCCCCTCTTCGTAGCCGCGAAGACGTTCTCGCGCGACTCCCAACTCCAGCGGCCCGGTAATGATCGCGATGCTGCGATACCCAGTGCGGATGAGATGGCGCACACACTCCTGCGCGCCACGAACGTTGTCCAATACGACCGCATCGATCTTCATTCCGGCGGGAACGCGATCAAGACATACGATAGGAATCCCCGCTGCCATCGCTCGCCGGATGTGATCGCTGTCTTTTGCGCGGGTCGGGGCCAGCAGAATTCCATCGACCCTGCGGGAACGAAGCGCGGATACGATGCGGCGTTCACGGTCAATTTGTTCGTCGGTGTTGGCAGTGACCAGCAGGAAGCCTCGTTCCAGCGCACGATCTTCGGCACCGCGTATCACCTGCGGGAAAAAAGGATTGGTGACGTCGGGAAGAACCATGCCTAACATGTATGTCTGATTGACTTTCAAACTGCGGGCGATCTCGTTGGGATGAAAATCGAGCTCTCGGATGGCAGCCTCGACGCGGGCTCGCAAAGCCGGGCTCACACGCACGATTCCCCGGATGACATTGGAGACAGTCCCCGTAGAGGCTCGCGCGCGTTTTGCTACTTCTGCAATCGTCGCCATAAAGTCTCGACTTTACTTAACCGGCATTCGCTTCTACGCAAGGGCTAGCGCCAACGTGGTGACGGACGCTGGCGGGATTTGGAGAACCAAGTTCGGTCCCGCGACATGCAAGTCTTTGACCTGTGGAGTTATTTCATTCCGCTGATCGAAGGTGTTGTGAGCGTGAAGATCGGAGTTGGAAAGTGTAATCACCGCTCCGGATCGAATGGAAGCGCCTCGAACGACGACTTCGGTCTCACGGGATTCGCTCACATGCGGATTCACCAGCGTGAGGGTCAACTCCTTGCCACGTAAGGAGGCGGAGCCCGCCAATCCGCTAAATGTCGATGGTTTGCCGTCGCGCAGGTATTGGATGCTCGGCGCTGAAATGATCGTGCGTACCGCGTCACCCCCTTGGTGCGCACTGTACATCCCGAAGACGTGACCCACCGGAGTTACACAGAACTTGTCTTCATGCGCGAGATAAAGACTGTTCAGACAATTCACCAACTGCGCGGGACTGGCCAGAGTCACTTTATCAGGATGCCGGTTAAAAATATCCAGTGTCATCGCGCTGAAAACAGCGTCGCGGAGTGTAGGGACTTGCTCGAGGTAGTTGCCGGGAGTTAGTCCACTACCCGGGCGATACCAAGGTCCCCATTCGTCGACCACCAACTTGACCTTATGCTCGGAATCAAACTCGCCCATCGCTTGCCAGTGACCTTCGATCAAAGATTCCAGCCGGTTTCCCTCGCGCAGGACTTCGTACCAATCGAGCGTGTCAAATTTAAGGGCATCGCCCTTGCCTTCGTCCCAGTTCTGCGTGCGCCCACGGCTCAGGTTCCAGGAGTAGTAGTGGAGCGCCCAACCGAAGATCGAATCCAACAGCTCTTTGTCTTTGCGAACAATTTCCTCAAAGAATCCGTGCGTCCAGTCCCAAGCGTCGGAGTTCGGACCAGAAGCGATGAAGGACAAGGACTGCCCGTACTCCGGCACCCAGCTGGTGTATCTTCGAAATTGGACCGCATATTCCTGGGCGGTAAAGTTTCCACCGCATCCCCACGATTCATTTCCAACGCCCCAGTAGCGGACATCATAGGGCTGGCCAGAGGCGGTAGCGGCGCGCTCCTCGGCCAGCGTCGTGGAACCGGCGGGCGAGTTGCAGTATTCCACCCAGCGATAAAACGCCTCCGCCGGCAAACTCCGAACATTGGCCGCCAGATATGGTTGACAACCGATGGCGCGGCAGAGCCGCATAAATTCATCGGTGCCGAAGCGGTTGGATTCATAGCGGTGGCTCGCAGGCGCGCCGCTGGTCTCGTCTTCGTTGTTCCAGAAATTCGTTCGCCGCGGTCGCTTGTCTGCCGGGCCAACTCCGTCGCGCCAGTCATAACTGTCCGCGAAGCAGCCGCCGGGATAGCGAATTACCGGAGCTTTGATCTTGCGCATTTCATCGATGAGATCTTTGCGAATGCCTCCGACGTTTGGGATTTTCGAGTTTTCGCCAACCCAGACGCCGTCGTAGATCACGCCACCGATGTGCTCAAGAAAATGTCCGTAGATATTGGGAGAGATCGTGCCCAGAACCTCATCCAGCAGAATCTCAATGCGCGAGTCGGCTGCGCTCGGGGAGACGGTGCTCGAGAACGTGCGGCTCGAAAGGATGGCGCTCGCCAGCTTCGCCGGTTTGGCAAGCAGAACAGCGCTGGCGGCTAGGGTGCTATCGCGGATGAATTCGCGCCGGCCAGTCATAAGGCGGCCTTCGTGAGAGGATCGGCCAGTGCGAGTCCCGACTGAGGAAGAACAGAAGGGATCGATGCTAACTGCAGCATGCCAGCCATCAGCACTGCCATCTTCATCCATCCATTGCGACGTGCAGCCATCGCTAGAAAATAAACTTCAAACCAAATTCACCGATGCGCGGGATATGAACCCCACTGGGGTGCAAGAAATTACTGGGCACTTCTCCATTTGCAGCATTGCCGTTCACACAATCCTGCGAGCCTGAGTTCGCCGAGCCCGAATCCGTCACATAACCGCAACTGGTATTGTTCACGCCTGTCCACTGCGGATGGTTGAAAATGTTGAACGCTTCGGCGCGGAACTCCAATGCCATCGACTCTTTTATCTTGAAGTGCTTGAACAATCCCATATCGAAATTGAGGCGGCCCGGTCCAGCCAGGGAATTGCGGCCCGAGTCACCAAAGGTCAGGCCCGTGGGCTGGGCATAAGCTCCAGGATTGTCAAGCAGCGGCCCGTAAACTATTCCGGGCACCGCATCGAACGTTGGTATGTGACCGTGAGGATTGCCGACAACGTCAGCAAAAGATCCTGAACCTACACTGTTCCCGACTCCTGCGTTATCGTAGGTTCCGCCGTTGGTTATGCTGAATGGCTCTCCCGTCTGCGCTGTGGTGATTCCCGAAACCTGCCATCCTCCCAACGTCGATCCCCTCCAGCCTTTCGAATGCGCGAAGATGGGCAAGTTGTAAATGTAGCTAACTGTAAAGATATGACGCTGATCGTAATTGGAGGTGGCGCGGTAGGAGTTCAGGTTATAGGAGTCGACGAAGGTGGCATCATAGCGATCCGAAGAGTCGTCGATCGAGTGGCTGTAGGTATACGCCAGTGTAAGTTGTAACCCGTGAGTGTTGCTTCTGCCGGAAACTTGAAGAGCGTTGTAACTCGAGTTTGCTCCGCCGATAATGCCGTAGATGGAATCATAGCCCTGGTAAGGGCGATACATATCCGTATTGACGTTGCCGCATGCTACGTTGAGATTCAGCAAAGCCTGGCCTGCGACAGGAGTTCCATTACCCAGGTTATTAACTCCGTTTCCAAGATTGTTACAGTCAGCGGAGGAGATGTATTGTCCCGACGCGTACGGATTTTCATTGGCGGGAGTAGAGTGGAGCTGATTGCGATCGAGTTGCCGGGAGAGATGAGTACCCTTGCTGCCCACATAGGCAATGGTCAGCAGTGTATTGCGGATTAGCTCACGCTGAACATCGAGGTGGTATTGCTGCACGTAAGGCCACTGAGTCAGGGTAGTGATCGAAGTCAACTGGGTGTTGCCGCCACCCAGGGGATAGATCAGCGGTTGGCCGGCCGCTGACGCGCCGCCAATATTAGTGTAGCCCGAGATGAAGGATTGAACCGGAGCGATGATGCCGGGAGGATTCCCTTCGAGCGACTCTGTATTGGCGTCGTTCCCGTTCGCGTGTTCGAAGAAGATTCCATAGCCTCCGCGAATCGCCGTTTTTCCGTCGCCCTTCGGATCAAAGGCAAAGCCGATTCGGGGAGCGGGATTGAATAAGTGCCCGGACATGCAACTGCTGTGAACTCCGTTATAGCCACAGTGCACCATGCCAGTGATGTTATAGACACTTTGTCCGGGGGCAAAATCGAGGGCTCCGGTATTAGGATCGACTATGGGAGCGTTGGCCGCCACGTAAGCATTCGGATCAAAGTTGTAAGCGTGGCCATATCGTTCGTAGTAGCTGCCGTATAGACTTATTCTCACGCCCAGGTTGAGCGTCAATCGCGGGGTCGCATGCCAATCATCCTGCACGAACGGCTCCATGACCTTGTAGCGGTTGTAATACTTCAAGTTCTGGTTGGGTTGGGCGAAGGCATTGATATATCCCACTAACAGATCTGCGAAGCCGTTGCCCGTGCTGGAAAACGGACCTCCCGAGTTACTGGTTTGGTTGTAGGCAGTATTTGGGTTCGCGAAAAGATACAAGCTGCCGTTGGGCTCTTCTTCCGCGGGCTCATTTTTTTCAATAGCCTCGAAGTAGGTTCCAAAGGAGAAATTGTGCTTGCCTTTGATCCAGGTCAGATTGTCGTGGAAGCTGTAAGTCGGATTCGAGTTATTCCACGGCAAATAACCGGGGTCGATCTGAATGTTGAAGTTTCCGTTCCCGGTGATCGAGAAAGAGGGGATCGTCCCGTTAAATCCATTTTCAAAAATGCCCGTCATGTTCATGCTGGCGGGACGCTTCCACGCGCTCCCCGTATTGAATAGATGCAAATGATTTGCCCCGTAGCTGAAAACGAACTCGTTGAGCAACGCGGGAGAAATCGTCGCAGTCAACGTAGTCACCATGCTGATCCCTGGACCTTGCAGCGTTCCACCAATCGCTGGCACGTTCGTGGTCTGGTTGGTCCACGGAGAAATCGGGAAATTCTGCGTCCAGGAATCATGGATGAAACGAAAGCTGGCGCGTAGCTTCGGATTGATCTGATCATCCACTTTGATCAGTTCCTCATGCCAACTGATGGGCGCAGCAAACGTCCCCACGAAAGCATGTCCTTCATTCGGCAACGGAATATTTGCCACTAGGGGGTTCGTGTTCGCCGGATCTAGAAGACTCGATGGAATGGTGTTGTTAGGAAAGCCGAGATAATAACTGTCCCCATTCGAATCCTGCCCCGGCGAAGAGTAGGCGGGGCAATTCGGCTCAACCACTTCCTGGCCATTGGGAGTTGCCACCGGAACAACCCCAGCCCTTACAAAGGGAGTGCCGGGAGCCGGACATACATCGTTGAAGTTTCCCGCCCGCTCGGCCGCATTCGGAAGATATAGGTTGGGATTGTTGTAAACGTAGGGGACATTTTCGCGGCGAAATTCCTGCGACCAGAAGAAGAATAGTTTGTCCTTCTTGATGGGCCCGCCGATGATGTAACCGAAGTCATTCTTGTTGTAATAGGTTTTCGCTTGTCCGGGGATATCGAAGTAGTTGTGCGCGTTGAAAGCGGCGTTGCGAATAAACTCGAAAGCGTCCCCGTGAAAACTATTCGTGCCCGACTTGGTTACTGCCTCGATCGTGCCAGACCCATTGCGGCCGTATTGGGCGCCATATGTCGAAGTGAGAACGCGGACCTCGGCGAGCGCGTCAATATTGGGGTAGACGTTGATGTTGGCGTTGCTGCCCGAATCGAGCACTTCCCCGCCGTCAATCTCCCAGTTGTTGAATTCGGTGCGGCCGCCGTTGATCGCATAAGAAACGCTTCCCGATGGCCCCACCTCCCCGTCGTCCTGCCCAGTCTGATCACTCACCCCGGGAATCAATTTGACCAGCGTGGCGAAATCCCGGCCGTTCAGCTCGAGTTGCGTTATTTGGTCGCTCGTGATGGTGCCGGCGAGCTCCGAGGATTGGGTTTCAACCTTCCCAACCGAACTGCCCTCGACGACAATTTCGCTGGTCACCTTGCCGATCTGCAACTTTGTATCAACTCTGATTTTTTCGCCCACGCGGAGAATGACATGCTTGGCTTCGAATGTTTTGAAACCGGGCGCCGTGACCGTGACGTCATAGGTGCCCGCGTCAAGCCCGGCAATTAAATAGTTGCCATCTGAGTTGGTCGAGGCTTTGCGGTGCAGGCCAGTTTTCGGATCGCTGACCGAAACCTGTGCACTTACGACCGCAGCGTTGCTGTCATCCACGACCGTGCCCGTGAAGGAGCCGGAAGTTTGCGCGAACGAAGGGAAGACAGAGAAAACAAAAACCAGCGCGCATACCGATACCGATATCGACCTCGAAATCATTTTTACTTCCCCGTTTGAATGGCCCATAACATTTGCCCGCTGAGTGAACCCAAGTCTTCCGCCAACAGAATGTCTTTCGGAAGCGCCTCCCGGCTTGCACACTTAGCGAATGGTTGTCTGCTGTATCTCCGAGAACCCGAGAAATGCGAGACAACTATGAATCGCTTCAAATTGACCGCCAAATGGTGCGTTAAACCAGTCGTCTCTGTCAAGGATAAAAGCTGCTACACGAACTTTATTAGTTTCCAGAATGCCCAAAATTGGCCCTAAGGCGGGCGGGTTGCGCATGTGGAACCGATCACTGTCTCGCTGCAAACCTGCCACGTGCAGTCGAGCGTCCTGTAGTCCGGCAACTCAGGACTACAATTGAAACCTTCCAAAAATTCCATTAATCCGGCTATACTCGCAGGGCGATGCTCGGTCGATTTATGAATCGCCCTTTCTTTTCATTTCCATGGCGCGGGTCGTCGGCAGCCGGAATCGCTCTCGTTGGCAGCCAGCTTTTGTTCATTGCCGTTGCATTTGCGCAGCGACCGCCACAGTCCGCGCCACGATCCATGGAACTCTCCCGGCCGATTCGATCCTGGGAGTTTACTTCGGCCGTGGGGAAACGCGCCGCATTACTCGGGAACGAACAGGGAACTTTCGAGGCATGGGTCTATCCCGCAAAAATTATCCGCGATTTTCATCTGCGGTTTCACGTGGGCGGCGCGGTGCTACCAGCGGAAGCTTTTGCCCGCACCCTGGTCGTTCACCCCGAATCCAGCGTGATCATCTACACCGGTGACGTGTTTTCGGTACGCGAAACGTTGTTCGTACCGGTGCACGAAGCCGGCGCGATCGTCGCCTTGGAAGTTCATACCAGCGAACCACTGGAGATCGAGGCGGTTTTCAATCGTGATTTTCAGTTGCAGTGGCCGGCGGCGTCCGGTGGAGTAAATGAAGAGTGGGACCAAAACCTACATGCCTTCCGTTTCGCAGACGAATCGGGAAAATTCGAGGCTCTGGTGGGCTCACCGTCTGCGTCCAGATTGTCTGAAGAAGTTTCCACCAACTATTTTTCATCCCAGCAAGACTCCGTGCTTCTAGGTGTTACGCCGAAAGGTGTGGAAACCAAGTTGGTTGTCATCGCCGCTCGATCCGACGGGCGCGCATCCCTGAACCAACTCTACAACCACTTGGCCAAAGACTATTCAGAATTGCTGCGCAGCTCCGGCAGCTACTATCGCGATTATCTTGCTCAGACCATCAGCCTCAAGCTGCCTGATGAAAGAATCGAATCGGCATATGACTGGGCGAAAGTAAGCATGCTGCAAGGCGTGGTCGAGAACCCGTTTCTGGGCGAAGGTCTGGTGGCGGGATACAACAAGTCCGGCGACGATGGCCGGCCGGGCTACGATTGGTTCTTTGGGCGTGACGCGGAATGGACCTCTCTGGCGCTGGACGCCGAGGGCGACTTCTCCACTCCGCGTATTGCTTTGGATTTTCTCAGCAAGTATCAGCGGGCAGACGGTAAGATCCCGCATGAAGTCTCGCAGAGCGCCAGTTTTCTGGATTGGTTCAATAAAACTCCCTATGCCTTTGCCGCGGCCGATGCGACACCGCTATTCATCATCGCGGTGAACGATTACGTGACGCACAGCGGAGATATCGAATTCGCCCGGCAGAAGTGGGACAATCTTTGGCGTGCGTACGGATTTCTTCGATCTACATACGATGCCGATGGCCTGGCGCAGAACTCTGGCGTAGGCACTGGATGGCTCGAAGGTGGGCCACTCTACCCTGTGCAAACGGAACTCTACCAGGCATCCTTGGGGATAGAAGCCGTGCGCGCGCTATCTCATCTGGCGCGGCTTCTGGGAAAAGCGGACCTGGCGAAAGAACTGGAACAAACTTTCGAACAACAACAGCCGCTCATGGAGAAGGCATTCTGGTCTCCTGAGCAAAAGATATATGGATACTCCATCGATACAAATCACCGTCGCGTCGACGTACCCAGCGTACTTGCCACCGTCCCAATGTGGTTTCAACTGCTCGATCAAGATCGCGCGCGCAGCATGATTGAGCAGCTGGCCACACCTGATCAGCAAACGGATTGGGGTATGCGGATCATCTCTGCGCACAATCCGAAGTACGAGCCCGCCGGATATCACAACGGAACAGTGTGGCCGCTGTTCACCGGTTGGGCGTCGGTGGGGGAGTATCGCTATCACCGCGCGCTGCCTGCCTACGAGAACCTGCGAGCTAATGCGCTGCTGGCTCTGGACGGCTCTTTGGGGCACGTGAGCGAAGTGCTTTCCGGCGATTACTATCAGACGCTCTCTACCGGATCGCCGCACCAGATCTGGTCGGCCGCGATGGTGGTCGCTCCGTTGCTGAGTGGATTACTCGGCTTGCAAGCCGATGCGACCGATTGTCATTTGGATTTTGCTCCTCACGTTCCCGCGGATTGGAACGCGTTCTCCGTCAGCAAAGTTCGTGTTGGCCCGATCGCGCTGAATCTGGATTATCAGCGAACGCCCGACAGCATCGAATTACACGTACAGTCCACGGGAGCGGGAAAATGTTCGCTGCAGTTTTCCCCCGCAGTAAGCTTGCGCGCAAGGATTACACGAGTTCTGCTCAACGGTCGGCCGCTGCACTTTCATATCGACACCAACGCCGCGGACCAGCATGTAACCGTGAGCCTGCCGATCACAGGCAACCGCAACACATTAGAAATCCAGATGAAAGACAATGTTGAGATCAGCGTGTCGACGGATCTCCCTTCCTTAGGGGGCCCCAGTCGTGGTCTGCGAGTGCTCTCCGAGTCATGGTCGGGGGCACGGGACTCTTTGAGTCTGGTATTGTC
>Ga0302140_10007456_pt1 | contig 13687 bp, 9 predicted proteins | sample I_Bog_E1_1_FD_202095 | JGI IMG/M metagenome (GOLD analysis project Ga0302140, IMG submission 202095) | Peat permafrost microbial communities from Stordalen Mire near Abisko, Sweden - I_Bog_E1_1 | ecosystem: Environmental > Terrestrial > Soil > Wetlands > Peat | place: Sweden: Abisko, Stordalen...
ACGCGGCTTTCATGTCGGCACCGGCTTCGCCTTTGTTGAACAGGGCGACGGCAATGCCGCCATCGGCCAGTTCTTTGACCCAGGTTTCGGTGTCCCCGTTCTGCGCGGCGCGATGGCCCTGATGTCCCGCTTTATCCTGATTGACCGCGATCACGTCTTTGTTCATCAGAATCTCTTTGGTCTCATCGTTCATGGCGCGCAGATCGTTGCCCGCAAGCAGCGGCGCGGCCAGCATGGACCAGAGGCTCATGTGAGTGCGGTATTCGATGGCAGACATGCCGCCGTTGCCGATCTCCAGCATGTCGGGATCGTTAAAATGCCCCGGCGCAGCCCACTTCGCGAGATCGTTCTGGCCGAATCCGATGGTGGACATAGAGCGCCAGTTGTCCGAGATGTCGCCCGTAGTCCGCCACGCGTTGCCGTCGACGGACGGTCCCCACTGCTGCACGTCCGCGCGGCCGTACTGGCAGAGGCTGTAGAAAATGGCGCGTCCGCTGGCGTTGAGGGCGTCGCCCATCTTCTGATAGACGGCGTGCATGTCTTCGTCCTTATAGACGGCCGAGGCGCTGCACCAGTCGTACTTCAGGTAATCGAAACCCCATGCGGCGTAGGTTTTCGCGTCCTGTACTTCGTGGCCATAGCTGCCTTCGTAGTTTGCGCAGGTCTTCGGACCGGGCGAGGAATAGATACCTATTTTCAGACCTTTACTGTGTACGTAATCGGCGAGCGCCTTCATGTCGGGAAAGCGCTTGTTGGCCGTGATGTTGCCGTTGGCGTCGCGCAGGCCCTGCCAGGTGTCGTCGATATTCACGTAGATGTAACCGGCGTCTTTCATACCGGTCGAGACCATGGCGTCGGCAATGCCGCGCACCCCGGCGTCGTCGATCTGTCCTTTGAAGTGGTTCCAGCTGTTCCATCCCATGGGCGGAGTTTTTGCAAGGCCGTCGTATTTCACGGGATGGAGCGCCGGCGGTTCAATGCGGGCCGGGGGCAAGCCGGCGCTGTCGTCGGTTTTCTTCGCGGTCATTTCCGAGGGACCACCGCGGCCACGTCCACCGCCGGGACCGCCAGCGCCCCGGCCACCGCCACCACCCGAAGTCTTCAGATGCAGTTCGGCGCCTGCCAGATCGCCTTCATAGGTCATGGTGATGGTCTGGCCGCGTCCCGTAAACGAGGTATCGAATTTGATGTGGTTGCCGTCCACCGTGCCGTTATCGATCGTCCTGTTGTTGAATCCCTGCTGGACCACTCCGGAGAGCTTGTTTCCCTCCTGTTTCAGGCGGAAGTAGGTATCCCGCGAAGTGCCATCGGGTCCGGGAATGCTGAAGACCCAGTTACCCGTGAAATCGGCCGCAAGCAGCGCCAGCGGTAGAAGCGCGCCGAGTATGACAGGCGCGAGAAATCTGCGTGACATGTTCATCGGACGGTTAGTTTATCGCACTCGCACGCACAAGTAAAACGTTTACGTGCGATACGCGACAGGGAGCGTCACGTACACTCCAGCACCTCAGGTATCCCTCATAAAAACTTTTTTGGGTGGAGCCTCGCGAGGTTATGGGATATTAATGAAAGGTTCTGCGCCGGAACCAAATCGCTCCAAGGCTGAGATTCCAGTTATTAATCAAGGAGAAAAGCTATGGCGAAAGTAGTATTGATCGGGCTTGAGCAGACCGCCGCAAGCCAAATAGGCCGGGCACTTTCATCCGAACGGCACGAAATACAACACAAATCGAAGAATATTCCCATCGACGATCTTCTCGACGTGGATATCGTTTTCGCGGGCGGGGATCAGACACAATATCTGACGCTGCTGCGGCGGATCCGGGCATCGCGCCCTACGCTGCCGTTCGTGGTTGTGACGCGGCGTCCGGAAACGTCCGACTGGCTGGATGCGCTCGAAGCCGGCGCCACCGACTATTGCTCCGCCCCGTTTGAACCGCGCCAGATCAACTGGCTGATGGAAAGCGCCCTCCACCGCACCCGCAGACAGAGCGCAGCCGCGTAAGCCGCGCCAACCCCCTCCCGTCCTATAATCACCTCTAATGGACAAGCGTGCCGTTCTAACGTTTCCGTTACTGGTGTGTTTTGCGGGCGCAGCGCTCGCCGCGCCGGCAGCAACCCCGGTACCCACCCCCGAATCCCACTTGGGACATAAGATCGGCGTCGACCGCGAGTTGCTCGACTGGGATAAGGTCGTTTCCTATTTCTACGCGCTCGCGAAATCGAGCGACCGCATTCAGGTGAGCGAGTATGGGCGCACGGCGGAGAACCGGCCCATGATCGTCGCGACCATCGCGGACCCTGAAACGTTGCGGAATCTGGGACGCTATAAGGAAATTCAGCGCCGTCTCGCGGACACGCGCCTCACATCGCCCGCCGAGGCCGAGCCGATGTTCAAAGAGGGCAAGAACGTCATTCTGATGACGTGCTCGATCCATGCGACGGAAGTGGCGTCCACCCACAGTGCGGTTGAATTCGCGTATCGGCTGGTTACGGAATCGAACCCGCATTTCGACGCCATTCTGCGCAACACGATTCTGCTGCTGGTGCCGTCGCTAAACCCCGATGGTGTGGATATCGTGACGCAGTGGTACCGGAAGACGCTGAATACGAAGTGGGAAGGCACCAGTCCGCCGGAGCTGTGGCAGAAATATGTGGGCCACGATAACAATCGCGACTGGTACATTTTCTCGCAGCCGGAAACGCGCGCCACTATTTCGCAGCTGCATAATGTGTGGCATCCGGAAATCGTCTACGACGTGCACCAGCAGGGCGCAAACGCTTCGCGGATTTTCATCCCGCCGTGGCTCGATCCGATTGAGCCGAATATCGACCCCATCCTGGCGCAGGAGATGAACATGATGGGGACGTCGATTGCTTCCGACCTCACGGCCGCGGGCAAACCCGGGATCGCCATCCATGCCGCTTACGATTTCTGGACGCCGTCGCGACACTATCAGGCGTTTCACGGCGGGCTGCGGATTCTGACCGAATCGGCCAGCGTCAAGATCGCCACGCCGGTGACGATCGCGCCCGAGCAGATCGATACGACTGCGCTCGGTTACGACCCGCGCGAGCGCAGCTGGAATTACCTGCAGCCGTGGCTGGGCGGCACATGGCGCATCCGCGACATCATCGATTATCAGGAACTGGCGTATGAATCGCTTCTGTATAACGCGGCGCTGCATCGTGAGGAGATGCTGCGGAACTTCTATAAGGTGGGGCAGCATCAGGTGGCGCGAAACGCTCCGTGGGGCGCGCTGATTTCGAAGGATCAGGCCGATCCCGGAGCCACCCGCAAGATGCTGGAAACGCTCCAGGCCGGTCAGGTGGAAGTCAGCCAGGATGTGAGCGGGAACTACGTGATCCCGTTTCAGCAGCCGTATTCCGGTTATGCGAAAGCGCTGCTCGAGCGGCAGCAGTATCCGAACGAGTTGTTGTATCCCGGTGGTCCGCCGAAGCGGCCCTACGACGTGACGGCGCATACGCTGCCGCTGCTGTTTGGTGTGGATTCGCGCTTTGTCGATCAGCCGTTGGGTGGGGCGCTGTTCAAAGCGGTGCTGCCTTCCGATGCGGCGCGCGATCTGTATAAGGCCTCGGATTCAGACGGCTGGAAGGCCGCGAATAAGGCATGGGCCGGCGGCAAATCGGTGTGGCGCAACGATGCGGGCGATTTCGCGATGAGTGCGCGCGGCGCGGGCTGGCATGAAGTCAAACGTCCGCGCGTTGGCTTGTACCAGAGCTACATGGCCAACATGGACGAGGGCTGGACGCGCTGGCTGCTCGAGCAGTTCGGCTTCGCCTATACGACACTGCGCAATGCCGACGTGCAGGCCGGCAATCTTCACGATAAGTTCGACACGATTGTGTTCGCGGATGAGTTGCCAAATGCGATGCGGAACGGCCATGCGGCGGGTTCGATGCCGCCGGCGTTCACGGGCGGTCTGAGCACAACCGGTGAAGCGGCGCTGAAACAGTTCGCGGACGCCGGCGGGACGCTGGTGTTTCTCAACCGCGCCACGGGCTACGCGACGCAGTATCTGGGCGTGAAAGCCACCAACGTGCTGGCGGGCGTGGCCGCGAAGGACTTCTACTGTCCCGGGTCGCTGCTGAATGCAAAGCTCGATACGCACAGTCCGCTGGCGCGAGGCGTGCCGGAAAATATCGCGATCTGGGGAGAATCGAGCCCGGCGTGGGAAACTTCCGAGCCGAGCGTCGCGAAGTATCCGGACAGCAAAGTTCTGGCCTCGGGTTGGCTGTTGGGTGAGGACCACATTACGGGAAAGACGGCGCTGATCGATGCGCGGTCGGGCAATGGGCACATCGTGCTCTTCGGGATGCGGCCGCAATATCGTGCGCAGAGTTATCTGACGTTCAAGCTGCTGTTCAATGCCCTGGTGATGAGCCTGTGAAGTCGCTGGTCTTTGTGCTTCTGGCTGGTGCGTCTGCTGCGATGGCGCAGACCAAACCGATCCCCGTTATCTTCGATACGGATATCGGAGACGATATCGACGACGCGTTGGCACTAGGCCTGGCGCTGCAATCCCCGGAACTGGACGTGAAGCTGGTCACCACCGTGGCGGACGATGTGGATAGCCGCACGCGCCTGGCGTGGAAGGAGCTGGGGTTGTTCGGTCGGCAGGATATCCCGCTCGCGACGGGCGCGCCGGAACCGCTGCTCGATCCCCGGTTGCCGGATAAGGCGGCGCAGTTCGGCATTCTGACGGCGGCGGATCAGCCTCCGGCTTCGGCGCACCAGCGTGCGGCCGACAAGATTATCGAAACGCTGCTCGCGTCGCCGGTAAAGATGACGGTGATTCCGGTGGGGCCGCTGACGAATATTGCGCTGGCGCTGCGGGAAGAGCCGCGCATTCGGGAGAAGATCGAACGCATTGTGCTGATGGGCGGCGCTTATTTTCCGGCGCGTCGGGAATATAACATTTATCGCGACCGGATCGCGGCGCAGATCGTGTTCAGTTCCGGAGTTCCGATCACGGGTGTGGGCCTCGATGTCACGGAGAAATGCAAGCTCGAAGGCGCGGATCTGGACCGGCTGAAGAATGCGAAGAATCCGGCGAGCCAGTTTCTGTACCGGCTGATTCAACTCTGGCAAAGCGGCAATCCAGGCCGGATGCCGACGCTGCACGATCCGCTGGCGGTGGGCACGGCGCTGCGTTCCGGGCTGGTTGAGACCCAGACTGGCGCGGTTCAGGTGGAAACGGCGAGTCCGCTGTTCTTCGGGGCGACAGTGTTTACGCTGGATGCGAAGGCCACAACCCGCGTAGCGCGGAACGTGAATGCGAGGGAGTTTCTGGATTTGTTTACGGAACGCCTTTCAGCGCCTCCGCGAGGGCGCTGAGCGCAGTCATCGTCTGGTCGCCGACCCGGTGCCTTTAATGCGGCGGTGGCGGGGGAGCCGGGTTCGGTGCAGGCGGGGCCGTTCCCGTAGTCCCGCCGCCGCTCTTGTCGCCAGGCACGGTAGAGCCCCCCCCGCCCGTAGTAGTTGCACCGCCGGGACCGTGTCCGCTGATGGCCATCTGATAGAGAGCGTCGCGTGCGGCCTGCGCCACTTTCTGCATGATTCCGCCCTTATCGAAAACGGCTTTCCCGAGCGGCTCGTTTTCGAAGACGCGAACCGATTCGCCCTGCTTCAGAATCGTCTGCGACGGGCGGAAAACATGATCCACGACTACGACGCCCTCTTCGTCGAGGACAAGCGTGGTCTTGGTGTCCGGATCTACTTCGACAACGAAGATCGTGCCGCGCACTGAAATGACCGCGGTTGGCGTTCGCACCTTATTGTTGTTAGGCAGGCCGCCAAAGTGCTCAATCTGGACGCGGATCTTGCCGAGCATGACTTCCAGCAGGTCGCGCCAGTCTCCCCGGTTGGCCCGGAAGACGACTTTGGAATTCGGGAACACCTCAAACTTACTGCCGTCCGCGACCTCGAAAATACCATAGCCATCGGGACCCGTCACAACAACTTCCAGCGGTTTGATCGCGTCTCCGCTGTTGAGCGCCCATGCGTAATTACCGCGGAGCACCGAAATCTGGCCCGTGAAGCTCAGGAGTTTGGCGGCTCCATCGGGATCGGGAACCGGCGATTGGGCGCAGAGGGCCGCGCATGCCGCGAACAGAATGGTAGCGACCTTAATTACTGTGCCCGAAGATGGCCGTAAATGTGCCATGACTCACTTTCAGAATAGCATCGTAAATGCAGGAAATTTTACGCCCATCTCAGGCACGATCTGTAAGTTGCCCGCTATCAGACGTTTCCGTAAACGGCAGCGGTGGGCCTGAGGTAGAATTGAGACACGTCGATGTGTCGATGTGAAACAGTTGTGCAAATTCGGCGCTTAAGGCGTTCCGCCATGGTAGTGGTGGGTGCGCTGGCCGTCTTTGCCACGGAGGTTCGTGCTCAATCCGGAGCCGAGCCTGCCATGTCATGGAAAAAGATCAACGGTACCACCATTGCCGAGGGCTTGGCGGGACTGGCTACGGGGCCCGTGCACGCCGTCTGGTACTCGGGAGCGGGCAATCGTCTGCTCGTGCAGACGGCTGCCAACCGCGTCTTCGAGACCAGCGACTTTCAGCACTGGCGTCTCAATATGACAGACGTCGCTCCTCAGGAAGCGGCTTCGAAGATCCAGCAGGGCGGCGCGCGCACTTACGTGGCCAGGCCGGACAACATTTACGCTTCGGACGACAACGGGCGGTCGTGGCTGAACCTGACGGGCTATAACAGCCAGTCGGTGGTGGGGAACGGGTTCACGTCGCTCGCGGTTTCTCCGGCGAATGCGAGTGAGATCACGGCGGCGAATCAGGCGGGTGTGTGGCGCTCGCTCGATGGCGGGCTGTCGTGGCGGGGACTCAACGACGAACTTCCGAACCTGGGCGCGCGAAAGCTGATCGGCCGAAGGACTGTGGTGCTGGCGGATTCGGGCGTGATCCATGCTGAAGCGGGAGTCTGGACGCCTTCGAATACGGCGGACCCCGAGGCGGCTGTGCGGCAGGAGATCGCGCGACGTTCCGGACGGCAGTTCAGTTCGTTGGCGCAGTCCGGGCCGGTTCTTTATGGCGGCAGCTCAGACGGTCGGCTGGCCGTATCCCGCGATGGTGGAATGAGCTGGACGGAAGCCCCGCGCGCGACTACGAATTCCATCGACCGGCTTTGGGCCGATGCGGAAAGGCCGGATTCGGCGCTCGCAGCGGCGGGCGGGCAACTGCTGCGGACGGTCAACGGCGGCGGATTCTGGGACGATGTGACGGGATCGCTGCCGGCGGCGAACATCCACGGAATCGCGGCGGACCGGGCGGCGGGCGTGGTTTATGTGGCGACCGACCGGGGCGTGTTCGCGGGCACTCTCTCACTGAACGATGCGGGCGCGGCGGCGTCGAACTGGCGTTCGCTGTCGGCGGATCTGCCCGCAGCGGCCGCTTGGGACGTGAGGCTGAATACGGACAATACGCTGACGGTCGCGCTGGACGGTTACGGGGTCTTCGAAAGCCCGGCTCCGCATCGTTCGCGCACCGTGCGGCTGGTGAATGGCGCCGATATGAGCGACCGCGCGGCCGCGCCGGGTTCGCTGATCAGCGTGCTGGGAGCGAGCGTGCAGCGGGGTGCGGCAGGCGGGGCTCAGTATCCTGTCCTGGCCGCTTCCGAACAGAGTTCGCAGCTGCAGGTACCTTTCGAGGCATCCGCCGGGCTGACGCAGATCGCGCTCGAAGGCGCGGCCGACCGCTGGACGATACCTTTGACCGTGAAGGATGCGTCGCCGGCGATCTTTGTCGACGCCGAGGGTTCGCCGTTCATTCTGGATTCCTCGAGCGGTTTCATGGTGGACCAGGCGTCGGGCATTCACGCCGGCTCTTCGATACAGATTCTGGCGACGGGACTGGGGAAGGTCAGTCCGGACTGGCCAACCGGTGTGCCCGCTCCCCTCGATTCGCCGCCCGCTGTGCGTGCGCCGGTGACGGCGTTCATCGACGGGAGTCCGGTGGAAGTGAGCCGTGCGACTCTGGCTCCGGGGTATGTGGGGTATTACCTCGTGGAGCTGCAGATTCCGGCGATTGTGAACCGCGGCACGAGCGAACTGCGGATTGTGGTGAACGGCGAGGAGAGCAACCGGGTGCGGTTGTATCTGGAGTCGGACCGGGCGGCTCAGTAGCGGAATCGCGCGGTTGTTGTGTGGGTGGGGCTGCCAACCGTTACAATCCAATTAGCCCACTGCGGCATTCAGCAAACACCATGAAGGTCGAACTAGAAGGCGTCACACTCCACCTCGCGCACCCCGACGAGCTGCCCGTCCGCTGGGTCGGTCAGGAAGAGTTGATGCGACAACTCCTTGCTGCCTGGATGGTGGTAACCGAAGCCGACATCCCGATGTCGCCAAGGCTCATCGGGAAGCCGGGAGTTGGTAAGACGACGCTGGCATATGCGGCCGCGAAGCGCATGGGGCGGGACGTCTTCATCATGCAGGCGACGCTCGATACGCGCCCGGAAGATCTGCTGGTCACGCCGGTGATCGAAGGCGAAGGTCGGTTGCGCTATGTAGCTTCGCCGTTGGTGAGCGCCATGATCCGCGGCGGCATCGCGATTCTCGACGAAGGCAACCGGATGTCCGAAAAGAGCTGGGCGAGTCTGGCACCGCTCCTGGATAACCGGCGTTATGTGGAGAGCATAGTGGCCGGCGTCAAGATCAAGGCGCACAAGAACTTCCGCCTGGTCACGACCATGAACGACGACGCGTCCACCTTCGAACTGCCCGAGTACATTCATTCGCGACTGCAGCCGCAGATCCTGATCGACTTCCCCGAGAAGGACGAGGAGCTTCAGATCCTGCGTGAGAACCTGCCGTTCGCCGAAGACCGCGTGCTGCAGTACGTCACCGACTTCCTCGAGCAGGCCCACGCCGCCGACGAGCGTTACAGCGTGCGCGACGGCATCAACATCGCCCGCTATGCGATCAAGCTGAAGAGCCTGGCGACGAATCGCGAGCATGAGCGCACCGCGCTCGAAATGGCCGTCGTCCAGACCCTGGGTGAGGAGGCACTGCGCTATGCCCGGCGCAACAGAACCGTCGCTTCCTGATTTCTCCAGCCTGAGCCGCGGGCGCTTCACGTACCTGCCCGTCGTCCCCGGCCGCCTCGAATTCGCCGTCGAAGCGCGCCGGCGCATCCTGCGGGAGCGGCCCGAAGTGGTCGCCCTCGAACTGCCCGCCACGCTGGAAGACCTGTATCTGAAGGCCGTGGCGAGGCTGCCGCAGATCTCGGTCATCTTCTATAACGACACGGAATACCATCGCGACCCCGAAGCGAACACCGCGATCTACGTGCCGGTAGAACCGGCGGATCCGTTCGTGGAGGCAATCCGAACGGCCCAGGAGATCGGCGCGCAGATCGTCTTTGCCGACCCCGATTCGACCGAGCGCCCGCACCTGGCCGATACGTATCCGGACACGTTTGCGCTGACTTCGATCCCGCTCGAATCGTACGTCGAAGCGTACCGCGTTTATCCGCAGCCACGCACTGACGAGACGGCCCGCTTCGCCGAGGCTATAGCCTGGAAGCTGCAGGGTGCGGACCCGTTTGCGCGCGTCATGGTGGTGGTTTCGCTGAACCTGCTCGACCCGGTGCTCGATGCCATGGAACAGCCGCAATCGGAACCGAAGCGACGCCGGAGGGAAGAGCTGCAGCTGGTCAATCCGCATCCGGATTGCCTCGGCGAAGTCACGCTCGAGTATCCGTTCCTGCAGGAGCGGTATGAACAGTTTCGGCTGACGATTGATGCACCGGTCGCGGGCAGTGTAGCCGATCGCAGGCACACGCAGATGGCGCTGTTCAAAGAGTCCGAAAAATCATACGAACTCAACACCGGCGAGAAGATGCATAGCTGGCAGCGGCGTCTGCTGGCGCGATACAGCCGGAATCTGGCGATCATTCATCAGGACCTGACGGCGTCGCTCTACGATCTGACGATTGCGGCGCGCTCGATTGTCGATGAGAACTACGGCTGGGAGGTTTGGGAAACGGCCTCGCGCTACTCCGCGCAACTGACCGCAACCGACATCGAGACCGTCAACATTTCGGGCGACGAGGTCTGGCTCAATACCAAGCGGCTGCGGCTGCGCCGACGCCTGCCGAGCACGAAGCGCCGCCTCGGCAACATGGGCCTGAAGCGCCGCAAGAAGGAGAAGATTCCGGGCGAATGGGCGTCGGAACTGAACGGCGCAAGCATCTGTTCGTATCCGCCGGAAGACATCGTCATTGAGGAATTCGGCCGGTTCCTGAAGAAGAAGGGCAAGAGCAAGCTGTCGGAAGAGCGGGCCACGGTGGAGCCGTTCACCGCTTCGCTGCTCGACGGCATCGACCTGCGCGAAACCATCCGCAACTGGCACGATAACAAGATTTTCGTGCGCAATCTGCATAAGATCCACGGCGAAGTGGGGTCGGTGATTGTGATCTTCGACGACGACCGCGACGGGCGCTACAACTACATGACGACATGGCTGGGGGAGCACCAGAACGAGTCCGATATGGCGTTCTATTCGACGTACCCGTTCGACAAGATGGTGGGGCCCGGCATTGGCCGCGCCGAGTACGGCGGTTTCCTGATGAGTTTGCCGGCGCGCCGCATGTACGACGTGTGGGCCGATCCGGATTACGACTTCGCGGAGACCAAGGCCGAGCGCCTGCTGCTGGCGGGGATGGATTACTCGATTCAGAAGTTCGTGGTTTATGTGGCCGCGAAGCCGCCGCGCTCGGTGTTCCGCAGCATTGCGGCGCGCTTCGACCGGACGGTGGTTTATATCCCGATCGGGCAGTTGTCGCCGGTGACGATGAAGAAGCTGCGGGTGGTGCATGTGCTCGACGGCTACGATAAGCGCGAGACCGCCAAAGAATACATCTGGTAAGCCATGACGATTCGCCCTGCGACGGCAGCCGACGCGCGCGGTATTGCCGAAACCCACGTTGCCAGCTGGAGGAGCAGCTATCGGGGAATTGTGCCGGAGGAGCGGCTGACGGCACTCGATGCGGGGGGGCGGGTGGACTTCTGGGCCGGGAAGCTGGAGGCGATGCAGTCGCCGGAATGCTGCTTTGTGGCGGTGGACGGCGACGATGGGGTTGTCATGGGGTTCGTCTCGGCAGGTCCCGCGCGCGCGGAGGGGGAGGACAATCTCGGGACCGACGCCGAAATCTTTGCCATTTACCTGCTGGAAAGCGCCAAGGGGCGGGGTTTGGGGCGCGGGCTGATGCGGGCGGCGGCGTGTTGTTTGCGGGATGGGGGCTGCCGGTCGGTGTCGCTGTGGCTGCTGAAGGAGAATCCGGCGCGGGGATTCTACGAGCGCTTTGGCGGATGGATCACCGGGGAGAAGCCGTATGTGACGGGTGGCTTCACGCTGCCCTCCATCGGGTGCCGGTGGGACGACATCGAGGCGCTGATTGCCGCGCTGAGTTGAAATATTCAGTTGTCAAAGAGCGTTCGGGCAGAGGTCTTTGGGATATACCCGGTGGTGCATTTTAGAGTTAAAACGAAGCCAATCCGGCTTTGTGGTTAGTTCGCATAAATTGTTTTATTTCATATATTTACGGACGTTTGTCGCAACGTAAAGTGAAGAGTTTTTTCGTTCGCGCGCCTGTCCCGGCGGCGTTTGGGGCGGTCGTGAGGACCGGTTTTTCGATCCGAGTTTTGGCGAACGTCTTCATCCGGATACAGAATAGAACAAGTTTGCGCAAAATGCGGTTTTGGCGGGACGGTAAATTGGCTGTAGGCTATTGATTCGGCGGGAGTTAAAATTATTTTCGGATCTTGTGATCGTCGTTCACTCCGGATTCAGCGGGATGGCGGATTCTTCTGTAACAGAATGAAAATTCGAGACTTATCATAGGATTTTAATTGAGGCGCTGGATTTGGGGCGGGGCATTTCGTCCCGATTGGGGGCGGCGTCGTTCGCGCTGGATGCGGACGGACGAAATCGATGTCATTGTCGTTCGCGGTCGAGAGTTCCCGGACGGTTGAGACGAGAGCAAGGTTGCGAAGGCCGCTCGCGCGCCACGACGCACAATCGCAGGACGAGGCACTGGTCGAAGGTGAGGCTGTCTGAGTTGCATCCGGCACCTTTGCGGGTCTGTTTTGTGGATATGACGGTCGAAGCCATAAAAGAGGCATTACCGGGTTGCGCGTCGATGAACGGCTATTCTCCAGCGCTCTGGCTGAATGAACTCGAGTACGATGCCTGGGACCGCCAAATGGTCCGGGATTTCTCGGCTGGTGGGCGTGGGCGGGCCGTCTTCGACAAAGTGAAACACGAGATCGCCGACGGGCTGGCGAGTTCATTCGAAAACGGGTTGGCACAGACTGGGGCCACGCGGAGTCTGCCGCGCCAGTGAGCTTTACAAGGCGCTTCCCTCGTTTCGGAGTTGCTATCATGAGTTGCCGGAAGGGGTGCGGCGGCGTGCTTCACAGAGGCCTGTCGCGCGCTCTGCGTCCGGGACGGGAATACCCTTGTCTGGTTCTGGCTTGGCACACACGATGAGTACGAGCGGCTCCTGAAGAGTTGAGCCGGAGACTGAGACAGGTTGCCGACTACGCAGCACTTACCTGAGTCTGACGTCGAGAACGAAGGATCTCACCCGTTGATGCCCTATTGTCAAACTCTGGGCTTGCTGCGCGAAGAAGCCGCGTGCATCCTGCAGTGACAGCTTCAAACGGTTACTCCATCTATAGTCTTTTTGATCCCAAAGCATGCACTCATACCAGCCCACGAGATAGAGCCCAAGATCGATTCCACTATCAGTCATGTAGCGGTTTGCCAACTGGCCTTCCATATCGGTTTTGACGCCGCGATTCCAACAGCCCTTGACCTCGATCACAGCTGAAAGCCTCTCCACCACCTCCGCCTTGATCGTCGGAACCATTACGTCTACATAAATGTCAGTGGTCTCACCCTGCCTGGCCCCCAGCGGCCTACGTATCTGAACTTCGCGGTTCAGAACAATTCCGCTGTCGCGCAAATCCCTCTCAAGATGTCTCTTCACCGAATCCGAGAGCGCACCCTCGCTCTTGGGCCGAAAAAAGCGTGGAGGTTCTGGACCACCGTTCAGCTCTGCTTTCCGCCGGTACTGGTCGGTCATTTCTTTCGGATTGCCGTCCCAAAGGGTCTCAGCGGTGGGGGTGACGCCCTGGAGATCGGCTTCTAATCTCTGGAGTGACTCCTCCAGCAGTTCGAGGAGTTCGACGTCGTTTCGAATCAAGCGCGCCTTTGGGTTGCGAGCGATTTCGATCACCGCCGCCGGTTCGAATGGAATCCAATGGCCTCGTCGCGTCCTATCCTCGGCCTCCTTCAATATCGAGCGGAGACCTTCGTACTGGGGCAGCGCGGCAACAATCCTCCGAACCGCAGAACAGGATTCGATGGTGCCCTTCTTGGCGAGAAGACTCACAATCGTATTACTCCATCGGGCCAGACGCTGATCGATGGTGTATGAATCCGAATCAGTCCAATCTTGATCGAGGTCCACATGCTCAGCAATCCACAAATAGAGATCGGCCAGACTCCCATCATCAAGAGTGGCGGCGAATCCCAGGTTGAAGTAGTCCTGAGATGCGACATGAATGAGCAAGTCCATCGCGCGTTGCTGGTCGACCTGTAATACTCTCCAAAGCGGGGGCCATCTCAAGGGCTCA
>Ga0302140_10007457_pt1 | contig 13686 bp, 18 predicted proteins | sample I_Bog_E1_1_FD_202095 | JGI IMG/M metagenome (GOLD analysis project Ga0302140, IMG submission 202095) | Peat permafrost microbial communities from Stordalen Mire near Abisko, Sweden - I_Bog_E1_1 | ecosystem: Environmental > Terrestrial > Soil > Wetlands > Peat | place: Sweden: Abisko, Stordalen...
CGCTCCGATGGGACTAAAGCGAGCAGAGCTAAGAAGGAGAGGTCGGGGTTATGTTCATGTTTCTACGTCTACCACGGAACTGGGAGAAGACAATCATGGGAGAATAAATCCCAAGGAATCCAGCCATGTCACTGGACCATGCACTCTCGAGAATCCAGCAATATCATTGGAGCGTGTGCTTTCCCCTCGTATGACCGCGTTTCTCGAAGTAGGGCCGACCTCTGGCGATATTGGGCCAAAGGAAGATGTTTTTGCGCGCATCTCGGGCTAATGCATACTACTGTGTGGTGCGAACCGTACGATGGGGACTTCCTCTCCAATGGGTACCGGGTGATACGTGGATTAATTCATCCAGGGTCCGTTCGGGTCAATGACAGCGAAACGGAAACAATGTGGGGAATCGGGGATATCTGGGGGCCCCTGGGGCTGCGTCGGGGGCTGCGTCGGGGGCTACGTCGGGGCCGCTGCCGGCCTCCAGTATTTCTACATGCGCGCCAATGAATGTCAGTGACCACCGCCACACCGATGCCCCTAGTAAAAAGTAACGACAAAGCAAGCTTGCAACGTTCCTCGGCCGTACCAATCCTTGTACGGGTCCATTTTGGCGCTGAGATTCAAGCCGACAGGGTAGAGCTTGGAGCTGCCGCGAGCTGCTTGCGGTGTACTTCTGAGCCTCGTGCCTTACAAGCTCCTTCCTTACGAGCTCGCGCTGTCTTTCTGCGAGTGCAGGGGCTACTGGACACTTGAAAATGGAGCCCCATTATTTCATCGGACGCTTTGCAGGCACGAACGGGGTCCCCGCGGCTCTTTGAAGGTGGGACAGCACGAAAGGATAAAAGGTAGCACCTTCCCCGTCACAGTCGAGCCTGTTCCTCCCTCATTGTGCTTTGTGCTTTTCACCCATCACACACGTTATTCATCCAGGCAAACACCAGCCAACATGAGTGACCTTGATTCCAAACAGACGGCCTTTGGCGACTCCCCAGAGGTCGAGGCCACTACCGGCATCTCCCAAGTCGAACATGCCAACGACCTGGACGAGAAGGCGAAGATCGCCGATTACAAGTCGGATGCAGTCGACGCAGAGAACGCGGAGCACAACATGGGCGTGCTGGAGGCCGTTCGAGCGTACCCTATGGCTTCCTTTTGGGCGTTTGTCATGTCCTTCACGATTGTGAGCAGCCTGGCCTTCCTTATTCTTTCCTACTCTACTTGTTTCCTTCCTCCGATGAGGAATTGCCGCTAACACCATCCTCAGATCATGGAGTCCTACGATGTCTTCCTCATCGGCAATTTCGTCGCCCTACCTGCGTTCACGGAAAAATACGGTGTATTTGACCAGGCAAACGGTAAGTATGTCATCGTAACTAAGTGGCAGTCAGCGCTACAAGTGTCTGGACAGCTCGGTGCGCTGATCGGCGTCTTCATCGCTGGTCCTCTCACCAGTCGTATCGGATACCGTTATGCGACTTTGACCGGCCTCATGCTTTTGAACGCCTTCATTTTCGTATTTTATTTCGCCGAGTCGCTTCCACTGATTTTCGTTGCCCAGCTTCTCGAAGGCTTGCCATGGGGCATTTTCATTGCCAACGCCCCGGCATACTGCAGCGAGATCGTACCGATTAAGCTGCGAGCCCCTGCCACCCAGATGCTGCAAATGTTCTGGGCAATTGGCAGTATCATCGTTGGTGCGGTCACTTACCGTTACAACGGCATCAAAGATCCGAGCGCCTACAAGTACGTGCTCGTCTGCTTTCGAAGTGAGTCTTTTGCTGACGACAAAATCCAGGATCCCCATTGCGCTTCAATGGATGTTCCCAACCCCGCTCGCTATCCTCGTCTTCTGTGCACCCGAATCGCCCTGGTGGCTGGTTCGAAAGGGGCGTCTCCAAGAAGCAGCACATGCTGTCGAGCGCCTCGGACGCAGATCGAGGACGAAGGCTAGTGAGACTGTCGCCATGATGCGCCGTGTAGTTGAACTCGAGAAGTCCGAGAAGGAGCCTAACCATTTGGAACTGTTCAAAGGCACTGATCTCTACCGCACCCTCATTGTGTGCGGTGTGTATTTGGCACAAAATCTCACGGGTAACCTGATCGCTAATCAGGCCGTCTACTTCTTCCAGCGTAAGTCGTCATCCTCGCTATTCTAAGTGAGGACATGTGCTAATCCAGGCGCAGAGGCTGGCGTTGGGGTCAATACTGCATTCGCTCTAGGTCTCATCACCTCAGCCCTTCAGATGATCTTCGTTATGCTTTCCTGGATCCTCACAACGTACTTCGGCCGACGCACTATCTATCTCTGGGGTTCGGGCTTCAACACCTTCCTGCTGGTCTGCCTCGGTATTGCAGCCTCTGTCCCTGTCACCCCGGGAACTGCCGCTGCGAATGCAGCTTCTCTGGCTCAGGCGTCTTTGGGCCTTATCATCTCTGTCCTGTTTACCTTGGGACCTGCCCCCGCCTCATGGGTTATCATTGGAGAAACGTCAGCTATCCGCCTTCGGCCTCTGACGACTGGAATGGGACGTGCTTCGTACTACATCGTTGAAATTCCTTGCATCTTCCTAGGAAGTTACATGCTCAACCCCACGGTAGGACTCTTCTTCCTTCAAGTCTTTGTGGTGACAATTGCTGACATAGTGCAGGGCGGAAACCTTGGTGGCAAGTGCGGCTACGTCTGGGGTGCTACCGGCTTCCTTTGCTTGGTCACGGCTTACTTCTACCTCCCTGAGATGAAAGGTCTCTCCTACCGTGAGATTGACATCATGTTCAAGCGTCGCATTCCCGCTCGCAAGTGGAAGGATACCAAACTCGATATTGAGGACGACGAGTAGATGGAGATGTGGTTAGGAAGGCAGTTGCAGGATGTGACCGGGAGCTCCACGTCGGTGGGCGAGGAATGAATTACATGGACTCACTTACAATATTCCTAAATGTAGCAGTGCGAATGCCTTAACGTTCGCTCGTGCTTCGTTCGGCTGTCTTTAGACCCATAGAATAGTTAGATACTTACTCGCTAATCTCAATTCTTTCCACCTCTCTCAACGTTTTAGAAAATGCTTAGCACCATCATCAATCTCCTGAGCATCCCGGGTTCGCTGAGATATGAAATCATTCTGTATCCTGAATCTCTCGCTACGTTTGTTTCTTCGATCTGGATGCTCCCAAGGCCCCTCGTCCCGTCCCGCCCTTCAGACCTGCAGTCCTGCACCATCCCGTCTTTCCGCCCTTCAAACTCTTGCACTCCATTCCGGAATGACCTTCACCACCTCCGCTCGACCACGTCGGCGGACCGCGAGCCATTTATTTCTCCTGTCGATCAAATCCAGCAGACGCGGCTCGGTGTCTTCTAACCCGGTGGTGTGCACTCGGCTGGTTTTACCCCGCGCGCTTCTCCCCCACGCGCAACGCGTTGCAGGCGGGTGTCGTTAGATAGGTAGGAGTGGTTTGTGAAAGGGGTCTGATGGTAGATAGGGAAGAGAGAAAGAGGTTTGAAGGTGTGTTGGGAGTCGCTTTGCGGACGGTGGGTGTTAAGAAGGTAGGTTTCTTTAAATAAAATAAAAAGGAGGGGGGAGGGGGGAAGATTGGATAGAAAGGGATTGGACGGCTGTGTGGTTGGGAGAATCTTGCTCTAGTGGAGCAATCAAAGCGGGAACGATGTGTTCTGAGGCTTGCTTGCAACTCTTTTGCCCAGCTTGCAAGGAGGTTAGATTGTTTTCGGGGAGTAGCTCGCTCTGATATCACATTGCTAGCGAAGTATATCTCCTTCCGTCTCCTTCTACTTCCCCTCACTCTAAGAAATGCTCGACAGGCGTTGAAAAGATCACACGATGAAATGAGAGAAAGGTTCAAGGAAACACCGAGAAAAGAGATAATCCCCAGAAAATCATGAAATACAGCTCGAGCTTTTCAAGCACCAATCGCATCCTCTCATGATTTGATCCCAGCTTCACACAAATTCCCGCTATTCCTCTCACCCCAAGGATGTAGCCGTCCCCTCAAGTGAGCGAAATGCTGCCACGGTTTGGGCAACGCTCACAGCCAGCGAGAACATTGCAAGAATAACACTTAGTACACCAAAGATTATAACGCCCCAGAAGGTGTAGTAGTTGAGAGAGTCACGATTGTCTCTCCAGAGTTGCCGTAGTCCTCGAGGCTTCTGGTTATCCATGTGAAGGCGGAGTTGTCGAAGTCGGGCTTCGAAGACGGGGAAATGGTCATAGGACAGAGGCGTTTTAGTGGAATATGCTGATGCTGACTGTGCGTACGCATCTTTCAGTGTGCTGGAGCCCGGTACCCCGATGCTTTTGATCCCTTTGCCTAGATGTTTGTCTCTCAGGTACTGCTTAACGGTATCTGGCATAGAGTTGAATATTGAATCTTGGTCGAGGTTAGTTGGATAGCCCCCTGGCTGCGTTCCTTGGGCGAATAATATTGCCCAAGTTCCAACAAGTTCCCTGTTTGCATACCAATAGTAGTTGCTTTCATAGTCTTTCGATCTCGGCCTGTCCTGCACTGACTCTGCGAAAGTTTTTGGCAAGCCCCAAACTAGACTTCACGCAATAAAACCTACGATTAGCTCAGCTGTGATCTGAAGCCCATTTTTACGTACCTATTATACCAGTCACATAGTGGTTGTCCATAGTCGGGCATCAAATCGTCTTTGATGCACAATGTCATGTCTAAAAGATTAAGCTTCAAGTGGTCTTGGAGAAACTCTGACCATTTGATTGTAAGTTTACCAATAGACATTAGGGATCGAACGTCGAGGTCGTCTATTCGAAGCGTGGTTCCTTCTGCACCCCTAATCTCGTGAATTTCTGTTTCGTTGATGTGCAGAATCTGAATCAACTTAGACATCGAAATACCAAGAAGCTTGTCAATCGATTCTCTGTGTGCAATTACGGTCGTGACTGTCTGATCAAACCACACCATCCAGTCGAAACTATCTCGCGACTCAAAATCCCATACCTTGTAAGTACTATTCAGAAGAATCGAGCTTCCTACTAATTGCCGGATTTGATATAGCAATATTTGAAGGTCTAGCGGATCGTCCAAACTTTTTGGCTTGCGGAACACTTTCATCTCATAACAGTCCTTCAGAAGTTTGCCAAGACGATCGTCGGGGAACGTCTTGCTGAGAACCGACCAGCAATAGGCTATGATCTTCGGATGTGAATATCGTTCGCCGACTTTCTCAAATCGATGTTTGAGTCGGCGTATAAGAATTTCCTGCCCAATCTTGTTTTGTTCGAGTGGATTTTGCCAAGCGGGATACTGTGCTAGGTATTCCTCGAGAGCCTTCGATTCCCTTTCAAAAAGCTGAATTATGGAGGCTTCCGAGCCATTGCGTACTTGATGAATCATCAATTCCTCCTCTGTAGGGAATGGCTTTACTTTTGCCCATATCTCCTCAATCATTCGACTTCTAGCAGAGCCGGGAACAACAAACCGCTTTGGAGGCCATATCATCATCCTGAAAAGGTTGGGCGTCACTCCAGGTTTAGGTTTCTCCAGACCTTCCAAATGTGGTCCGTCTGCAGAGCTGCCAACGTGCTGCTGGCCTCGTTCCAAGTCGGATAGCCTTTGCTTCAATGCGGAAGTCTCTCGACGGGTCTGAGAACAGAACTCCGCAATCTGCCCAAGTTTTTCAACTGCTGTTGCCATAGTATTGGTAATCGTTCTCAGATCATTCGTCAAAGTCTCTGATGGTTGCGGAAGTGTCTCAGGTTTAGTGGTTGATGTGGCGGGGATTGCATCAGGGCCCGGTGCGGCGTTTCCTCCCGTTGATTCCTCTGAAGTATGAGCTGTGCCCAGAATGAGTATCGTGAAATACTTCTCAGCAAGATTTACTCACTTGTCTCAGCTCCGAGCAATGGTTGACTCTCCCGGCTCACATGATCTTGCCCACTCACAACATCCTCCATGTCTTTCACCACGGGAAGTGCTGCCATTTCTAGCTTCGCGACACTTGTCGATTGTTCTGGAATTTGTTGCTAAAGTACTCTGGTTGATTTCCAGACTCTTAGGACTGGGGACACAGGGTGATGTCAATGATGATAGCAAGCACGAGACGAAATGAAGATTGCGGCTGGTGATGAGCTGTCCCTGCAAGCCACATTGAGGCGTTCCTGAATCAGCCAATCTGGCTGGACTTGGTGTAACGTGAGCTGATATACGCATATCAAAAGAGATTGACGATTTTCCCGAGTCATAAGTTCACACAGGTCTGGTTTTGTTGAAAACATGTATGATGTGACCGCAGCTCATCTTCTGTAATTTTGTCTTAACAATTCGTTGATTTGAAATTCAGGAAATCAAGTCATGTATCCCATAGAAATCTTGACACTAGATTATCGAGGGCTACAAATTCATAATGCCTTTATATTTCAGGTCTAAACAACAAACCAATAGATAATTCCTGGGAGAATGCTCCAGGATATCCCACCTCAAAAGGAGCAACGAAGCTCAAGGCATAATTTTAGTTTGAATTTTCTACATGTTTTTCTATATATTTCCGCTATTTTCCCTTCTTTCAAGCTTTCAACTACACCTTAAGGAAATCAACGTTACCACAATCATGTATAATAAGCTCCGGGTTCTCCTCCATACCGATGGTGTGTTCTCAACCTATAACTTCCCACTTCCCAGAATCTCCACCACAACACCAGCATTCCCGTTCTTCAGCCTACAACCCTTCACTCTCACACCCTCCAAATCTTTCACAACCCAATCCGCGCCCGCCTCCCACAACTGGCTCACCTCATGCGTCGTCGCCAACGCCAGAACCTTACACCCCGCTTTCTTCCCAGCCCTAATACCCGCCGGCGCATCTTCAAGCACCAATACCTCGCCCTTTAGTCCCAATCTCTGATTTCCAAGCAGATAACAAGCAGGATCAGGCTTCCCATTCTCCACCGCTTCGGCCGTGACAAGAACCGACGGATGAGCTAGTCCTAGGATCTCGAGCCAGCCTGCAACTAAAGGCTCAGTGCCGGAAGTCACGATTCCCCACGGGATATGCAAGTTTGAGACGTGCTTGAGTAGAGTATGAGCACCCGGGATGGGAACGGCGTCGCCGCCGTATCTGAGTGGGATTTGGCCTTCCATTTTGCGGACATCTGAGCTGTTAGTAAACACATTCTTGAGTGAGAGGGCAAAGGAGCTTACACCCCCAATAAGCATTTTCCGGATCGATTTTCTTGAAGACGTCTACGGAGCGTCGGCCGTGCGATGTTGCGAGGATGGTTTTGGGATCGATGTTGTATTTTTCGCCGATACTGGTTTGGTTTAGCTTCTCGTCAAGAAAGGGGTATCACGTGATTAGGAGATGAGTACCTACCTGGTCCAGAATTTCACGATTGCGTTTGTGGAGTCTATTAGAGTTCCGTCCATATCGAAGAGGATGCCGGAGAATGTGCCGAGTGTGGTGTTTGGGACGGCTTTCTCGTCAGGTATGAGAGCAAGCTCTCGGTGGGAGAGTGGCGTGGTGTCGTGGATCGTCATTTTCGAGTTTGGAACAGAGATTTGTGAGGCAAGGAAAGGTTTGTTTTTGGCTGGTCTGCTGAGTGGGCGACTTCCATTCTTCTCCCTTCAAGATGGCTGCTTTTATGAAGGAAAAACTGGGCGGCTTTTTTCCCAGCTTCAGCGGAGTTTCCTAATCCGCTTCGCCGCCAGAAAAACTGCCGAATTCTTGAGATCTTTCTGATACATTGAAGTGGAGTGGCCAAAACAATATATAGTCGTCAGCAAAGCAGCATCTCTTCGATTCCACGACTTTGAGGAGGTGCAACTCTCAACACATTGAGCAGATAGTCACGTGACTGCCTCTCAAACAGTGGAGCATTTCGAGGCCAGCGTCTAAGAATATCTACTCGTACTCACAATACAGGTTGAGTCCTAACTCGTTACGTCAAATACGGACAAAGTGCAAGAAACCTCAAAGGGCAAATCCGTGACTTTGATAACCCCCACTCAGGCTAAATCATCCCGCGTCCGGCCAAGCCCCTTTTCGGCACCAAGGGCCGAGGCTACGGAGTACCATACATGCGATATTGGATCGTCATGCCCGATGTGCTTCGCTGCTTGAAGATTGCCATGCGAAGCCCTCAATTGTCCTCTTCACCGAGTATCAAGTGATGCGCCCGACGGCAGAGGAAACCATGGACAATTCTAGCGGAGTCGCACAACAGCATAGTGCTGACTCCGGCCCTATGAGCGCCGCGCCCGCAGCGACGCCAGCGGTCGCTAGCGATGCGCCTTCTGCGTTGGTGGAGGCTTCACAGCATGTTGGTCCCGTGCCGGTTTCTCACGACCCTCAACAGCTGAAGCAAACAGCGACAGATGTTCCGGTCGAGTCGAGCCATGATGCTGTGGATGAAGAGGGTGCGAAGGCGGTATCGGACTACATATCAGAGCTCCAGGAATTGCAGTCACGGTCGAACCACTCAGCTGCGGAACCGTTCGGTGTGGGGATCACGGAGGATGTACCATTCGATGATCTAGTTGGGGAGGGGCAAGGGGAAGGGGAAGGGGAAGGTGAAAGTATTGTCGGGTCCTTAGATGCATGTCCTGTCGAATATTGTGAGATGAAGAAATATTGACGCGGACTGTACAGGTGGACTCGAACGAGACCGACTCTGCTCTGGGAGATATGACACCCCAGTGAGTGGAATCATGCGATATCATGAAGAAGTCCTGCCTAACTGCGATGGAGATCCTCCACCATGTCAGCGAGATCCTCCGTATACCGTCACGTGGTTGAGAATGGCCGGACGTATCACAGGTACAAGGAAGGAAGTAAGCCAAATAGACCCCCTCACCTAGTTCCCCATGATCATTTCCTAACATGATCTAGAATATATGCTACCAAATGATGAAGTGAGAACTATCAGAATCTGATTCTTCTCGAACTAGCCTGCTGATATTTGCTTCTCGCACAAGACCGAACAGAATAGATTAGGTGAGAGGAGCCTTCTAAAATTGAGACACGTCCTGATTATGACAGATATTCAACATCAATTGTGGATTCACACGCTACACGGCAAGCTCTATCTCGCGCCTCTGAGTGGGGATATACACAATGTCATGGATATCGCAACAGGAACCGGCATCTGGGCTATAGATTTTGGTACCCACACCTTGTCCTTGCAACCTTATACATGAATTGACTGAGATCCAGCGATGAAGCACCCCACAGCCAACGTTCTTGGCACAGATTTAAGTCCGATCCAGCCCGAATTGTGTGCATCCCCACTCACCATCCCCACCCCTTCATGAGCTGACAAGTCCAGTGTACCGCCTAATTGCCGCTTCGAAGTGGACGACGCAGAAGATGAATGGACCTACAGCCACTCATTCGACTATATCCACGGCCGTCTTCTCCTCTCATGCTTCAACCAGGACTTCCCTGGCATCATCGCCAAGTCATACGCTGCTTTGGAACCCGGAGGTGTAAGCCAGAAATCTCCTTGTCCCTATCTCGAGCTTCCGGTTCTACTTGTCAGATCTGAATTTCAACTCCCGCTATTTCTTGACTCTTGCTCTATCCTCAAAATATGCTGCTAATTTGTTGTAGTGGTTCGAACTGCAAGATGCGTTACCCCCAGTCTGCTTTGATAACTCATGGGATGGGTCGGACCTTCAAAGATGGGTTGCATTGTCACTTGAGGGGGTTAAGCGGCTGGGTATGGACTGGCATAAGGTGGGCAGGTATAGAGAGTGGATAGAAGCCGCAGGTTTCGAAGACGTGCAGGAGTTCAAGGGGGCGTGGCCGATGAACACTTGGCCGAGGGACAAGCATCATAAGCTGCTGGGAGCTTGGGAGAATCAGGTAACTAATATTTTCCTTTGTTTAAGTTGGTTCTGCTATAGGATGCTGACGGAACAGAACATGATGGAGGGTATACATGGCATCAGCGTTGCGGTTTTGACGCGAGGCTTGGGAATGACTGCTCAAGAGGTCGAGGTACTGCTCGTAGGCGTTAGGAGAGATATGTGCGATCGAAATATCCATTGCTATGCTCCAGTGTATGTCTTATGCCGAGAATCTTGGAAATAAGTGGCTGACCAGATCTAGGCGTGTGATATGGGGACGGAAACCCGGTGGGGACACAAAAATGCAGGAGTAAAGTCCTGGAGTTGGTCGAAGTGTTGAGCTTCGAGAAGCAAAGCTTTATCAAATCCAAAATAATAAGGGATAGGTCTAAGAAACCCTTTGAGTTGTTCGACTCAGGAGCTGTCCTCCCTCAAACGAGTGAAACGTGGGCTTTTCCGCAAAACTCATCCAGGAAGCGCTGAGATAAAAATGAGGCCGTGAATCCGAAAACACCTCCATCATTCTACCCTCCAACCCGAAATCGGAAGTAGCTGAAATCTCAAGAGGTGCATATGTTCCCAAAGCGGAAGTGGCTTGGTGAAATCGAGCTCAGCCGCACCATAAACCCCCTTGATTCGGCAACATGCCAATACTCATGTCTCACACAGCCTGATTCGACTAGCACCGCCCGAACGATCTGGTGACATTCTCGAAGACGCCTCTGAAGTACCCGCTTGTACCTGTATATATATTCTTGGCAACGTTCGCGTCTTCCCTCCCACTTAACCCACGCTTTCCAACGACATGCGCTTCTTCCTATCCACCATATCGCTTGTTCTCTTGACAATCACCAGCGCCAATGCCCTCGTCATACCCCGCGCAGACAACTCCACCAGTCTCCCAGATTCGCAGTGTCTCAACACAACGGCCGGTTCCTGCGAGTCAAGCTGGGACCGCATCCCCACGTTCGTGAAAGCCATAATCTTCATCGCTGCCTTCCTCGCCCTCGGGGTCCTCGCTTGGGCCTTCCAAAAGCTCAAGGCGATCATAAAAGCCCTCTTGCCATCGTGGATGCGGTCTAGGACGAATTTGCCCCCGCCGAGCCAGATGGAGTTGAATATGTGCTGGGAGAGGTATGGGGCGAAAGATGGAGAGGGGAAACCGAGGGCTGCTAGTCAGAGGGAGTTGTTGAGGCTTTGGAGGGAGAGGGGTCAGGGGATGAGGTTTGAGTTGCTGGCGCAGGGGTCGAGGAGTGGTGAGAGTGCGCCGTTTATTGTACATGGTGGGGGTTGATCCTCGTGTCTGATTTTACGAAAGTACGGCTGGAGACAGATGCCTCATGGGAAGTATATGTTTTCATGTAAAATTATTTTGCCTGCCTTTATTTTCTTCTATGCACATAGCTTTGGTCTTGCTTCGTATTCCCAATTGTTTCCTGCGCCTCAATCTCATCTGTGATCTCCTCCCTCGGCGGCAATCAGTGCTTGCACATAGCGACAAACTCCTCCGAGAGCGTCGTAGTCGTATCCAAATACCCAATCGTCTCTTTATGCCAATTATCATCATCCACAGTAACGCCAACAAGCTTCACCTGCGAATTCGGTGCCTCTCCCGTCGTCTTCCCAATCATCGTGCTCGTCGATTCTCCGCGCGTGATATACGTCTTCCCCGCCTGATCCGCAATCTTGACCCCATCCTCATTCCTAATCTCATAATGCACCGTCCCCATATCAATCTCCAACGGACTGGGATTAATCGTCAACATCGTGTTCTTGAAACCATCACCCTCCTTCTCCGTCTTCACCATCACGGTCTTGGGGCCGTTCATGCCTTTCATCTTCACGTCTTTGTGATACACGATGTTGGCTGTCATCATCATCGCCTTGATCGACCCCTTCCCGTTCTCGAGTCTCATGACTAAGTTCTCGTCTTGCATCAGAGACTTGACGAAGGATTTGTAGTTCGTCATGGACACGATCTTGATTTCTTGGTCGGGGATGAAGACGTCGGTGCCGCCGGACTTGGTCTTCACTTCGGGGAGCACGAGACGGCCGAATATGCCTGTGGGACCCACCATGTCGACTGTCATGGAGGATTGTGTGGCGGAGAATGGCCCAGTGTTGGTTACCCGTGACTCGATAGTCATCAGAAAGGAGCTGGATTTTGTCAGTGAGGTGTCAAGGGTTGAAGCAGGGGGACTTACTCTTTTGTCGCATTGGTGATTTTGATCAGCGAAACTTCGAGTACCGACTGATTGAGGATAGCCTGAGTGATTGCATTCATCTTGACTGTATTCAAAGATAAGAAGCAAGTGAGGGTTCGCTGGACGGAATTTTATGGTTCGCTGAGGCACAGGCACCCGTGCAAATGGTTTCAGGGGGGTGACGTCGACTTCTTTGTAAACGCAAGGCTCCAGCTCCAGCACCCTTGAAGATATGGAATAAATCAAGGCTATTTATGATGGATTTTTGTAGAAAAACGGTTGGCATATGAATGGGAATTTATGCCTCGGCTTGAAGTTATGGTTTGGTGCCAAACTTATCGGTGACGATCATTGTGGGGTAGCCCCTATTTTTAGGGCCAGGCGAGGCCCCGCCCTTCGCGACTTCTGTTGCCTTGCGAGGCTTTCGAAACCCACAAGCTGTTTTGGATTGGGATACCGAGGCATCTTGTGGGTATCGCTCTTCTCACGTCGATTTTCTTTTTCTTTGTCCGAAATCACGAGAGAACAATGGAAAAGCGACAAGTTTGGTATCGTCGAAGGCTGCTCGATGGAGAAGAAAAATGCCCCTACCGCTTGGCACCTTGATGTCCATGCAAGTAAACACCCTTCGTCTCACCAATCAAATTGGGGCACTTTATTTTAACGTGAGAGGAGGAGTATATCCTCATTTCGACACAAAGTACGGGCAGGTGTCGAGACTTCGATATTTACCGTTCAGGAGGGGAGTCTGGGAGATGGTGGAGGCGCAGCGACAGCCTCGCGGTCGCAATGGCTTGAGAGCAAGCCACATGTGGTGGCTATGCGTCACCAAATGTAGGCGCCAGCATTTCTCCCCTTTCCCCGGATTTTGTTCATTATCGCGATCCCCATTTTGCTTCATTTCCTTCCAATTTGCTTTCAGCTCTGTGCACTATGTAGGTGCTACTTTTCAAGGCAGCCAACAGGATCTGCTTGCGAGCTTCGGCTCAACCACTCACGCCCTTTGAACAACTCGACCGTGTCATGATTCTGCCGACGTGATCATGATTCGACTCTCCAGTCGCGGTCTCTCAGCCTTATGGATTCTCCTATCTCTGCTTACGGTCACCCAATGCAGCGACACGCCTGACCCCTTCTTGAATTCAACATGCTGGCAACTAGCTACCGAAGAAAACAAGACTCAAATCAGCTATCCTGTCGATGGATTCATCGTCTACTACATCTCATGGACATGGTTTCTCAACTCACCCAGCTGCTTAGGAAACCAATCATCAGGACTCAAGATCACAGCGGACTTCGTCCTCGTGCTGACCAGTTTTGCTCTCCCGGCGGTGATCTTCAGCACCATCATACCCAGACGATGGCGCCTCGATATACCAGAGCAATTTTTGACCCTTGGCCGCAGTCGGATCCGGAACATCTCGAAGCTATTCCTTTCCATCCCAGCCATCTGCGTCGTCGCCACCGTCGATATGATCGGCTGGATCATCTGCATCATGACATTCGCGGGGCCAATGGCCTTTAGCGGGGTGCAAGAGATGCTGCTCGACTTCCGCGTTGTCTCGTTCCTCGAGAAGAACCCGAAGGCGCCTGCAAAAGAAACGCTGGAGGCAATCGTGGCGTTGCTGTGTGGGAACTACGATCAAGAACCCGATGACCCAACAGCTCA
>Ga0302140_10007459_pt1 | contig 13684 bp, 8 predicted proteins | sample I_Bog_E1_1_FD_202095 | JGI IMG/M metagenome (GOLD analysis project Ga0302140, IMG submission 202095) | Peat permafrost microbial communities from Stordalen Mire near Abisko, Sweden - I_Bog_E1_1 | ecosystem: Environmental > Terrestrial > Soil > Wetlands > Peat | place: Sweden: Abisko, Stordalen...
TATCGCTGAATAAAACGTGTTGGGATTGGCATCCGCGACATCGTTGTTGCGTGGAACGGAACCAGGTGGAGGAAATGGAATTTGCCGGCCGATTCGGGAGCGCTCGCCGGCTGAAAGGCCAGCGAACATGACCATTACTCCCATGCCTTTCTGAAAGCCTGGAGTATCGTGCGGCAAAACAAAGACGGGTCGGCCAGTGCCATAGCCGATGAGGCGTATGCCTGGCCAGAGATAAATCGTACGCGTAACAGCGTATCGGCCCGCGGGGATAAAAACGATGCCTTCGCGCCCCGCGCTTGCCGCTTTATCAATGGCCGCTTGCAGCGCAGAAGAACTGTCGGCGGTCGCGGTCGGCTCGTCGAAGTAGATGGCCTGGGAATCGTCGGGACGGGTCGTGATAACAGATGCAGCAAAGGCGGCGGGACAGAGAAAGAGCACAAACAGGAACAGCAGGATTTTCTTCACCGGTTTCCCCCAGGGCCGCTTGCGGCGGAGCTACGGAATCCAGCATACCCTACGGCAAAGAGGCGCTTCTGTGGGCGGTAAACTGCTGATCGGGCGTGAGCGGCGGCGAGTGGCGGGAATGTGTAAACCAACTCCAGATTCTGCTTTCACAGATGAGATGCGATCCATCCAATATCACTGCTGAAGAGAACGAATAGCAGCGAGCAAATCCTTTGGGTGCACAGGTTTGGATAAAAGTTCGAACTCGTGTCCCGACTGCTTAGCTTGGCTCAGGAGATCTGCCGTTGCAGCTTGGCCAGAAAAGAGGAGAACTTTGCAATGCGGATACAAAGTTCTCATTTCGATCCCAAGTTCTATGCCGGTCATGTTTGGCATTACAACATCGGAGATCACCATGTCGGGCGGTTGCGCCCGAGCGGATTCCAATGCCTCATGGGGATTTGTGAACGCTAGAGCCGATAGCCCGGATCGGTTCAAAATAGCTGCCAGCGTAAATGCGATTACGTATTCATCATCTACAACAAAGATTCGTAAACGCTTCGATTCCGTCATCATTCACCTCTCACTCGTAAGCAGTCCGGAGTCTGAACCCATCCTAAATCAGGGGCAATACACTGTCGCATCCGTACGTTTGCGCGGGACATCGATCTTCGCCGAGCAGAGTTTTGACAACGCCGAGAATCGGTGCTGCCACCTAAGCTTCGAGTGCAGGACGCATGGGACTCGTCGCTTAAACTTCCAAGGCAGCTTAGTTGGGCCAGGACAGCCGCACTGGAATTGCCCGATAGGGGCTCTCAATTTGTAACCTTTCCAGCGCGATTATTGTGTCAAGTCGCTTCGCTTCCATTGCTTTCCTTTCTCGTTACACGGCTTACGGATGTGTTGCTCAAAGTTTCCCTTGCTTGAGTTCCCTGACCAAGCTCTCGGTTTACACCATTTCTGTCAAGGCCATATGCCAGAGTCAGATTGACTAAGTGGCTTCGTCATCGAGTTCTTCGGAGGATTGCGTACCCAGCCTCCAATAGAACGTTGCACCCTTTTCTACCGCCCCCTCGGCCCATATCTCACCCGATTGGCGGGCTAATATGCGATAAACAGTGGCCAATCCGATTCCAGTGCCGGGGAATTCGAATTTGGCGTGAAGTCTCTGAAAGGGCTGAAACAGTGCTCCCGCTCGCTCTGAATCGAAGCCTGCTCCATCGTCTCGGACGTAGTAGATGAGACCCGCGGTACTGCCATCCTCGACAACGGGCTTTTGACTTCCAAATTCGATCCGGGCCTGCGCATGATGCGAGGTGTACTTCCAGGCGTTGCGAAGAAGGTTGTCAATCACGATGCGCATCAAAGCCCGGTCGGAGCGCACCTCAGGCAAGTCTTCGATGACAAAGTCCACTCTCCGGTTGGGATCACTGGCAATCAACTCGGCCGCGACCTCATGAGCTAAACGACTCAAGCTAACGCTCTCCGAGCGCAGTGGCGATGAAGTTGCTCGCGCGAAGTTCAACAAGTTGTCTATCAAAGTCGCCATGCTGGATGTCGTTTCGCGGAGGCTCCCAATCATGGTCTGAATTTTCGATGTTGCCGCGATCTCACCGAGAGACATCTCCAGAAGGAAACCTAAGCTGTCAATCGCATTGAGGGGATTACGGAGATCATGCGCGACAGTATATGAAAAAGCCTCGAGTTCCTGGTTTGCCTGACGCAGTTCCATGGTCCTCTGTTCTACACGCGCCTCGAGCTGCGCGCGAGCCTGACTGAGTGCCAAGTCGCGCAACTGTATTTGGGTCAGCATGGTGTTAAAGGCATCTACGAGAACGGTAATCTCGCTGGAATGTACGGGAGCGATTGCGCGAACTGAGTAGTCCTGGTCTCGCGATACGCGGATCGCTGTATCGGCTAACGCTCGAATGGGGTCTGCAATGAGACGCCTGGATGACGCACTTATCACTACCGCTGCGCCCATGCAGAACATGAGGATGAGGCCTGCGATTAAGGCGTATTGTCGCGCCCTGCGACCAATTTCAGTCAATTTTGCCGAGATGTAGACCTCGCCTACCGACTCGCCCTGGAACACGATCCGATGTGCCACAAGAACGCTGTTGCCGGAGGACCACACTCGATCAGGTTCGCCGGAGACCAGTCTATGCTCCTTTGAAGGATCTTCACTGCCTGCGCCGTACCGCGCAAAGAGTTCACCTTGCTTGTTAGAGAGTGTGGCCGACACAATATCCGGGACTCGTTGAAGCCCTTTCATCGTCGTGGCAGCGCTTTGCGGATCGTTGAAAAGCAAGGCTGACACCGAGTTATCGCCGACAATCTGAGCTTCCGCGGTCAGGTTTTTGATGAGGTCGTACCGAAAAGACACCAGATCGTAGGAAGAGAAGGCGATAGCAGCGATCAGCAGGACAGCTCCGCTGACAGCTAAATTCATGCGAGTCAGCCGAACAGAGATGGAATACGAATGAGCCGTCATCGAGCACCAACCCCGGGCGACTTGCCCTGGACCTGGACTGCGACTTTTAGCAGTTCAGAGCTAAGGGATAGCCCACTCCTGTCAACATTCTCCAGATTGACCGAGAACCGTACTCGGTTGTTGACGACGAAAAGGCTTATCATGCCTCTTTGTTCAAGGAAGCCGGGTATATCGCTAACCGTCAATGTCGCATGTTGAGCCGCAGCGTTTAACAAATCGTTCAGGTGATCCTTCGCGGCTAGCCCTACGAAAAGAATTGCGCAGCCTGATACGTCTTCGGGCCGACTAACGAGCTTTACGGCGAGACGACGGGTCCCGATTTGTTCGCCAGCGACGACTCTGGAAGCGGAATCCGAATATGCTTTTTGGGCTGCGATACAGATATTGAGTTGCTCGCCGTCGCGCTCGGCTGGCCAGCGAACAAACTTGGCAAAATTAAACAGATAAACCGTCTCCACATCGATTTGGGAGGGTGCAGGCCCTTGGCAGAAGGATTGATTTGCGAGTGAGGCGAACGCGAGACACATCGACGTGACATAGACAAGCGTCCGCCTGGCGATTCGGCAAAGGAACGACACCGGGCTCCTGTTCCGTCGTTTTCTGTCACGACCGATTGTGCGTTCTTCTAACACATATCACCAAGACCAGTTCAAACCGCCAAATGCTTCACGCTTGATGCTCACCTGATTGCTGTTGGCTCCCAGAGTTTCCTGGTGCCGAGGTTGGAGCAGATTCCTGCCGGAGGCACGAAGTTCGACGTGTTCTCCCAGCCGGTAGATTGCGCTGGCGTTGGCTGTCTGGTAACTCGGAACATCATTAGCCGGAAGAGCGCTTACAAAGCGATAGTCTGCGTCTAATTGAACACTGTGCGGAAGCGTAAATATCGCTTGAGCCAGTGCCTCCCGATGAGGGCTGGAGCCTTCGACGGACGATGCGTAGGACTCTTGGCTATATCCGGGCCGTGAGTGTAACGCCACATGCACATGGGAGTAGCTTCCTCGAAGCTCCATCCAGTGGAAAAGCTTCCAATCCGGCGCAATCTCCAAACCATCCGAAACACCGCGTAGGCCATTGCCAAACTGAATGTTGATCTGCTCGTAGGGATATGGGTTGGTCGGGAAGGTAAATAGCTGTGCCGGACCACCGTAACTTTCCAGGTCGTCATGTTGATTGTGAAAAGCCGCGATATCGACGTATAGCTCGTGAGGGAAAAGTTGCCGCATGCCGGCATTCCATCCAATGAGAACCTCTGGAACGAATTGTGGATTGCCTTCCACCTGAAGGAAAATGGGGCCGTTCGGACCAGAGGCTGCAATGTTTCCGAGGAGGCTGAGATCGCGGTCCAGTCGCCCTGGTGTGCGCAAGGCGCGGGCCACCGATGCCCAAAGAGACGTCATCGTGGCAGGCCGCCAGAGGATTTCCGCTGAAGGTTGGGTTCCCCAACCACTATACTTATCATCGACAAATTTTGAGCCTAAGGTCAGAGTCAGCCGGTCGGGAACGATGCGGATGCTGTCCTGGAAAAACAAGCTGTAGACGTAATTATTGATCCTATTGGGAGCGAAATTAACAGTAGCCTGCGTCTGTATCAGGTGACTTGGACTCTCCCGCAGTCCAGCGCCCAGGGTCACCTCTTGATGTGGCAAGGTCGTAAGGTGATCAATGAAATCCAAGTCAATCGCATTCCGTGTTTCAGTAAACTGTGAGGTGGCACGATTGGTACGGTCGAAGTAGCCCTGGAGATAGAAGTTGGATTGTGCTGGCGTGGAATGGTCCCATCGAACAAGGATGTCGCCTCCGGAAACCGACTGCTCCCCGTCTACGACCAATTGCGACGGTGGATAGAATTCTCCGATGGTATTTTGATCACCGGTCTTACCTCCGTAGACCATCGACGAGACCATCAGGGAATCGCGCTGTGTCCGTTGCATATCGAGACGGAAGCCTCCACGAGCTTGATGCCAATCGTCGTAGGGGTCGCCTAGCGGATTGTCTTCCGCGCCGCGATTGAAGCCCTTGGCAAACATGCGTAGGTATGTGCCAGTGCCAAGGCCCATCCCGTACCGTACTTGTCCAACAAATCGGGTGATCGTTCCACCTGCACTGACATCAGCGAAACCGCCGAGAGTGTCTGCCGCCTTCTTCGTGATGATGTTGATCACACCGTTGACTGCATTTGCGCCCCAGATGGTACCGCCGGAACCGCGGATCACTTCAATGCGCTCAATGTCACTTAGGACTACGTCCTGAATATCCCAATACACGCCTTCAAAAAGGGGTGTGTAGACACTTCGCCCATCGATGAGTACCAAAAGTCCCTTTGAGAACCCGCTAGCGAACCCGCGGATGCCGATGGACCACGCGCCACTCTGACTGCGGGCGACACTCACACCCGGGACAAGACGCAGCAACTCGGGAATGGTGGTCGCTCCCGAACGATGTATGTCGTCTTTGGTGAGAACGAATACCGCTGCGGGCGTGTTCCAAATATCCTCTGATTCTTTGGAAAAAGTGGTCACTTCTACATTCCCGAGTTCTTCAAGAGACAGGGACTTCAATTTCGACGCTGGACTTTGAGAAGCCGGTTGCTGCTCCGCCGAACTCATGGGCGGTCGCCCGAGGAGTTGGGCAACCGCAATAAGGAACAGAAGCTTCGAGATTGGGATGGATTCGATTCTCATATTCGTTTGTCTTATTCGCGATTGGGCTAGGGCTGAGAACTGTGCGGTTGAGAGGCATGCTGCAGAGCAGAGTGCCGCAGAAATTCCTGCAGCACCGCCGTCAGCCTTTCTGGATTGCCTTTTCGCACAAAACCATTCACAAAGGGAGCGATGTCTTCAGGCATCTCATGCGCATCGGAGAGCACAACGATCGGTATCGCCGGTTGTTTTTCCAACATAAGACGGGCTACATCAACGGCCGAAGTCAGTCCTCCGAGGTGATAGTCAAGCAGCACAAGATCCGGAATCTCTTCTGGAAATTCAACGCCCTCGAAGCGTACGGGCGCCAGCAACGGCACGTACCCTGAACGCTCCACAATCCAGGCATAAATCTGCATGTGCGTCGGGTTGTCATCGACAATCAACACAGATGCAAGCGAATTTTCAGAGCATTTCTGGGCAACCGTCATCGGCGCTATTTCTCGGATGATCGGTTTGGATGCTTTAGCAGATTTGGTGGTTGCCCAAATCGTTGCAAATGTGCGGCGCCAACTAGTTTGGGCCTGTGAGGGAGGAAAACGCGGAATTCGCTTCCGGCAACGTATTCTCGGTTGACGAGAACGAACTCAGTTTGCCCAGTTCTGCGGGAGAGACAAAGATTCCGATTGCGCAGGCGCACTATCCATCCCGCTCGACATTCCCGCGACTCCAGTCTTTGGGAAGAAAAGGTAAAATACCGTTCCCGTCCGCAAAGTCGAGTCTCTGCTCTTGACGCGGACACTAGCCCCATGTCGTTGCAGGATTTCCTTGCTGAGCCATAGCCCAAGCCCCGTCCCCCCAATATTCTTGGTTGTAAAGAATGGCTCGAATAGGCGGCCTTTCGTTTCGGCGCTCATTCCCACTCCGGAGTCTGCGATAGTCACCCTAACTCCGCGCAATCCGGTCGCCCAATGTGTTGAATCGTGGGTCCTGAGTATGATTTGTCCGCCTCCCGCAGTTGCATCGAATGCGTTACCTATGAAGTTTGCGAAAACCTGTCGAAGTTCTCCACCGAGTGCCCAGATATTTTCATTGTCTTTGAAGGAACGTGAAAGACTGACCGGCCCGCTGTGAAGTCTGCCTTGATAGATTGCAGCAGCGGACTCGATGAGGTCGGAGATATGCTCCTCCCGCGGAGTTGTTGCTTGTCGATGAAAGCGTAAGCCATGCGTCACGATGTCATTCACCCGCGCTAATTCTTGTTCCATCAGGGAGATATATGTGGGTAATTGGTCAGTTTCGGTGGACATGCGGATGAGGTAGAGGAGGTTTGTCACGGCTTCAAGAGGATTGTTAATTTCATGAGCGATGGAAGCTGCCATGCGACCCACAACCGCTAATTTTTCGCTCTGCCGCAACGCTTCTTCTGCTTTTACCTCGAGGGAAATGTCGCGGAAGTAACAAACAACTCCAAATGCGCCTTCCGGCAAAGAGATACGATCTACTCTCCATTCGTAATTTTCCGTTAGCTGCCGGTCAGTTCGGAACTCAGTCACCTTCTTTCGGCTGTGAGGCTCGCCAGTGGCTAGAGTGTGGCGAAATGCGTGCAAGATCTCATCGGCATATTCCTTCGTCCACATAGCATGAATCACTTGGTCGAAATCGCGACCGATTAAGTTGGGAATATTGCCAAAAGCTGGCAACGCGACTGGATTCACTTGCCGCAGGCGTAAGTCTCCATCAACGACAAAGATGCCAATCGGCGCCGAGTTGACGAGCGTCTCGAATTGAGCGGAACGCTGCCTGAGAAGTAGTTGAGCCTTTACACTCGCGACGAGCTCCCGTGCGCTGAATGGCTTGACGAGATAATTCTCAACCCCAGCTTGCAAACCCTCAATCCGTGCCTCTTCGCCGGCGCGAGCGGAAAGCATAATGATAGGAATCTGGCTGGTGGCCGGATTGTCTCGAAGTGCTTTCGCTAATCCAAAGCCATCCAGCCCGGGCATCATAACGTCCGTGATAACCAGATCGGGAGGATCAGCAATTGCGGCAGCGAGAGCCTCGGTCCCGGAGGCGACGAGTCTGACTGCCCATTGGTCCGAGAGGATGCGGCGGAGGTAGCCGCGCATGTCCGGATTATCGTCTGCGACCAGCACAGTGGCCGGAGATGCTGCGCGTGAAGTCAAACTCCTCGATTCAATGCTCGCTGAGTGCTCATCAGGCCAGTTCGTAGATTCGTCTTCCGGTAGCCAGCGCAACGCCTCTTCGACATAATCGCGAGCGTGGGATGATGGATCAGGATTGAAATCGCCTGTGACTGGCGCAGACGCCTGTTGAGTGGACAAAGGGATGCTCACCGTGAAAGCGGTCCCCCGACCGGGGGTGCTCTCAGCGTGTATGGTCCCTCCTTGCAATCGCACGAGTTCTTGTACTAGCGCGAGACCGATTCCGCTTCCCTCTATGGTTCTTCCGGGAGGGCCTTCAACGCGATGGAATCTCTCGAAGATGCGCGATAACTGTTCCGGCGCGATCCCGACGCCAGTATCGATAACCTCCAGCCTAAAGCTTTGATGCTCCTCCGTAAGTCGCACACAAATGCTACCTTCAAACGTAAATTTAACGGCGTTCGAGAGAAGATTGAGAAGGATTTTCTCCCACATTTCAGGATCGATAAAGGCTCTCTCACGAAGAGGTGGACAGTCAACGATCAGTTGTAGCCCCGCCTTTTCGATCGCAGATCGAAACATACTCGCCAATTCAGCGGTGAACGAGCCCACCTCGACGGACTGTAGTCTGGCATGGGCTCGCCCGGCCTCGATCCGGGAGAAATCCAGCAATGCATTGACCAGCTTGAGCAACCGCAGCCCGTTGCGATGAACGACCCTGAGACTTTTCGCCTCTTCTGAAACAGGAGCGGCACCCAACTCCAGCCGATCGATCGACTGTTCAAGCGGCCCAAGCATGAGCGTGAGTGGAGTACGGAACTCGTGACTGATGTTGGTGAAGAATGTGGTCTTGGTACGATCCGCTTCAGCCAGTAGTTCGGCACGCCTTCTTTCGTCCTCGTAGGCCCGTGCACTCGCCAGTCCGGCTGAAATCTGACCTGCGATCAATTCAATAAAACCGGAGTATTCGGCGTCGAACCGCCGGTAAGGGTTGAGTCCTGCCACAAAGAATCCTGCGGCCACGTCTTGACCAGATTTTTGCAAGGACACGAGGACAGCGCGGTCACTGGGTCTGTCCCAAGGGCCCGAGGGCCACCCGCCGAACTGCTGGTCAACCATCTCTACCGTGACAACTTCTTTATTGCTCAGCAGGGTCGCGAACGGCCAAATCGGGTCATCCAGATCCGCGCTGAGCTCCGGGGGTGCTGCTGGGTGACCCGGCTCCAATCCTGTGCTGCAAGCTAACCGGGGTCCGCCTTCGCCTTGAAAAAGGTAGGTCAGGGTGAATGGAAGGTCAGCCTTGCTATGGCCAAGACTACTCTCAATTCGCTTGAGTAAGTCGGCCTCAGTGATTGCCGTTCCCAACTCGGAGGCGAGATTTCGCAAGGATCTAAGCCGGCGCTCTCCAATGATGCGCTCAGTCTCTTCCGTAACAACGCAGAACATCCCCATCACCCGTCCATCGTCTCCAAAGAGGGGGCTGTAGGAAAACGTGTGATAGGTTTCTTCCGAGTAACCGCTGCGCTCAAGAAAAAGCTGTAGACCCTCATCCCAGGTAGCCTCCGAGGTCTCAAGGACTTTGTGAATTCGGGGTCCAATGTCTGGCCAGATTTCGTGCCAGACCGCTCGGGCTTCCTTGCCCAAAGCCCACGGATGCTTCTTGCCCAGGGTCATCTTTGCGTATCGATCGTTGTAGAAAAAGGTGAGATCCGGACCCCAGCCCATCCACATCGCGAAACGGGACGTCAACATAATGCGGATTACCGTTTTGAGGCTTTGAGGCCAGGATTCCACTGGGCCAAGCGCCGTATGCTCCCAAGCAAATCGGCGCATCAGTCCACTCATCTCACTTTCGCCCGGAAACGCCTCATTTGCGACGGAACTTGCGTCCGACATAATCACGCCTCCTGCGTAACATCCTTATAATCTTGAGCATAGTAGGTTGGAGGGGCCAGGGAAAAGCTTGTCGAGAGCGATTTTCTCACAAATGGTTCTCAAGTTGAAAGCGCTAAAGTCGGCGTGCCGGTTGCCGGAGTGAGCGTTGTCCGCACTTCCAATCTGGCCTCCAAATCCCCTCCGTGGGTGAAGACTCTCATCCGCCTCACCAGAAGCATCCGCCGAGTGTTTTGCACTATGGTGAAACTCAAGTTGCACATTCGATCGCGTATTGGTTTTCTGCAAAACGATGAAATCTTCGACGGGTCCTCCAGATCATATTCAGCATCCGTCCCCGGGATTTGGAAGAACTGAGAATGCATCGGGATCTCGCCTGCGGCGCAAATGGCAACGGTGCTCCGCTCGTGCTGTCTCTGTTTCGGTTTGCACATTGAAGTACTCGAGCGGGAATATCGACACTGTCAAGACGCCATTCCGCAGAATCTTCGTGGGTCACATCCCGCTTGCCCGTAAGTTGCATCCAAGTTTTATCAAGCGAGTTCCGGAGCATCCTTATGACCAATCCAGCCTTAGAACAACCAGATCTGAACGACTTCGAGCAGGAAGAACATGAGCTCGAAAGGCATAGTTTGTATTCCGAGTTGAACAGACGGACGTTCATGCAGGCGGCCGGGGCCTTTTCCGCAGCCATGGTTCTGGGCCTGCCGGAAACAGCCATCGCTAAGGATCCCTCACAAGCGATGGTTCGTAGCGTCACGCTCGCTGTAAACGGATCGCCAAGACAGCTTTCGCTGGACAGCCGAACTTCCCTCCTGGACGCTCTTCGCGAACACCTCAATCTAACCGGGAGCAAAAAGGGTTGCGATCACGGCCAGTGCGGCGCCTGCACCGTATTGGTGAACGGTCGTCGGGTGAATGCGTGCCTGACGCTGGCTTTCGCGGCTGAGGGCTCGGAGATAACAACGATCGAGGGCTTAGCAAGAACAGCGGACCCGAAGGAGATCAGTGAACTACATCCGATGCAGGCGGCGTTTCTGGAGTATGACGGATACCAATGCGGGTATTGCACGCCCGGACAAATCTGCTCCGCCGTTGCGGCGGTCGAAGAACAGAAACGCGGAGCTCTCTCTATCGTGAGTCTGCATACGGGCAAGATGGAACGCCCGGAGATGAGCGACGACGAGATTCGAGAGCGGATGAGCGGCAATATCTGCCGCTGCGGCGCCTATCCCAATATTGTTGCCGCCGTGCGCACAGTCGCGAGAGGAGAATCCGCATGAACCCATTCACTTACGAAAGAGCAATGGCTTCCGGCCAGGCCCTGCGTGCGGGTTCGGCGAACGGCGTGAAATTCCTGGCGGGAGGAACCAACCTCGTGGACCTCATGAAGTATGGAGTCGAGAAGCCGGCGGCTCTTGTTGACATCAATCATCTTGATTTGGCTCGGGTTACGACGGGCCCGGATGGAACCACGCGAATAGGCGCCACGGTGCGGAATTCCGATCTAGCGGACCATGCAATCATCAAGACGAAATATCCGCTTCTGTCACAGGCCTTGCTAAGTGGGGCTTCGCCACAATTGCGAAATATGGCCACGACAGGAGGCAACCTCTTGCAACGAACGCGGTGCTACTACTTCAACGACGTCAGTTTTCCGGCGTGCAATAAGCGAGCGCCCGGATCAGGTTGTTCAGCGATTCAAGGTTATAACCGCATCCATGCGATTCTAGGGCAGACTGACAAAGGATCGAAGAGTGGCGAAACCTGTATCGCCACTCACCCGTCTGACATGTGCGTCGCACTGGCGGCTCTTGGAGCGAGCGTCGAGGTTGAAAGTCTCAGAGGCAAACGAACCATTCCGTTCTCCGAGTTCCATCGGCTGCCGGGGTCGACGCCGTGGGTCGAAACGGCTTTGCGCCCTGGCGAATTGATCCTGGCCGTTACGCTACCACCGGCAAAGTTTAGCAAGAACGCATACTATTTGAAGGTTCGCGACCGGAACAGTTATGCCTTTGCCCTCATCTCGGTTGCTGTGGGCCTTGAAGTCATCAACGGAGAAATTGCTTCAGCGGGTCTCGCTTTGGGAGGGGTGGCACTGAAGCCTTGGCGGGTCGCTGAAGCAGAGAACTCGCTGCGAGGAAAAGCACCGGCGCAGCAGGGCTTTCGGCAGGCTGCGGAATATCTGCTGCACGGAGCTCACGGCTACGAACACAATGCCTTCAAAATCGAACTGGCCAAGCAGAGCGTCGTGCGGGCACTTACGCTTGCTTCGCGTGGCACAAGCGAAGGCGGTGAAGCATGATGCGGACAGAGGAAACAACTCCCAAACCTTCGAAGCAGCTCAGTCATCGCTTCGAAGGGATCGCCAAGGTCACGGGCAAAATTAAATATGCCGCTGAGTTTTCTGGACCGTTCCCAAAGGCTGACCTAGCCTACGCTTTCCTTGTGCAATCCACAATTCCAAGCGGAAATGTGGTTTCGATCAATCACTCGGCGGCGGATCGAGCACCGGGAGTGATCGCAATTCTTACCCCCTTCAATACGCCGAAATTGAATCCCGGTCCTACCCAGCCGCCTGCGCGAAGAAATCTTAGCCTGCTGCAGGATACGGAGGTTCATTACAACGGACAACCAATTGCGTTAGTCGTGGCAAATTCGCTGAATGAGGCTAAATCTGCCGCCGCAATGCTTCAAATCAGGTACGCTGCGAGGCCATCGCGAGTCAGTTTCAATGAGCACCTGGATGATGCCCGATGGCCGACCAATCCGGGCAAAGAGCCTGCCGGAAACCATCGCGGCGATTTGCAAGCCGGTTTTTCTAAATCCGCAGTGATCGTTGAAGAAACGTACATAACACCGATCCAACATCACAATCCAATGGAGCCGCACGGCACGATCGCCTGGTGGGAGGGCGGGAAACTAAATGTCTACGACGCTACTCAATACATCTCGGGCGTTCGAACGTCCCTGGCTAAGACGCTGAACGTACCCGTAGATTATGTGCATGTGATGAACCCTGTAGTCGGCGGTGGTTTTGGGTCAAAAGGTTCGATGTGGTCCCACGTGCCGCTTTGCGCGATGGCGGCAAAAGTGACGGGGAAGCCGGTCAAACTAAGTCTCGAACGCTGTCAGATGTTTGGGCCTGTAGGAGGCCGGCCTTCGACGATCAATAAGATCAAACTAGGCGCCAGTGCGGATGGCAGACTGCTGGCCATGCAGCATGATGTCCTGATGAATGCATCAATCATGGAGGATTTTGTTGAGCATGCGGAATCGCCCACCAAAAGCCTTTATATGAGCGAAGCCAATTCTGTAAGCGCCAAAGTGGTTGAAGTCAACCTTGGCATCTCCACTTTCACGCGAGCGCCAGGAGAAGCTCCGGGCACCGCGGTTCTCGAAATCGCGATGGACGAGCTGGCCGAGAAGCTCAAGATGGATCCGGTCGAGCTGCGCCTTGCCAACTATGCGGAAAGGGACCCAAGCCACGACCGGCCCTGGACAAATAAGCATCTCCGCGAATGCTATAGGCAATCTGCTCAACGCTTCGGCTGGTCGAAACGAAAGGCCACGCCCGGCAGCGTGACGGAGGGCAATGCTCTGATTGGTTACGGTATGGCGACAGCTACATATCCAGCAAACCGTAGTGCTGCACAGGCTGTTGTGCGCATGTTGCCGGGTGGACGAATGTTCGTAGGATCAGGTACGCAGGATCTTGGTACGGGAATGTACACAATCATGGCCCAGCAGGCAGCTGCCGGATTGGGCATCGATCCCGAGTTGGTTGACGTAAAGCTGGGTGATTCGACGCTCCCCAAGGCTCCTGTATCGGGAGGTTCACAATCCTCGGCTTCAGTTCTTCCAGCGATTCAAGACGCAACAACTCAATTGAAGTTGAAGCTAGCCGACCTTGCGATTGGCGATGCGCAGTCCCCCCTGCACGGGCTCAGAACCTTGGACATCGAAGCTAAGGATGGAAGACTCATCCATAAGAACAATCCATCGCAATCCGACAGCCTCGTGAACTTGATCGCGCGGAACGGTGGCAC
>Ga0302140_10007463_pt1 | contig 13683 bp, 12 predicted proteins | sample I_Bog_E1_1_FD_202095 | JGI IMG/M metagenome (GOLD analysis project Ga0302140, IMG submission 202095) | Peat permafrost microbial communities from Stordalen Mire near Abisko, Sweden - I_Bog_E1_1 | ecosystem: Environmental > Terrestrial > Soil > Wetlands > Peat | place: Sweden: Abisko, Stordalen...
GTCAGCCTGCAGACAACCAGGGTCAAGTGACAAGGACTCTACTCACGGAGATTATGATCTGTTGCATTCATATAAGGGGACTGTAGCACCTGAAGATAGTGTTCAGAGAAAAGTCAAATTTATCGTTGCAAGCAGCCATAAACTCGATAAAAGTAGGAACGAACAATTTCTCAACAGTCGCGATTGATTCAACAGAATTCTATCGAGATGCCTGATCAGCACATTATCACAGAAAAAATCGAAATTGCTGCTCCGCCAGCTGTGGTCAGAGAGAAGGTATCCACACCATTTCTTTCATCTCAAAACCGTTACCTCTGAGTCACATAAATTATTTCAGTAACCAAGCTGACAAGCTCAAGTTTCTCCAATTCGACCAGCTACCAAAGTACCATCCAAATGGGTTCTTCAAATCTATCACTACCGTTGTTCCAAATGCTCCATTGGAAGTCGGCACCAAGCTGCACGTTGTGATCGAGCTAGGCAGCATGGAGCCTCCGATTATCGTAAGTACCATATTCCATTTCCACCCCGATCAACCAACGCGTTTTAACAAAGTCAGGAAAACTCCGCTACAACCTTCTGCTGGGCTGGCAAAGGCTTGCTCGGTACTTTCAATGGCAATCATGCCTTCCATTTCACCGAGAGCCAAGTTACCAAGGGTGCAACAACATTCATCCAGGAGGAGAAGTTCGATGGGCTGTTGACTTGGATGGTAGGTGAAGGTGCGATTGCTAAGATGCTTGGAATGAGGCAGAAGACGCAGAATGGCTTTGTGAACTTTAACCGGGATTTCAAGAAGTGGGTTGAGAGCGAAAAGTAAATGCTTATGAGCTATGTCAGTCGGGTACTCTGAGCCCTACGGGACTTGATTTAGATCCCGCTGGTGTTGTTACAAGAACAAACTATTGGTTCTTTTACTTATTTAAGAATTATAGCCTTGTCTTTCTCTACTCTCGAAGTCGGGAGAACTATCGAGCCTCTAGATGCTTTCTCCTTGCCTGCTCAGACCACAATTCTAGCCTCATAGTGGACAGAAAAGGGACACTAAGTACCCCTAAACTCGGGATCAATTTTCACTTTCGCTGCTTCCGTTTTAGGACGTGAGCAACTGCTGCTTTAACCTCAGCTAATGGTGAGCATACAGGGTAAGTATACCGGAGCAGAGCCTGAGCAAAGCCTCATTAGAGCCGCTCTTGAAATGGCACAACTTAACTAAGCCATTGTATCGAAGTATCACTGAGAAGTGTTTCCCAAATTCAAGTGTTTCTATGTTCAGTAATAAACTGCTCCGATGCAGAACCTCAACCTTCGCAAGACTCAAATCGATATTAAACTTGAGAATTCTACTAGGCAACGTGGAAGTTATAAGCGCTTATATTTTCAGTAGTATATGTGATAGAATCCGTTGTGTTGAGGTCAGTACCAGCGGCTCTTCGTTGGTCTTCATTTATCTTGTGAAAATAAGATGCTTTACTCTAGGAGAATTCGTACTGACAATTGCAATAAATATGAGTCTTGATATTCAGTCTAGAGAGCTAAAAGGAACCGAGTGCTGACGTCTAGTTGCAGTGGGCGTAGGCTGGCGGAAGCTAGCGGAGCTTGCCAAACCATGCACGTGACCACCAACTGATATGTACTCCCTCGCACAGGGTTCTCCATCCATGCAACTAGCACTTCCCTACTATCTCGTAGCGCCGAACTCCTCCCTCTTCGCCTTTTTTCGTCCGAAATACTCCTTAGCACAAAAGGAAAACTTGCACGAATGAGGATGTGGATCTCATCGCCGGCCTGGGCATCGCCAATCGTGAGACCAAAAGCTCCAGAGCAGGTGACGAAGAAGTCCTTTTCCATAATAGCAAATGCGATGAACTGCTTTTGCTCGATCGAGCGAAGTCACTGCCCCCTCCCCACTTCCATCTAACGTCTGAGGCTCAGTTGCGCATTAAGAACGATGTTCCACCCCCGACACGATTCGAAATATTGAGAGCATGCGCTCGATCGTGGCTCGCAACTCAGCCCGGCACGCCCCAGGCATGCGGCTACGAATCGGACGTCTGCAATGACCGTCCCGATCGATGGTCGTCCGACACCAGATTGGCCACCTCAATTCCCACTGCACCTACGGCGGCCAGGAGCACTCGCAGAAGATGGATGGGTCAATGTGTGCATATCGCCTCTCAAACAACCAATGATTGCTTCAGGGATTCGAGTAGTGGTGGCCGTGTCGCCTATTGTATTGGTTGCTTGATTCAAAGTTCCTTTTGCCCCGCCCACACGATCCAGCCTCAATTACCGCTTTAAGATTCGCTGCTGCAAGTGCGGGTACGAGGCTGCGGTGCTGCATTTGAATAAAGGTGTCCTCCCTCGCCTCACGATGGGTTTGTCCCGGAAGTCCAACTCAGATTCATAATCTTCTCTTTCTTGTGTTCGTTGTACCCAAAATTCTCTCATGGCACAAGTCAATCACAGCGACTGGATTGGAAGACTTCCAGCAGAATTCAATTACTTGCTAGAAGGGCCAGATCGCACTCCAGAAGAGCTTCAAGATGATTCTCTTATTCTTTATTTTCGTTGCAAATATAGCCAGAGAGAAAAACTCAAGCAACTTTTCAGCGAGGCCGAGAGGGTTAGGATTGAGTTGGAATTAGAGAGAGTCGACAAGTTACGATCCACGTTCGCTCAGCATGTCGAGAATAGTCCCCTTGTCCAAAGTATGACGGTTAGCAGAAGGTTCTGGAGGACCCATGCGAAGGAACTCTGTCGCAAAGATTCTGAGAAAAAGGAGGTAGAGAGGCTTTCGAGAGAAGCTACCTCGGAAGCGAGGCAAAGATACCGCGGCTACCTGAGTCTGTTACAGAGAGTTGGCAATTGGCCAATTTCAGCAGACCCTGTTCGTCCCAGCACGTGTTTAGAAGAAGACAAAGGCTACGGTTTCGTGGCCCCCAAGATCACTTTGAAAAAAAGCCAAGGAAGTCAAGAATCGGGTTCTTCTTCGTATGGTGATTACGTCCTGAAATCCTACCCAGTTCACAATATTCTCTTCGACAAAGACAAAAATCCTCTTACCGAGAAGTGCGAGGAGGACACAATTCGATACTTCCACTTTCCGGCGAATTGCATGCTTTGGGTTGAAGTAGGCAATTCTTTTTACAAATGATATCTTAATGCTAATCACTCTCCTAGGAGGCGATTGGGCGATACTACGACGAAGACAGAGGTGATTATAACTATCGCAAGGCGAAAGATTATCGCACTAAATCTTCGAATCTCCTGTGCCGAGAATTCTGGACAGCACAACAACATGGCGGAATTGGCGATCCTATCCATGCCAGGCACATGCGTTCTCATTGCTCGTTCATTTCGGTTGGTAGGGAACTCTCCTTCCTACTTTATTCGTTTACTGACAACTACCAGATCATGATTCAACAAAGATCTCAACGACCAACGGATCTAAATCTCCAGTACCAAAAAGTAGCAAGAACTTCGTCATCTTCGTAAGCTCATACCCTTTGCTATATAACAATCACGAGTACTAATGCAGAATGAGATGCCATATCTTCATTGGGAGACAGACAAGCATCGTCGCAAAATGACAGAAGTGATGGAGGATATAACACAAAAGCACCGAAAATATCTTCGGGAAAAATCCCCTCATCTAGATTTGGAACGAGACGATATTGCCAAAATTGCCGAGAAGTTTCGAATCAAGTATGGTTCGAGAGTGCCTTCCGACGACTTGCTGAAAAGGGCTCTTCCAAGAAGCCACAACCGGCGCCCGTTGGCAAAATACCTCCTGGATGTAGCCGGTCTCTACAATGCGATGGATATCGAACCAGATGTGAGACTTCTCAGCGACAATCTTCATCCGCGAGACCCCAAGATTCCGCAGCTGCATGGAAGACGAACACTCGATCAATCGTATTACTGGAAACTCGAAAACACTGACCGAAGGGATGAGGATCAGGTAGTCTACCGTGGAACCAAGGCTGGGAACAGTATTTACCGAACAACGAGGCTGATAATGGTCGACCAGCTTTGGTTGTATATTCTTGATGACAGTAAGCGTCTACCTTTCAACGTGGCTTTCTATCCGTGCCTTCCACGTTGATTTATGCTCTGAGCTAAGATATCCAATCATCTAGACACCATAATCAGCTTCTTCCCTCGGCGATGGGGCAGAAATAAACCGGACTTTTCAGGCGTCCACAGAGGAATTCGGTCACGACTCGAACACCTTCGTCCCGGCGAAATCCAATCAGTTTATGACTTGGCGCTGATTATTATGAATCAGTGCTCAAACGTATTTTTCGACCGCACTAAGGCAACAGATGCTCGTCCACAGGTACTGGACATATTTGCGAATGCTATCGCACATGTAGTGAGTTGACAATTAGATACTCACCCTATCATTGCTAAAAAGGAAATAGTCTGAAATGAAAACTATCGCTTTCGAAGGGTTCTGGAGACATTTGGATAAGCTGCATCTTAACAATCCTCAACCGGCAAGCATTGAAGAAATTGAAGAGTCAGCCCGCATATACTTGGACGTTAATCCTGAGGGCATGCTACTCCGAGAAGCACACGACATTATGGACGAGCTCCGGATGATGTCACGGATATATTTCCAGCAATTACGTGTTGCCAGGCACTTCTCGAAGAATTTGCAGGATTTGAATGAGCAAATGGCGCCGTTGACTTCCAAAGAGCTGTTGCAAGGTGTGAACAGGAACTTGGAAGTTATAAGTTCTCGACAGATAGGCACCAAGTTAGACAGCGATATGCATACAATCGTCCCACATTCCGACGAAAATGCGGCTAGACAACAAAGGCCCATTCCGGATGGAACTTTATACCGGGTTCGGAACTTGTTGGAAGATCTCGAGATTCGTCTAAATGAGCTCCAAGACCTCGAAGAAAGCACAAAGGAAATAACTGAACATGTAAGTTTGAATAGATTTATCAATGGCCTTCTACTCACATCAAGTAGCTGAAAGCTTTGCTGGATCTTAAACAACAACAAGCTAGCATCATCGAAGCCAAATCGGCACTTGCTCGTGCAGATGAAAGTGTTACTCAAGGACGAGCTATTATGATGTTTACTATCATTACGATCATTTTCTTACCTCTTTCATTCATGTCAAGTCTGTTTGGCATGAACGCACGAGAGTTATCCGGTGCTGATGGAGGAATCATGTCACTACGCTACCAATTCAAGTTCATGTGTAAGTTCAATCTCACCCCCAAGGCCCACCTAAACACAAGCAACCCATTACTCATACATTATTTGCTCAGTTTCTATTTCATTCGCAGTAATCGTAATATCCCTGGCACTGGCATTCAGTTCATGGATCCGAAGTCTCATCTCCTTCCTGGCTAGTGTTTCATGGGCCGCTTTTACGGAGTACACTAACCTCCGCCATATCTGGAACTTTTGCATCCAGAAACATAATGCGAAAGGTCTATATCTGAGCAAGCGTAAGCTTACTGCTAAGATATACAATAGGAGACAACGAATGGAGAATATGAAAGCGTTGGAGAAAGCAGGCATTCCTCTCGAGCCTGAGAGCCACGGACGCCGAGTCAGGGTAGACAAGCAAGTTCGTTAGTTTGATAGAGAAGATAGCACAGCCCGACAATAATAAATTCGACTTCCTCAAGTATTGAGCCCGATTGCGCTCCCAGAATACCTTTTCTAGACTTCCATCCAGCATTATAACAATCCCAAGTTGGCCGTTGAGTGCGTGCTATAGCTGGCATCTCTGCATTGTAGGAGTTATTAGAGCCTCTAAGTATGACAACACAGGTTGCTCAGACAGCTCAGGTGAGCTGGCTAAGTCGAAGTCTGAGCCTAGGGTAATTAGCGCCTAATTAGAAGCAGCCATGCCTACTAATCGGATATAGAACTAATATTAAAGGATTAGAGTTTGACGACCACAAGAGTCGGAATCTAATTCCACACCCGCTGCTTCTGTTTTAGCCAACGAACGTGAGCAGCTGCTGCTTTGATCTGAGCTGAAGTGTGCGGACCTGATCAGAGCTTGAGCATGCCTGAGTAGACCCTGAGCAGAACTTAAGCATCCCGGTTGCCATCCCTGCATCTTCGCCACAGTCCAGCTCCCTCCTGTGGTCGGGCTTCTCCCGTCGGGCGGTGTATAGCAGTATAGCACTTCCCATTTAGAACCACTTCATGGAGCATCATGATCGGGAGCTGAGTTTCTCCTTATAGATCACCACGATATGACTGTTTCCCTCCTCTCTATTTTCTCCGGCGTATGCCTATCCTTGTAGTACGCAACCAGCCTTGCCGTCCGTTTGCTTCTTTCAATGTCTGTCTCCACCAAAGTAGTCGCAAGATAGTGCGGAACATACTCCTCATCTATCAACTCTTCCTCTTCCACCTCAGCCAGAAACTGTGAAGCCTTCCCGATAAACAACCCTTCTGCGAGACCTTCCTTTCTAGGGTGCTGGAGCAACAGCCTTATTGCCTCTTTCCTCAAAGCTCGATGGCGGAAGGTATAAGCTACCTTACCTAACGGCATAACAACGTGGGACTCGATGCAAAAGCCGCCATCTGTGCTAGAATAGCCCGTTAGAAGTTCCTTGCATAGCTGAACCAGCTCATTTAACTTCTCTGTCTGGTCATAGTACGCTTCCTTCGGACTTAGCATCGGGGCCATCATCCTCAGGTACAGTTGAAGGTATTTGACCCTCAAGACGATGGCGCACCGTAATGAGTGGAGAACATTTGAGTTTCGAGCCTTCTCCAACAAAGGGTGGAAAGCGTTGGACCACGTCGTGTATTCTATGAATCGTCGCATGCGTTCTGCGCAGTATTCTTCATTCGAGTCGTATTCATTAGGAGGGAGATCGTCCATAGAACCTGTCATTTTAGATCCCAGAAACCATGGCCAGCCATAACGAGAGCATCCTATTCCCCAATTGAGCTGGCGCTGAGACAGACGATGCAACGCTGAACGGGCCTGATAAATTGTCTCAAACACAGGCGCGATTCGTTCCTGAATTGAATAGCCGGGATTGAAACGAGGCTGTTGCCCAGGGACGTCAAAACCTTCGTCGAAGCCCTGAAAGAAGGTGTCTAGAACAAGAGTTTGATGCTCAAGCTCACCGCAAGCATCCAAAAGCTCTTCTTCAATTTTCGGTTGCGGCTCTTTCGTGGGATGGCCAATCTCTCCCGCCCGAACTTCTTTTGTCAAAACGCTCATGGCTCGAATTTGCATAGTGGCTGCCCCTCTATTCTGGTGATACATTTCAAAGCAGAAAAATAGAAGACACGCAATCAATTGTGTCCTCGAGTCGAGCGCTCGATGTGAAATCCTTCTACGAAGGTCGGAAATCGCATTGCTGTATTCATGATATGCAAATTGGCGCCGTAGGATCTCTTCGGGCGATTTGCCGGGTTCTCTCCACGAAGATGGATCCAAAGCTCCAAGTGCAATGACTGCGTAGCGTATAGAGGGCGTTTGCTCCGAGACTTGTAGCACAAGACGCTTCCAGAGATCCAAGGAAAATAGCCCCGTCAGTTGGCTGGAAGTTTGGTTGCAGAAAATGCTGAAATATCGACGCTCCTGCTCGTTTCTGAAGAGAGAGTTTGGCGGGAACCGGCAGAGCGGAGTGGACAACGACGCTGCTAGTTTCCTCATGGGCACGAGTAGTGGGGAAGCCTTCGCCTTGTCCTCGTACCCATCACAGGTCATGCCGGCCTTGATGCATCGCTGGCAGCTGGGGCGGTTCTCGTCGCACTTGACTCTTCGAATCCTTGGAACAGTAAGCCCGCTTTCACACTACAATCTGGACGGGTTTGGTGCATACTTGCATGTCCTGCAGCCGGTCCTTGATTTCTTGTGCGGCTGCCGTGTCTTCGTCCTAGGAGTAGTGTCTTGTTTCTCTGGATTCATTGCAGCTTCAGGAGCGCAGTCTCTTGACCGTGCGCTCCAATATTCCTCGAGATAGACTCATGGAAGGTGATAAAGAAGGGCAGAAATGAGCGACGAAAGGTGGGGGGCCAGGCTCTTTAACAGTACTTAAGTACAGTGCTGACGTTTGATCTGCAACGGGACAAGCGGTAAGGTTATTTGTACATGCCGGTGCTGCGCCGTACAGCCCAATCGACACGCTAAGAAGCCAACGTTATTAGCCTAGAAGGCCGAATCTTAATCGTAAAGCAAGCCAATGAAATCTCAGGGCCCTACAGGTTAGGCTTTCAAATCGCGATTATAAACTATAAGTTCTTGTCGCACGCGCACCTAGCCCCTGAAAGGGCCTGTAAGGCCGCGCCGGGTACCGGGATCAGCTGATTTCAGGGGCTTCCAGCCCCTATACAGAGCCTCCCCCGAGCACCAAAATTCCTGCTCTTTAAAGCGTCCTTCTCGTACGACAGTTCTTTTTTACTTTCTTATTTCTCAATTTATAAATACTTAGGTTCCATTTTACTCTCGGCTTAGATTAAAGTAGTGGCTAAGGGGTCAAATGGGAAAATCAAGCTAATTCCTGTTTGACAGCTTTTATGACGACAAAGAGAGTCGATTCACACTACATTCTTGAATTTCAAACGAACTATGAAGCGGCACGTCAAGTCTGTTATTTCCATAAACACTTCGTGACCGCATCTGGTTATCAAGGAATTGGTCTTGCATAGGTAGGTCCTGATGATTTTGTCTTTGTAGTATTTGGTGGGCGCTGTCCTTACGTAGTCAGAGGAATTGAACCAGGCGCGTGCAGGTTAGTCGGCGAATGCTATGTACATGGAATGATGGATGAAGAGGCTGTTACTGAGTGGAAAACAGGCAGACTTCTACGAGAGACCATTGTGATCTGTTAACTCACCTTTCTTCCGCTAGACTCGAGTCAATTATATAAGGTGGTCTCTTGATATGAGTTGCAACTTCCTATGCCGTACTGCTGCTAACGAATTGCCACCAATTAAATGTGAATAAGTTGCCGGTGCCAGTACCAGTGAAGGTTAAAAACAGATCCTGCGTCCCAGTAGCACCAGTAACAGGACACATCACAGTAGTCCATCCCTTGGTTGCACCATCTACAGTACAAGTACCTATAAGTGTTCCAGTCTGACTTCCTGTGCGGAGCTCAATCTTGCCACCCGTCGAGGAAACAGCAGAAACACGAGCGTTAAATGATGTGGCACCGGGTCCGAAAGCTACCCCTCTCACTTTGATGTAATCACCATTGTTGATATGGGTAACGTCCAACCCACCTTCGCTGCAGACTTCTGTCTTCAAGCCAGAGGAGAAAGCGATTGTCTCAGCCTCCTGGCGCACGTACGGATCGAGGGTCCCGATCATAGGAGCACCTGCGTTGGTCATCGGGATGGTAGGGATCGTCCCGTCAGCATTGTAAGTAAACTTTTCAATGCACACCGATCGATCATAGCCGCTCCCGCCGGGTAGCGCCCCATCGTGGTACCAGAAGTATGAACTGTTGCCGAAATCGATAATGCCCGGATGGTTTGTGAAGCTCTTGCCTTGAGCCGGCATGATTATACCCTTATATGTCCAGGGACCCGTCGGTCCGGGGCTAGTTGAGTATCGAATGTCTTCGGCACAGCAATTTGCCGCGTAGATCAAGTAATACAGATTGTTGCGCTTGTAGAACCATGGTCCCTCTGTGAAAGTCGTTGTCGTGCTCGAGCCAGATTTGGCTCCGAAGCCGGCCGGTGTCAAGTCGACCTTGTTGATGCCGCCACTGTAGGAGAGCATATCTTTGTTCAGCTTTATATAAGTGAGAGTTGGATTGCCCCCTATTAAGATTTTAGCAATTGCTGCATCTGTGAATCTCAATGCATATGTGTTTCTGGAATCAGGCAGACCTGTTGGGAACAAATTATGAAACACTTCAGAAATTAATAGAATACTTACAGTACATATAGGCTTGGTCATCATCATCAATGAATACTGTTGGATCGATATTACCATTCTCAACCAGCGGTTTTCCGAGAGCATCTTTATACGGGCCGGTAACATTGTCGCTCACGCCCACACCAACAGCCATATTCCCACTACCGTGGCGCATCGGCGCGTAATACTACCACTAATTAGTTTTGTTCTCGAGTTCTTCTTGAGGGTTGGGGACTTCATGATCCAGACCCATTATGTGTGTAATGGTTCCGGCTCTAAGAAGTTCTTGGGCCTAGAGAAGCAATTATTTTGAAATTGTGTAAGAACGAAGCTTACATAAAACTTATTGTTCCTATTAATGACTTGTCCAGCCCAAGCACGCTCAGTTGCCCAGCTGAATGTAGCTAGGCTCATGACGACTCCGTGGTCTTGCCAGTTCGCCATATCCGCCGACGAGAAGAGACGCCAGTCCTTCATGACGTATGTCGTAGATCCGTCCTCGTCATGGTCGAGGAATGCATAAATGCGGCCGTCGTACACAAGCGGTGCCGGGTCTGCTGTGTAGATTGTCTGCACGATTGGGTTGTCGGCTCGGGTAACATTGATACTACTCAGCAGCACCGCGACGAATAGCAACAAGTGAGATGCGGCTCCGATGCCCAACTTGAAGACTTGCATGATGATATAGGATGCCGCGAGATGAAGACGAGACAGGTGAATAGATTGCTGTCCTGGGCCGTCGGGTGGACAGTAGGTTGGGCAGTTCTCGATAAGTTGAAAACTCTATAGAGCTCTGGAAAGATGAATGGTGAAGTGGAATAGCATCAGCTATTCACATTTTCTGGGTGTAGGATTTCTGGAGGTTCCTCGGGTCACTGTTATTCGGGGGCTACGAATCAGCTTAAGTATGTAACATCACAAGGCGAACGGAAAGTCATCTCATGAAAACCGCATAATTAAGTACTTACTGCAGGTGCTTCGGCGTCCGGGAGAGTTATTCCATACTGAAACATTGTTCTCGCCAATGAAAGTTGTTCCACATATTGAGCAATATCCCCGTGAAGAAGACTTTCATTCACCCGGCATCGACCATCCAGCCGAAGTAGCGCACCAAACAACGCACATTTTGCAACACGCCTAGCGTGGTCCGCCAGCTGAGTTCAAAAGCCTATAGGCATCTCTGTCCGTCCTAGCGGCTACCTAAGTCCTCAGACACCTAGAAGTGGTGATATGTATCAAATTAAATATACAGTTTTCAGTGCTTCCTAAAAAGATAAACGAACACAAAGGCGAGCACAACATGCACGAATTTTCTTCGTTAGAAATTGCAAGATCTTACTGCCATTCGATAATAGAAACGTCATCGCAAATATTTCTTTTACAGAAACTAAACAGTAGCACTGTTAAATTATTGTAACTGTGAGGTTCCATCCTCATTAGCTTTTCCGTATTCTTGCTCTAAACCATCAGCAGCTTCTCCACCCTCCATGGCTAAATCACTCATTATAAATTCGCTGTCCTCCATCAAAACATACCCATATGCCGTCCTTTGAATATAACCGAACCTAGTGAACTCCCCTTTCGCAGTCCGTTTCGATCCATTCATAATCCTGTTCATTGATGGCTGAAGTAATAAGCCTTCAATCATCCTGTCGTCTGGAAGAGGGGGGTTTGGGAGACGGTGGTGGAAAAATAGCATGCAATAAACATATTGGAGTTCCCGCTTGAGTAAATTTCTCATCTAGCGATACCGTCCATCCCCGATATGTTGAGCTTTCTGAACAGATATCGTCATGCATACAATGGAAGCCCGGGTGGTTAAAATGGCCATGCTTTCCTGCAGAGATACGTAGCGGATTCACTCCGTCACGGCCTCTAGATTCCAAGTTGATGCAGACTCGGAAAAGTCGTCCTCGAAGGCGAATCATTCCGTCTGCTACGAGTCCAAAAGGGGAGCAGTGTTTAGGGTCGCCAGCCGGAGTAGTCATTGCTTCAAGAACTTCGACCAACGGAGTCGCTTCCTCGTAAATCGGATCGCCGTGGCTGGGTTGAATAAAGTTTGGAAACTTAACCACATTACTTAAAGACGCCCATGACCAGGAAGGGGCACGATAGTCCATCAGCCGCGTGCCTAAGTTTTCCAACTTTATGTTTCCTGAATTTCTCCAGAGCAGACTCCTGGGAAGCTGGCTCCTCCAGAGGCTCGCAAGATAAGTGTCCCTTTCTTCCAGGCAGTTATGAAGACGCCTAGCAAGACCAGATAGAGCCATGAGTTTATCAAACGACTTTGATAATCCACAATTTGAGTAATGGGATATAGAATATTCCCAGGCGCTGTAGCATCGATCTGCGCTATCTGTGCCCATTTGTGTTCTGAGTAGATGCCAGCCTTGTTTCAATGTTGTCCCTATCATTTCCTTAGATAGACCTCCATGTTGCGTTTTGGAGGCAGCGAACTCCTTGCACTCCCAATAGAGTTGCTGGTCTCCAAAATGCAACACTCTTGGGGCCAGGAGCCGTTCTTGCAAAACCCAACCACGTTTGTTCAGAGGGGCTTTCTCAACCTCCTTATTCCACTCGTACTGATATGAGCAGTAATAATCGCCACTCGCAAACCCATCCCACTCTACATGCACTTTGCATTGAAATAGCGAGTCAGGATCTCGCTGGCGAAAAAGACCACCATGACCGTCCGTAGAGGCCGTAGCCGCAAGGTTGCAATAACTGTTGCTATACACTTGCCACATTCGATTCGACTCTGTGAGCCAATCTTCATAAGAATCCTGAACAATGCACAACGAATCGATCCAGATGTAGCGGATACCAAGTTTTTCGCAAAAGGATATAGCTTGCGTGAAAGTTGGCGTAAGTTGGTCAATTGGAAAAAAGACCTCGGTGAAAGCAGAAAAGCAAGACTTCGTAAGGCAAGTTATGGCAAGACCTCCCCAACAATGACTGAGTGTGACATAGCACGTTTCAGGCGACAGTCCCGTAGAACTGCGGAGCAACACTTTGTTGTTACCGATCTCTAAAAGTCGTGTCGGCAAAGATCGTGGAGATGTGTGAGATGCGCTGCATATGGAATGATTTCCATGGCGGTTCCTGAGCCATGCTTTGATAAGACCGAGGCTCAGATCGGAGGAGGTGCTAGAGGAAGCCGTGTTTGACATATCGTTTCCAAGATATCTCATGCGGTCTAGTTCATCAACTGTGTTCTCCGCTAACATCATGTCGATATTTACATGGTGTAAATAGTAACCCATGCTACAATTGAGTGATAATCGGATGTTCGTCTTGGTCGAAGACGGCTTTATCCCAATACAGATACTCTCAATATCTTTAATCGTGTCCCCGAATTGCGTCATTTTTTCATGCTGGATGCTTTCTTGTAACAGCCTGCAAAATTTGCAAGTCTGACTCAAGTCACTCAACGGGAAGGACCGATGATACTGTCCACCGCCATCTCCCGAAAGAAGCTCCTTCCGGCCAGAGAAGAATTGTCGGCATGGCTCACACAGCTCCTCGTTAACAACCAGGGTTTGGGACAGGTCTCCTTCGGATATTTGGGCTGCCCCACTTCCTCGTGTAGATAGTGACCTCTCATGAATTGGCGAGGCGGGAATTGACGAGGCACGATGGCGACGTAGTAGCCCGCAGAGTTGGCCCATTTGAACAGCGAGGGGCGAAATGCGTGATGAATATGATCGTTGTACCGAGTATGGCGAACAAGTTGAGAACGTTTTGGGAGGGGAGAACAGCAAATCGAGGTGAGGGGAATAGTTGAGCGTAGGTTACATCCAGTTTATGTAGG
>Ga0302140_10007466_pt1 | contig 13678 bp, 11 predicted proteins | sample I_Bog_E1_1_FD_202095 | JGI IMG/M metagenome (GOLD analysis project Ga0302140, IMG submission 202095) | Peat permafrost microbial communities from Stordalen Mire near Abisko, Sweden - I_Bog_E1_1 | ecosystem: Environmental > Terrestrial > Soil > Wetlands > Peat | place: Sweden: Abisko, Stordalen...
AGCAGGTTTCGCTGGTCACGGCCTCAGCTATGCGCGGAGAGATTGAATTTCAGGAGAGCTTTCGACGACGCGTGGCCTTGCTGAAAGGACTGCCCGAAGCTAGGGTGTTCGAGCTCCTGGAGAAGATTCCATTGATGGATGGGGCAGAGCGCCTGTTCAAAACCTTGAAGCGCCTCGGATACAAGACAGCCGTGCTTTCAGGCGGATTTACGTTCTTTGGGCATTATCTGAAACAGCGACTAGGCGTGGATCACGTCTTTGCCAATGAACTGGATATTGCTGAAGGAGTTGTCACCGGCGAAGTTCGCGGAGCGATCGTAGACGGCCCGCGCAAGGCAGCGCTTCTGGTCGAGTTGGCCGAACGCGAGGGGATTTCGCTCGAGCAGATAGTCGCCGTCGGCGATGGCGCCAACGATCTCCCAATGCTAAGGCTGGCAGGAATGGGGGTAGCTTTTCATGCCAAACCCATAGTCAGGGCGGGAGCAGCACATTCGCTCACGCACCTCGGCCTCGACAGCCTGCTATACCTGGTCGGAGTCCGAGATTGGGAATGGAGTTGATTGCCCCTCGGCAAAAACTTCAGTTCCCTGATTAGCTATGGCGTTTCTGGTGCCAGATCCAGGCGGTACGGATAATGTCGTCGATTTGGGTGTAATTGGGCTTCCACTTGAGCTCCGCGATGGCTTTGTCGGAAGTGGCAATCAGGAAGGCTGGGTCGCCGGGACGGCGGGGGCAGAGTTCCACCGGGATCGGGTGGCCGGTCACGCGACGCACCGAGTCAACCACTTCCTTTACAGTGAATCCGGCACCGTTGCCGAGATTGTAGATGAGCCGCTGATCGACCGCTCTGGGCGTTTCCAGCGCTTCGAGAGCCAGAAGATGAGCATCGGCCAGGTCGGCTACATGAACGTAGTCGCGGACGCAGGTCCCATCTTTGGTCGAATAGTCGTCGCCAAAGATTTTAATAGACTTACGTCTGCCTGCCGCGACATCCAGAATCAGCGGAATTAGGTGCGATTCAGGTTCGTGGGCCTCTCCGCGATTGACTACGCCAGTGCCATGACCGCCAACTTCCGGAGCACCTGCCACATTGAAATAGCGAAGCGAGGCAGATCGCAGTCCGTGAATGCGGTGGAACCACTCCAACATGTACTCGACCAGGAGTTTCGACTCGCCATAGGGGTTAGTAGGCTTGAGGCGGGCTGTCTCCGGAATGGGAACAACCTCTGGTTCGCCATAAACGGCAGCGGTGGAACTGAAAACCAGGCGCTTTGGACCACAGGCGATAACCGCTTCTAGGAGGGCAAGGGTCGACGCGGTGTTATTCCGGAAGTAAATTTCCGGTTTTTGCATCGATTCCCCGGCTTCGATCAGGGCCGCAAAGTGCAGAACCCCGTCAAAGGAAGCGTTTTCATCGGTCGCTTTGCGAAAAATTCCTTCGATCACAGCGCGGTCAGCAATATCAGCTTGAACGAACTCGACGCCCAAAGGTAACTGGTTACGTTGGGCATGACATAGGTTGTCAACAACGACAACAGTATGTTTTCGCTCCGCAAGAAGGGCTGCAACGGTCCCTCCGACATACCCTGCGCCACCCGTAACCAATATCTTCATAAAAAAAAATGCCCTTTGTTTCCTTATTTGATTTAAGTTTAGTCTATTACACAGGCAGAACAGGTTACCGGCGTTACTATAAACTGTTCGTAGACCGTCAACAGAGACGGCTTGCCGTGTCAGCAACGTACGGTGCCTCTTTCTGCATCGAACCATTAGTTCCTGGTTTGGTATGTTCTGCGGTGCCGGTGCACAAGAAGGTACCAGTTTGCCTCGATGGGCTGTCCTCAAGGCAAATCCAAAGAGTCTAACGCTTGTGCTTTTGAACGAATCATTGAGCGAATCGTCTGTCTAGATAGGTAGCCGCAGTACTAAGGCTGGACAGTTGCCGATTCTACAACACGCTTTTATGCACGGATTTTCCTCCCCCACAAGGTATCCGTATAGGCCAATGCAACTCAGCCCGGCTTTCGCCGGTCATACCGCGGTTCAACTTTTCGCGATCGAGGACTGAGGAAATGCAAACAAGTTCCTATGCTGGACGGGCGCGCTTTGGATTGCTTCCGGAACCGGAAAAAAATCCTGCGTCAATTGTTACGAGCTGCATCATCAACGGGACCATACTGGCGCTGCTGATTCTGTTCGGCACAGTGGCACATCACGAGCTCGAAGTGCGCAAGATGGAAAGCACTGAAATCGTGTTTCCCACCACGCCTCCGCCCGAGATCAAGATTAAGGTCAAGATGCCGCCGGCGCCCAAGGTTCCTGCCCCACCAAAGCCAGAGATCGTAAAGGTTGAGCCTCCGAAGATCAAGATGCCGACCATCGAACCGAAGCCAGAGGTGAAGATGCCGATGGTGAAGGAAACGCTGAACATGCCCAAGGTGGCAGCTGCCAAACCCGCGGTCGTATTGGCGCCGCAGCCCAAGGCGGCGCTGGCGGCAGCTGCCCCCGCGCTGACCCCGCAGCAGCATCCTTCCACGCAACCGGTTCATCTTGGCGAATTGAACGGTGTAACTCCAAATCCGAATGCAACGCGTCCGGCAACAGTCGCAGCTATTGGCAATCCCTACGGCGGCTCGCAAGGCAAGGCAGAAGCGCCTCGCGGAGTGGTTGGTTCGGCTGGATTTGGCAACAGCACTCGCCCCGGATCGAATGCAGGTTCAATGGGCAAAGTTGCATCAGCTGGAATTCCTGGCGGCAACGGCACAGCACCGAACGGCGGCTATGGCAGCCAGGGCAAAGTTGCATCAGCTGGAATTCCTGGCCTGGCATCCGCTTCTAATACTCCGGCTGCTGCTGCCGCAACCGAGGCCAAGACAACTCCACCAGTTCTGATCAGCCATTCGCAACCGGAATACACCACGGAAGCACGCCAGTTGAAAATTCAGGGTGACGTAGTTCTCCGAGTAACAATCACGGCGTCGGGACAGATGCTGGTGCACAGCGTCATTCGCGGTCTGGGGCATGGCCTGGATGAAGCCGCGATGCGGTCTGCCCCAACATACAAGTTCCAGCCTGCAACAAAGAACGGGCAGCCGGTGGATTACACCACGAACATCATTATCAAATTCCAGACCGCTTAGCCGAGTGCGAAAGCTTTAACCCTGGAGAACACTCCAGCCGCAAGCCCCACGGCCCTCAAAGGCAAGGTGAAGGCGGCCAGAACAGTAAGTATGAGAAGACTTCACCCTAGGAGCCTGAAATGAAGTTTCTGAAGATCTCCCTCCCCCTTCTGATGATCGCTATGAGCACCAATCTGGCGTATGCCAAGAAGGAGCCCAAGTATCAACAGGCGCATCAGTTAACGCCGGAACAGGCCGCATTGGTCGAGAAGGCGATCGGTCGCGAGAAGGTCGTTATCAAGAACATTCAACAGCGAACACCGCTGGTTGAGACATACATCCAGAACATGCGTCCAGATGAAAAGCTGTATCAGGTTCCAACATCGGACTACTACATGCTGAGCCGGGTAGACTTTCGCAAGGCCTTTGGCGACAAGTCCTATGCCACGCGCGCCACGAAAGAGCACGGATTCTTTAAGAACTCAATGGGTGCGTTAGGTAATATCGGCAAGGCTCTGCACCTGAGCGGCGGAGAGACATTCAACACGGTGGGCTTCAGCGACATGATGTTCATCGATCCGACTGGCTTCGATCAGCAGCACTACGTATTCAGCTATGTTCGCCGCGAGTTTCTCGGCAGCGTTCGCACCTGGGAATTTGACGTTCACCCCAAGGTTGGTGGAACCGGCCGCTTCACAGGCCGCGTCTGGATTGAAGATCAGGATGGCAACGTCGTACGCTTCAACGGCACATATACCGAGAGCGCCAGCGAAGACAACTCCAAAGAGTACTTCCACTTCGACAGCTGGCGCATGAACATGCAGCCTGACCTGTGGCTGCCAGTCGCAATCTATGTTGAAGAATCCCAGCGGATTGAGGGAGGCAAGACCGTCGGTCTCCGCGCCCAGACACACTTCTGGGGCTACTCCCTGACGCTGCCAACCCGCGAGAGCGAGAACGTTTCGGTTCAGGTCGAGGGCGCAGTAGATCAGAGCGCCGACTCACAGGATATGACCCCTCTCCAGGCTTCACGCGAGTGGGTCTCTCAGGCCGAAAACAACGTCATCGATCGCCTGGTACAGGCTGGCTTGCTCGCTCCTCCCAGCGACTTTGACAAGACGCTCGAGCAGATCGTCGTCAACCTGGCGGTACCTAACAACCTCAACTTCCCTGACCCGGTCCACTGCCGCATCTTGTTGACAACGACTGTTGAAGCAACCACCATTGGCAACACGATCCTGCTCAGCAAGGGTCTTATCGATACGCTGCCCAACGAAGAGTCGATCGCATCCGTCGTCGCCTTCGAACTGGCGCACGTAGCGCTTGGCCATCACATTGATACTCGCTATGCGTTCAATGACCGCCTCCTCTTCCCTGACGAAGCGTCCTTCCAGCGCATCAAGATGTATCACTCCGATTCAGATAACCTTGAAGCGGCGAAGAAGGCGGATGAGTACATGCAAGCCTCGATGTACAAAGACCGCATTCCCAACGCTGGCCTCTACTTCACACAGCTCGCCGCCCTCGGCAAGGAGCTGAAGCAGCTGAACTCACCAAAGCTTGGCGATTCAATGCTCAAGGCAGACGGCACCCCATGGATGTTCCAGGTTGCGAAGACTGCTCCCAAGCTCAACCAGGATGACACCACTCAGGTGGCGGCATTCCCGCTGGGCAGCTGGCTCAAGACTGATCCGTGGGACGACAAGGAGCATATGCTGAACGCCAAGCGTTATGCACCGATGAATGCCCGCGACAAGATGCCGTTCGAAGTAACGCCCATCTACTACAAGCTCCAGCGTTACGAAGACGCCCAGAAGACTCCCGCAACTCCGCCACCAGCGGACGCTCCTGCCCCAACCGCAGCCCCAGCTCCAACTGGCGGCCAGCAACAGTAAGAGAAGTCAGACCGTACCGCATAGCCGGGAGGGCTAGGACCGCAAGGTTCAGCTCTCCCGGCTATACTTTTGTAGGCGGACACTGTGACGATGCGGTTTTTTGCGCGTCCATCTTTTCTCTGACTCCCGGCAGAGCTCTAGATCAATGCTCAAATCTGGCCGGATGGATACATTTTCTGATGACAAAGTACAAACTCTTCCTACCCCTCTTTCTGCTGTTTCTGCTCGGTGTTAGCCCGTTTGCCTTGTGGGCGCAGACAGCCCCCTCGGCTTTCCGAAGTCCTGTTTCGCTGAACGTGGGCGGAATCGTTTCGGGATTCGACCCAGGCTACGGGCCAAACCGTCTAGGTGGATTTGGCGCTTATGCAGACCTCAACATATTTCATGGCCTGGGTGTAGAAGGCGAAGCCCGATGGCTCAGAATTAACGAGTTTGAAGGCATCAGTCAGGACAACTACCTAATTGGCCCCAGGGTCAGGCTGCATCGCATTTGGCGCGCACAGCCCTATGTGAAAGTCTTGGCAGGCTATTCGCATATGAATTTTGAAGAGAATATTGCCACCGGGCGTTTCACCACGATCGCTTTCGGCGGCGGAGTCGACTTTCGCGTATCGCGCAAGCTCACCTTCCGTCCTATCGATCTCGAGTACCAGGAGTGGCCCCAGTTTGTCGGAAACAGTCTCTCTCCCTACGGGATTAGTGTGGGAATGAGCTACCGGATTTTCTAAGAGACAAGCCCGGCTCACTCCAAAAGCAAATGAGGTGCAGATTGTGCGCCTCATTTGCTTTTGGAGAAGAGAATCTCTTCACAGGAACCTGGCGCAAGGACCATCACCAACCGCCACTACTTTCCGATAACGTCTATGACTACGGGGATGGAATGGGGTGGCATGCAAGCATTGTTGTCGCAGGCCTGATAACGCAATGTTGCCTCGACCAGATGCTCCCCCCGCGCTGCGACCAACTCGGCGTGGACTGTAAACTCGCCAGTGTAGACACTCAGCTTTTCCTTGGGATTTACAGGCAACGCAAAATCCACGCCGTCAGGAAAGTTGGCCCTTGCCAGCCTCACGCCAGAGTCCTCAGGAAGCTTGAGTGTCGTAGGAATTAAGTCATCCGTGTGCGGGAAATGCGAGTTGATGTGCAGTCCTGACGCGATGTTGAAGTGCAGATCGACTGCGCTGGGTTTATCCGCCGGGACAGTGACCTGCTCAGGAAAAAGATAAGTGACGGCCGTCGATTTGGAACTGCTGGCGTGGGACTTCAGGTCCCCAAAAGGGTTCCCTGCCTGGGCGTTCGCTGCAAGAGCAATGCTAAGCGCGAGGGCCGATCCTAAAGCCACCCGGTACATCTAGTTCCCTTCCCCAAGAGCCTTGCGGATATTGCCTTCGAGATCGTCCTTGGAGGTAAGGCCCATGGTAGCGGCGACGATGGTGCCGCTGCGATCCACGAAAAATGACGTTGGAAATACCTCAACGTCACCATAAGCCTTGCTGATGCTGTCTCCGTCGATGAGAACCGGATAGCCAATGTGCAGGGCGTCCGCTCCGTGAACAATCTCAGCTTTATCTTTGGCGAGCAGCTTGGGATCATCCTTATCCAGATCGTCAAAAGAGACTGCCAGGATTTCAAAGCCCTTTGGGGCATACTGCTTTTCGAGATCGATCAGCCATGGAGTCTCGATCTTGCATGGAGCGCACCAGGTAGCCCAGAAATTTAGCTGAACCGCTTTGCCCTTATAGTCCGCCAGAGATACCTTCTGACCCTTTAGATTGGTCAGGGTAAAGCCCGGCGCCTTCTTACCGACCAGCGGCGAAGACATGTGCGCGGGATCGTCGTTGCTGGCAGGCACCAGAATCGCCTGCGACTGCTGAGCCCGCAGAGCCGCCGCTGCCTGCTTCCGGTTTTGCCAGTTGGCCCAGCCAGCGAGCGAGAGCATTCCGAGCACTATTACTACGATTCCGACTACCAGGACATTACGTTTCACGCGAGTTCACCTTTGATCATTGTAAGACGACTCTTCATTGGATGGTGAAGGAGAGGCCACGGTTACAGGACTTTGCGGCAGAACTGCTACCATCGGAATCGCATGGAACGTGAGGATTCACAGAAATCGGACATCTCTCCAGCAGAGCTGGTGCGGACCGAGGCGGCGGCGCTGGTGGCGCTGGCGGCGCGTCTGGACGGTCCAATGGCCGCTGATTTTGAGCGCGCTGTTGACCTGGTATTGCATTGTGGCGAGGGTCGTGGGCGCGTAGTCGTGACCGGCATGGGAAAGAGCGGCATTATTGCCCAGAAGATTGCGGCCACCTTGAGTTCCACGGGATCTCCGGCGCTGTTTTTGCATCCTGCCGAAGCCATCCACGGAGACCTCGGCGTACTCATGCCCGGCGATGTGGTGGTGGCACTTTCGGCAAGCGGTGAAACCGAAGAAATTCTGCGACTACTCGCGACCTTGAAGCGCAAAGGCGACGCGCTGATCTCCTTTTGTTGCAATCTGAAGTCGACACTGGCTCTGGCCAGCGACGTTATCCTCGACGTTGGAGTGGAGCGCGAGGCCTGCGGGATGAACTTGGCCCCCACGGCTTCCACCACTGCCATGCTCGCGCTCGGAGACGCACTGGCAATTGCCGTTTCACAGCGAAAAGGATTTCGGGCGGAGGATTTTGCGGACCTACACCCCGGCGGCAAGCTCGGCAAGAAATTGTCCTTGGTGCGCGACCTTATGCATTCCGGTGAGGCGATTCCCACCGTCACAGAAATGACGGCGATGACCGACGTGATCTACGAGATGAGCCGCAAGAAGCTGGGGCTCACCACCGTTCAGAATTCAGGCCGTCTATTGGGAGTGATCAGCGACGGAGATCTGCGCCGGTTGCTGGAGCGTAAGGGCGGCGCAGCACTGAGCATGACTGCGGGTGAAGCAATGAATAGCACTCCCAGAACGATTTCCGCGGGTGAGTTGGCTGCACGGGCGTTAGCGGTGCTCGAAGAGAAGAAGATTACTTCGCTGATCGTGGTCGATGAGCAGGGGTTCGTCGGTGGCATCCTACACCTGCATGACCTTTGGGGCATGGAGCTGATTTAGTAACGGGAAATTCTCGGATCAGGAGTTTTAGTTCATGTCTAATTCTTTGAAATCGGAAAAGATTGAGCACAGCATTCCATCGTCAGTTGCCGGCATCAGCAGTGAAGCGCGCGGGGTAATTGCGTGGTCAAGCCTCTTTTTTGCATTCCTACAGAGTGTTTGCACGTTTTTTGCGGCGGTGGACGGGCTGCGGCTGGTGATTGGCGTCAGTTCGTTGGCGGTGAGTGCAAGCGTGGGTGCAACGCTGGACCGGATTCATTCTGACTGGATTCGGGTGCCGATGATTGTGTTCGCGCTGGTGGGATCGCTACTGAATCTGTTGGTCTTGTGGCAGATCCGCCGGCTGCGGGCCAGGCCTGCCGCGCAATGGCGGGTCAAGTCGCCGAGTCCAGAGAAGTTGAGGATGGAGCGGGTGCAGTTCTGGCTTTCGATTGCGACGTTGGTGCTGGTGGCGGTTGAGGAGTTTTGGCATTTTCGGACCTGTGGGCATTTGTAGGGTTTCTTGCTCATGCGCGATTAGCCCATAATCATTATTAAGAGGTATCCTGACGATGGCTTCAATCACGGTTCAACTCGATTCAGCGGTGCAGGCGCGCTTGGTCGAGCTTGTTGAGGCTCGTCAGCAACCTGTCTCCGACGTAGCAGCTGAGGTCATAGCAATGTATGTGGCGGCCGATAGCTGGGAGCAAGAGCATATTCGCCAGGGCCTTGCTGAGTTGGACGCGGGTGAGGGAGTTTCTCATGAGCGCGTGGTGGAATGGCTGGATAGTTGGGGAACTGAAAACGAGCTCCCCGCGCCGAAATGAAGATCCGGTGGTCTCCTACTGCCATTTCAGATGTCAATTCGATTCGTGAATATATCGCGCGCGATAGCTCATCTGCCGCACATAAGATTGCTTAAAAGATCAAGGAATCGGTGGGTCGCTTAGGAAGCTATTCGCTTTCGGGCAGGGCTGGGCATGTTTCCGGAACGCGTGAGTTGGTTATTCCAGGAACGTCTTACATTGCTGCATACAGGATTGATCCTGACGAGATCGTAATTACTGCTGTGCTGCATGGAAGACAGAAATGGCCCCAATCCTTCCGTTGAGCAAAATGACTGATTCTTCTGGAAAAACCTTCGTGGCCACAATTGTTGGACTTTCGCTCGGAATCGCCACTCTGGACATGGAGCGACTTTCTCTGATAAGCCCCAATCCTATTCTTGGGTTGTTTCAGGAGGCTCTCATTTTCGCACTGGTCCCAGGTTTGATCCCCTCTGTAGCCGTAGGGTCTCTTTGGATTGGTCTCGTTGTCAACGCGATCTGCTACTTTGGCTTGAGCTGGGCGGTTTGCAGTCTTTGGCAGAGCTTCCGGCGCAAGCATCAGACTTCTGACACTTCTTCGATAGACCCCCTCGTTTAGAATTGAGACTGCTGGTTTTTGTCCTGCGCTTCCTCATCGCGGGCGGAGAGAACGTACATACTATATGCATCGTTGGTCGAAACTATTTGTCCCCACACTGCGTGAGGCTCCTTCGGATGCCGAAGTTGCCAGTCATAAATTTCTGCTGCGGGCCGGATACATCCGGCAACTCGGCGCGGGAATTTACAACTATCTGCCCCTGGGTCAGCGATCGCTGAACAAAATCATCGGAATCGTCCGTGAAGAGATGGACAAGATCGGGCAGGAGTTCTTTTTGCCTGCGCTGAATCCGCGCGAAGCGTGGGAAGCAAGCGGCCGCTGGACCGGCATGGGCGAAAACATGTTTCGCCTCAAAGACCGCAAAGGCGCGGAACTCTGCCTGGCCATGACACACGAAGAAATCATGACCGAGATCGCGCGCAAGGAATTGCGCAGCTACAAACAGCTGCCGCAGATCTGGTACCAGATTCAAACGAAGTTTCGCGACGAGCCGCGGCCTAAGTCGGGCCTGCTGCGCGTGCGCCAGTTCACCATGAAGGATAGCTACTCCTTCGACATCGATGCAGCTGGGCTCGATAAGAGCTTTGATCTGCATGACGGCGTATATCGAACCATCTTCACCCGATGCGGACTCAAGTTCGTTGCCGTCGACGCCGACTCCGGAGCAATGGGCGGAACAAAATCGCAGGAATTCATGGTCTACACGGAAGCAGGCGAAGATCTGATCGCAAGCTGCCCCGTCTGCGGGTACGCGGCCAATACGGAAAAGGCCACTTCAGTTTTAGACCCCATCACCGAAATGGAATCAACTGGCGATGGCTCGCCGGAGCTGGTGCACACTCCAGGATGCGCAGCAATTTCGGATGTCGCGGAGTTCTTCAAAATTTCCCCTGCAAGCGACATCAAATGTGTCGCCTACATGGCCTTGTTGCGCGGAGACTCAAGCAATCCCGCGAAGTCCAGGCCAGATACCTGGCACGGCGTTGCAGCCTTCCTGCGCGGCGATCACCAGGTAAATGAAACCAAGTTGCAAGGACTCATCCGCGCGGCCGAGCTGCGCACAATGAACAGCGAGGAACTCGAACAATTCCTCCATGCACCCGCTGGCTTCCTTGGTCCCGTCGGGCTTGAGCCTTCGGCGAAACCGCTTACCGCTGGTCTAACAGTCGTGATCGATGCAAGTCTTGAAGGCCGTAAGAACATGGTCGCCGGCGCCAACAAGCTCGACTACCATCTGCGCAATGTCGTTCCAGGACGCGACTTCAAATGGACCGTCAGCGGCGATATCCGCACAGTAAACGAGAGCGAGGCTTGCCCCACACCAGGTTGCAGCGGCAAGCTTGTCGTCGGCAAGGCCGTTGAGATTGGCCATATCTTCAAGCTGGGATATAAGTACACCGAGGCAATGGGCTCGAAAGTACTTGATCCAAATGGCAAAGAAGTCACGCCGATCATGGGCAGTTACGGTATCGGCATTGAGCGCATCTTGACTGCAGCAATTGAGCAGTCCAATGATGCGAACGGATTCTGGCTGCCGCCCAGCATCGCCCCATTCACAGTAGTTGTTACCGTCACTAATGTGACTGACACATTACTGCGAGAAACGGGCGAAAAGCTGGCAGCCGATCTCGAAGCTGCCGGACTCGACGTCTTGCTCGATGATCGCGACGAACGTGCTGGCGTGAAGTTCAAAGATGCGGATCTGATCGGCATTCCTTACCGCGTTAACGTCGGCAAAAAAACAGCAGAGGGCAAGGTGGAACTAGTCAACAGGGCTGTTCCAGGCGCCGTGGAAATCGACATCAATGAACTGGTAATTCACATCAAGGCAGTTCTGCAGGACGCATAGAACTTCACAGGGCAAGAGGCCGGGAGGCCTGGTTATGGCATTGAAAATCCGGCTTCCACAATCGGCCACAAAGCAAGGTCTCGGGGCAACACTGCTGCGCATAGCAGTCATCGGCGTAGCAGTTGTTGCAATCCTCTTCTGCATAGTGGGCGGATATTACTACTATCGCTATCAGGGCATAGTCGACGAGCGTTTGAAGCATCCGCTGTTTGCAACAACTGCAAAGATTTACGCGGCTCCGCGAGAGGTGCGGCCTGGGCAGAAGCTCACGATTACTTCGATTGCAAATGAGCTGCGCGCGGCGGGATATTCGACCGACGGCGCAGGCAGGCCTTCTCCTCTCGGATCATATCTTGAAAGCGGTTCGAGCATCTCAGTGCACCCCGGCCCACAGAGCTATCATTCGCAGGATGGCGCAACAATACGCTTCAACAGCGGTGTAGTTGAAGCACTCACCGATGATAAGGGTCAGAATCTTTCCAGCTATGAATTAGAACCCCTGCTAATCACTGGCCTCAGTGAAGACGCCAATCGCACCAAGCGCCGCTTGCTCACCTTCGATGAGATTCCATCGAACCTCGTGCAGGCAGTGCTGGCAATCGAAGACCGGCGCTTCTTCGAGCACAGCGGAGTCAACTACGGCAGCATGGTCGGCTGGGCATGGCATGACGTGGTCGGCGATCGCAAGCACCGTGGCGGAGCATCTACGCTCACCATGCAGCTGGCCAAGCTGCTCTTTCTTTCAGACAACGGCACCATCAAGTACAAACTCATCCAAATCATGGTGGCCTTCAATCTTGAACATCGCTTCAACAAGAAGCAGATCTTTGAGATGTACGCCAACCAGATCAACCTCGGTCAGCAGGGTAGTTTTGCGATCGATGGTTTTGGTGAAGCGGCCCAGGCTTACTTCGGTAAAGACGTAAAGCAGTTGAGCCTGTCCCAGTGCGCAATGCTGGCCGGCATCATTCAACGGCCCAACTACTTCAACCCATACAGGCATGCAGATCGCGTTATTGAACGACGCAATCTCGTGCTCGACTCCATGGTTGAAACCGGTGCGATCACCAAGGATCAGGCCGAACGCGCGAAAGCCGAACCATTGCACCTGTCACAGCAAAGCGTCGATGCAGCTGAAGCTCCCTATTTCGTCGACCTTGTACGCGAGCAGCTGAATCAGAAACTCGGCGAGCGCGACTTCAATCGTGAAGGACTGCACATCTACACCTCGCTCGATCCAGACTTGCAGCGGGTCGCAAGCGCAGCCGTAGACAATACCATTCACGAGATTGACGAGCGTGTCGAGCGCCTCCACGCGCGACGCGTTAAGGCCGGAACGGCCGGCCCAGGCGACGCAATCACCTACCCGCAGGTCGCTCTCATAGCACTGAATCCGCATACAGGTCAGGTGCTCGCGCTGGTCGGCGGACGCAGCTATGGCACAAGTCAGTTGAACCACGCAGTCTCGAATCGCCCCACCGGTTCCATCTTCAAACCCTTTGTCTACGCAACGGCATTCAACACTGCGGTTGCTGGAACAGTATTGCCGGGGCATGACGGATTGTTCTCGCCCATCACCATGTTGAGCGATGAACAATCTACTTATGAAGTCGGCGACAAGGAATACACTCCGCGTAACTTCGAAGGCGAGTATCACGACGAAGTGACCGCCCGCTTCGCGTTACAGCGATCGTTGAACAATGCGACGATCAGCCTGGCATCACTCGTTGGCTTTGACCAGGTGGCAGCGCTTGCACGATCCGCAGGTGTCAAGAGCGCTCGCGGAACACCTTCGGTCGCCATTGGTTCCTACTCTGCAACGCCAATGGATATGGCCGGAGCATACACCGTCTTCGCAAATGGAGGACTGCATATCGAGCCGTGGCTCTTGGATAGTGTTCGCAGTTCATCCGGAGATATGATCACGGATTATTCGCCGGTATCAAAGCAGGTTCTCGACCCGCGTGTTGCGTACCTGACCACAAGCTTGATGCAAAACGTGCTGAGCGGCGTTGGTACCGGAGCCGGTGTGCGAAGCCGCGGATTCTATGCCCCAGCCGCCGGCAAGACCGGCACAAGTCACGACGCATGGTTTGCCGGTTATACCACCAATTTGCTCTGCATCGTGTGGGTAGGCAACGATGACTATACAGACATCAAGATCCAGGGTGCGGACGCGGCTGCTCCCATCTGGGCCGAATTCATGAAGCATGCCGTGGCACTCCCCCAGTATTCCGATACGCATGACTTCAATGTGCCGGAAGGCGTCCAGATCGTGGCCATCGACAAGACCTCGAATCTACCCGTCGACAGCACATGCCCT
>Ga0302140_10007468_pt1 | contig 13676 bp, 18 predicted proteins | sample I_Bog_E1_1_FD_202095 | JGI IMG/M metagenome (GOLD analysis project Ga0302140, IMG submission 202095) | Peat permafrost microbial communities from Stordalen Mire near Abisko, Sweden - I_Bog_E1_1 | ecosystem: Environmental > Terrestrial > Soil > Wetlands > Peat | place: Sweden: Abisko, Stordalen...
ATTCAAAAAGGAAAAGTTTTTCATGGGTTTGAGTGTTGCCTCGAAACAGATCCAGCCTTTCCAAAACCATCTTCAAGAAACAAATTTAAAAATCGAAGACCTTGAAGGTGATTTGAATGTCAATAATCAATTGTTTGCAGGCCTGAAACATGAAGCATTATCTGAAAATCTTGAAAGTTTTTTTTATATTTCAATAAAAGTTTTCTTATTACATAGAACTTCCTTTTCATTGATATCAGCTCGATATCAGTCATTTTTGAGCAAAACGTAATATTTTTTCATTTTGAAGAAATCATTAAAACATTTTTTTTAAGCTTCGAATTCACTGTTTCTGAGGAATCGAATGATTCATTAAAGGGGAAAATAACTACCTATATGATGTCTTCCAAATTTAATTGCGGAATTATGACAGGAAGCCTCGAAAATAAGGAAAATTTTTTTGGAAGATTGTTCAAATGTAAATTTTGTGGAAACCTTTTCGATAAGGGATGTTCCCTTGGTTGTTAAACAATTTTTTTGCTTTCTAATTAATTTTATATTATTTAATTTTAGGAGGACACATTTCCAGAGTTCATAAAGAGGAATCGAAAACGAAAAGTGTTGAAAATTACATAAAAAAATTGGAAAAAGCCAAGCTCAAGAAATTAAGATAAATGATAAGAGTGTCTTGTTAAAAAAAATTTCTGAGTTAATGTTATGTTTTTATAAAAACAAAAATTTAAATTCTGATCGGTTTTTGAATAACAAACTATTTTTTCGATTTTTTAATAAGCCAATCGATCACCTCCGGTAAATTTATCCCCTTCAAAGCACTTATCATCACAACCAGCCATGAATTAGTATGAATATAATCCAAATTGAGACCTACATTAAAAAAATCATTGTTTTTCCCTTTATTATTAAAGACCCTCAATAATCTCTTTTTCATCCAAATGTGGTTTTATATCAATTTTATTCCCTAAAATTAAGATGGGAATATTATTCAGTTCCTTATCCTCCAAAAGTTGATGTAATTCTTTCTTAGATATAGACAAACAATCTTTCTGTCAAAGAAATAAAAATGAAAAAATTCATTATTTAAAAAAAAAGACGTTGCTTGCGTCCACCATAAACAATATCACGTCACAACCCTTTGTATATCTGCCCCATTCTGAACGATATTGGACTTGTCCACCAATGTCCCAAACTTTCATGTTTACCCCTCCCTTTTTCAGATTTTTAACATTAAGGCCTATTGTCGGGGCAGTCGGCAAGGCTTGTCCCAAAGATAACTGATTGATCAAGGTCGTTTTGCCACTGTTCTCTAATCCGATGAGCACGACTTCGATACTGGAAGAAGTGAAAAATTGTTTTATTTTCTCTAATAATATTCCCATTAATGAGCACTTTTGACTCTTTGCAATCTACTATTTTTTTTCTTGAATTATTTTTTTTTTTGGATTTTTTTTGAATTCAAAGAATTATGTAATTTTTCATTTTTTTTTCAGATGATATTTTTTTTTTAGTTCAAGTTTTAAAAAATCCAATCATTCAAAAACAAAAATATCAAAAATAAATGGAAAAAAAAAAAAAATCAAAAGAAAGACTTTTAAAATACAAGGACTTTAAAAACATTGCTTGTTTTTATCAAAGTTTTTTCTTCATTTTTTCAAGTGAAATTAATATATAATAATTTTTTTCTTTTGTGTTTTTTCTAATTTAGCTTGAATGGAATATGAACTCCTGGAAAAACTTTCTTCGATCCAAGATTTTAATGAAGAGCTCCTTTCTATATTAACTTCCATTCACAAAGAAGTTCATACGCCTGAATGGGATCCCTATATAGCCAAGCTATCTCTTCTTTTGGTGTCCTTTACCTGTCAAAACAAATATTCGCATCTGAGAAAGGTCAAATGTCCAATGATTTCTATCAACAAAATCATGAAGAAAGTCTACGAATATTGCTTAGATGTGATATTTCAAATTTTCTTGAAACTGACCAAGTATATTAACTTTTTTGAAAGGCTTTGTAAGTTTTTGATTTAGATTCAAAGAAAAAAGTTTAGAATGCTTAACGGAATATTTTTTGGATCATTTTGATACTCATCCTCTTTGCCTCGGGTCCTTAGAAATCTTCTATAAAACCGTCTTCTACTCTTCAAAATTACAATTACATCTTAAAAAAGAATGCCAATTGCCCTGTTTCATCGATTTTTTCGAAAAGATCGTTTTAAAAATGCTTAAAAACTTTGAAAATCCAGAACGATTTGCAGTCCTGAATGAATCCTTAACTGGAGGTCAGAACTCTGACTTTCAAGTCAATATGAAGAAACTGTTGATGAACCTCAATTCCCCCTCTCAAACTCCCAAAAACCTCATTGAAAGTTTCCAAAATTTAAACCTATTTTCACCAAATTCAGGTTACGATCCTATCAAACAGATGAACGCAAATATGGAGCTCGAAAATCTTGTGAGCAATCCATTGATTAATAATTCTGAGAGAGATTTCCAACAAATTCGAAGCCCTGTTAAGATGCCTTCACATCCTGAAAATATTATGAGCACATCCATTAATCTGGGTAATAAGAATAACAATGAATCCAATCCTTCTAATTTGCAAAAAAAAAATTTCAAAATTCCATTACTTCAAATACCCACGAATATCACAGAAAATTACCCTGTTGTTTCCAGGTCAACTCGAAGAGCAGACCCTTACAAATCATTTTCCACGACAAGCAATCGATTTTCAAATTCAATCGATTTGGCAGGAAAAAACTTAGAGGGAACTATGGGGAAGACCGGATATATCAATAAAAATCTCGCACAGGAAAACAATATTTCTATAATGGATAATGAAAATTCTTTGTTTTACGAAGATAATACACCAGCTCTTGCAGCGGGAATGGCTTTAAACTCAGGAAAAACAAATGAGCTGAGCTCAACTGAAAAAATGAGAGTTTTAGCGAATCAACTGGGTATTATTTTTATAAATTTCTTAATTAAAAAAAGATGAAAAAATAACTTATTTTGATTTTAATTAATATTTTTTAATTTTTAAAGGTGAATATTGTTTAACTGTGGATTTGGGATGTTTATTGTTGCAGAAAAGAAAGCGACAACTGGATCAAGTAGCCAAAATCGAAGAAGTTGACAGCATTATGGATATCAAAATCGACAAGAAAACTATCAAAGATAAGCTGTTTAAGAAAGGATTAAAAAAATCTGACAATGATCATGAAATAGAGAAGCCAAACTTTTTAGATTCTATGGAAATAAAAGACATGAACGCAAGCCAAGAAATTAGTATGACTTCTTTAAAAAGTCAGGAGAACATATTTTCGATGCAGAATAAGAAGAAGAAAATAAAAAGAGAATTGAAAATACATGCTAAAATATGCAAAATTCTGAGCAATATAATTTATATGATTCTCCGAGAATATAATTCCGAGGAGCTCAACTTCATAATTTCTCCGATTAATATAATTTACATGTATTTATGTTCATGCATTAGTTCCAGAATTCGAAGAAAAGAAATGATCAAGGTTATATTTTTATTGAATATTTAAAAAACAAAATTAAATTTAAAATTTTTAGCTGGCTTTTTCAAAAAATGGGTGGTCTTCCTTTAATGAGATTGAGTTCGAATATAAAAAATCCAACATTATTTGTGACGGGTTTGAAAATCAACAAAATATCAATAAACATTATCAAAAGACGATTCTCGAACAATATAAATTCGTAAAACAAAAACAAGAAGCCCAAAACAACAAATCCGCATTCGTGGAGAATCCCAAATTTAATAACCAGGAAGGGAGCACATTTCTCTATTTCAGCACCACCAATGATCATAGTAGTTCAAAATCCTTGTCAAAAATCAACGATAGTTTGGATTCCATGGCCTTGAATGAAAAAAATATTTTTTTAGATAACATAATGCTTCCGGAAAGTCTAATTTGTTTCAAAATTATTGATATCTTCTCAGTTCAAAGCGAGAAAACCCATGAATATCTGAGTTGCAATTGGGGAATTTTCGAAAATGACCCAACCAAATCAAAAGATGATGAAACAGAAAGGATTTTTATTCGAGGTGTTCCCATAAATAATTATGACGAGGATTCTTTACGAGATGTTAAGAAAAATTCAAGTAAATTTAGATTTTTCGAAAAAAAAAGAAATATATCAATTAGATTGCTTCTTGAGCAAATTTAAAAAGAAGTTCACATGGTTTTTAAACAACCTCGACATGAACCTTCCCATTTTTTATGAAATCGAAAAGGAACAATTGGAAATTTTGGAAAGATATTTATCAAATTCCACATCTCGAATTTTACCCTATGAGTTTTTGGATTACCTCTTGGATATTCTATTTATGATCAAAAGACAATTCATCGAATTATCCCTACCAAACCTCAATACTCCAAGTCATAATTTTATTTTATTTATATAGTATTTAAATTATTAATTCTTAGTGAGTACCACTCGAATTAATACTCCTCATACAAAAAACCTGATAAATAATAATATAAGACCCTTCAAAACCAGCAATTTTATGAGCGATTCACCAATGGAAAAAGGTCGTCAAAATCAAGAAAACAACTCAAATATTGAGAATAATAATTTCACTTTCCAACAACCGCAACCCAGCGCCACCAGCACAAATATAAACATCCATTTTCCTCTAGTTCTCAAATATAAAGATTTTTTCGGGATTTATCTTCAGATTATTTCGAGAATCATTCTCAAAGCGAAGAAAATCGACATTTATAATCTAATGAACAAATTATTTGTTAGTAATGAACTTTTCAATGAATTGGTGAGACTTTACACAACAAACATTTTCAATGATCTTTTCCAAATAATTTTCGATGAAAGCAAATCTCCTGAAATTCCAAAAGAAAATAATAAAGATAATCAAGATGAAAGTTCCTATTATTTGAATAATAAAATTTCCAAGAAAAATGCTCATTCGTTTATTAATTGCCAAAGAGTCTTGTTCTATTATAAAGTAGTTTGCATAATGTGCAAAAACATCATCGAGAAAGAAAAGTTGCAAAAAGCTAATAAAGAAAAAAATGAGCAAAAAAAGGAATGGAAAACAATTATCAGAAAAATACTTTGTAATATGGTTTATTTGGTGAGACCTTCTAATGGTTTATTAGTGAAATATTTGAATATGAGCACAGATATCAATTCCTCGTTGATCAGTCATAATGAAGAAGAATCTCCTGATTTTATTATCAAATATAATTTATTGAAAGAAATTTATCAATTCATCTGTATGATTTTTAGCTTTGATGATGGATTTTCATGTTTTTTGGGTGACGATATTTCGAGCTTTTATATCAGATATAGCTATATCAATTTCGTGAAACTATATAGTTATAGCAGCAATCATGAATTGAATGAAATCAATCTAAAATTGAACGAGATAAAAACTAAAATGAACATTAGCAAAGAAAAGGAGACTAACTTGAAGAAAAACTTGGAAGATATCATGAATAAAAAGAACAGCGCGCATGAAAATAGCAAGGATAAAATGAACAATCAGAAAAAATTTAAAAATGCCCTTATGAAACTTTATGTGAAATGCCTATTTTCTTTGTCAAATAATCGAACTGAAGACATCAAAAGGAAGTTCTATCAATATAGAGTAGTCGAATTTTTAACCAGAGAAATAGATTTGGAATATGAAGTAAGAAGAAAGATTTTTTTTTTTTACAAATATTTGTTTATATTAAAGATTACCCAAATTCGTGAGAGGTTCTTAAGAATCAGACATGAAACAAAAAAACATCCAAACAATGAAAAAAATGATGAATTCTCGAAAAATACCAATCTATCATCTTTGCAATTAGAAACTAAATTACCTGGGAAAAGCAATTCCCAAAATACCAACCCATCAACTAAATCCAAGGTGCCCCTTTTGAATTTAAGCGTAGGGTTTAAAGGAGGAGTGAATTCTCAGGAAAATAACCTCCCGCAAAAAAACATCAATATTTCTGAAATTCAAAACGAAAGTGGAAGTGGTCTTGACAAAAATGAGAGTGGCTCTTTTAATAGAACTGTCCTGGTTAAAAATATCGACTATAATCCTGAAGAAAAATCAAAATATTCAATAAAGATGCCGGAAACCAAAACGAAAACTCAACAAAACATCTCTTTTACAAAAAAACCTGCAGTTTTAGAAGAAATGAGCCAAATCTCAAAAACGGAAATGGTGTCTCCCAATTTTTCGAAGAAAATTGCTGGGAAGGTGTTTATGCCAAAATTAAATCTCAAGGGTGACAAACTAGAAACATCCAAAATAGGTGAAACCCCCTTTGATTTAAAAGCGATGATTTTTAACGCAGAGAAAAAGCAAATTAGAAACGAAAAGTAAATATTTTTTAATTTTAAAACTTTTAAAGCTAAACTTTGCTTTTGATGAATGCTTTTTAATTTTCTTTTCAATCCAAGATCTGAAATGCTGTTCGAAGACAATGATAATTTTGGAAAAGGAGGTCAGAATCAAGGTGTATTTCAGGTTTTTGATGAAGGGAAAAAGAATTCAAAATCAATGATGTTTTTATTCTAAGACAACATTTTTTATAATTGTAAATTTTCATACTAATTAGTATGGACAAATCTCCAAAAAATTCAGTTATGCTTGGGGAGCCAGTGAATCAAAAGAAAAAAGTGACCCCTCCACCAAGTAAAAAAATATTTTAATCGAGACTATTTTATTTTATTTTGTTTTATTTTGTAAACAAGTAAAAATTCCCAATTATAAACCAAATATCAGTGAGACTCAAATGTCAGATACGAAATATGCAGGGACTAAATCAAATTCTATAGATTCTAAGGATAAACCTCCCATAAAAAAACCTTTAAAAGTTCCATCATTGAAGGTATTTTTTAAATGTGAAATGTGTATAGCAATTCATCATTTTGTAATTGCTTAGATTGAGGAAATGAAATATGATGCGTATCCAGAAGAATCAAAGGCTGTTGTAAAAGAACATGAAGAAAGAGAAGGGAGCTTGACGAAATTGGAAAATGCTTTGAACAAATCAAACCCCAAGATGCAATTGATTTTAGAGGGCTCAAAAATCCGGCAAATCCCAAACTTTCCTATGAAAGTTTCTAATTTTTTAATCTATTCTTCTAAAACTTAATTAAACTAGTCCCCAGGCAACATTGCAACATCTAATTTGGAAGAATTTTTGACTGAAAACACATTTTATTATTCAGAAAGGCGTTTGAGAAAAATTTATGACGATGATGAACTCCATGTTTTGGTATTATCTTTGGTAATATCATTGCTTCTGACTCCAAACAGGGGAGTGCTTGATGATCTTTATTGTTCTCAATACCCCATAAACAATGGCAAACCGAACATTTTATATTTATTACATTTTCATCTAAACCATCCCTCAAATCAACACGTTCTTCCGATGCTCTTATCAAAAATGTCTGAAATTTCTCCATATCCAGCAGGTCAAAGATTACTCAAGTTGCTGGTGATTGTGTTTTCAAACATGGAAAACTATACTGAATCCAAAAAAATTGCCACAGGAGCTTATGGCACTGTTTATCAATGCAATACTAATCTTGCCTCTCCTCAAACTGTGGCTTTGAAGCAATTGAGTTTCCCAAAATCGATTTATGATAGATGTGTCTTGCATGATATTTTCACGGAAATCACATGTTTGGAATATTTTAGATTGGAGCCTTGCGTAACTGATATGTATGATTACGGAGTTACTGAAACTGACTATGTGATAGGTAAATATAGCAAAAAAAAATAATTATTTATATTTTATCATTTAAATAATTAAATTCTATGTAATATTGGGTATTTAGTCATGAAGAAATATCCAACAAGCTTAAAAGATTGGAGGATGCAGCAAAACAGACCATGGCAAGAGAATTTGCCTTTGTATTTGACGATTTACCGTGATGTTTTAAAATCAATCCAATTTTTGCATAATAACAATGTGACTCATTATGACATCAAAGCAGATAACATTCTTTTGGATTCGAAAATTTCTTCAGCGTCAGAAGCAAGTAATTTTGATAATGATTTAAGGGTCACATTAGCGGATTTTGGTGAATGCAAGTAAATACAAAGAATTTATATAAATTTTTAAGATTATCGTTGAAAGGATGTTTGCAAGAAATGATGATGAATATTGTCTTAGAAATAGGGGGACTGAATACATTAAATCTCCAGAAATGTTGACTCTAACAATAAATTCAAAAAAGGAGGGGGATAAATACGATCGAAGAAAAAAGGTAAGCATTAAACATTATTCTTTCAATTTTTTTTAAAAAAATCGCATTTGCTTTTTCTTGAAGATTGGCACTAATAGATCAAGTGATATTTGGTCATTGGGATGTTTGCTTTATGAATTATTGACAGGAGAGTTTCTCTTTTATCACAATGATTGGGTTCATTTTTATATTCGAGTGACTTCTCCCAATGAAGTTTTGCTGACGAATGATAAATTGGAAGCGATTTCAAATAACATTTATATTATTGATTTCTTGAAATACATTTTGGTTCGGGATCCACAACATAGACCTAACATTGACAGTGTTCTAAAAAGGTTCGAACACATTCATGGGATTTTGGTCAGCAACAACCCTATGAGCAACAGAATTTTCAACACTCAGAAGGCAACCAATAACTTCCAAATTTCCTTGGAAAACTCGTTAGAAAGTTATCACGAAGTTCTAAATAATCAAAATCTGAAAATGGACGATGGCAACTTTAATTCCTCCACTAAACAAGTATTTTTTAAAAATGTTAATAATTTATGTTTTTTTATTGAAGTGTCCGAAATTCCTTAAAATCGTGGAAGAAATTTCTTTATGTAGCAAAAAATATTTTTATGAAAATCACGAGAGGTAAAGAAATCACTAAACTTTAATATAAAATTCGCATCAAGATTAATTTCATCTGGATTTACTCATATTGTTGCATATAAAGATAGGGTTGAGTCTTATTATTTGAAAAGGTTCAAAATTTTGCTCGTGGATATCCGTCCAAATGAAAAAGAAAAGTATAATTTCTTAAAATCCTAAAATAATCTGACGTTTAGAATCTTAATTTTTCCTTTAATTACAAAAATAATTGATTATTTGAAATCGGTGCTGCTTTATCGAGGCAAGGTGCTTTTTATTGAGGGGAATTCAGTTAGTCAGAAATCAAGACATGAAAAACAGTTTATGAGAAATACTCTACTATTTTGTCTGACATATTTTTTCAAAACTTCTTGTTTTGAAACATTGAATCTTATAAACTCTCAAGTAGACTATAAATTAGATTTTAAAAAAAACAAAATTTATTATTTTATAGATTTTATACTTTTTGGTTCCTTTCTCATCCTTGGCACTTATCAGCAAATGCATGAGCATTCATTCTTCAATTGAACAGGTTTATATATAAATATGTTTGTTTAATTTTCGTACATGAAGTATATCAATACATTTCCTAAAATGCAATGCATTTGTGGCTCATGTACTTTGATCTTGAAAAGACAATATAATATTGAAAAAAACATAAATTTAAAAAATTGTTCCTGTTCCAGAGAAAGCAATAGTTTGGAAATTTCAGATTGTCCCTCAGATGGATGTCAACAATATCTCTCTTTTATCAAAGTCTCTATTTTTTATTTTATTCTTTTATACTTAGATTTTTAATAGAAAAGATATAAAATAATATGGGAAATAATGAAATGGGGGTATTTTGACGAGAACGATTTTATAATTGGCCCTTTTTATCATCCAGGTTATATTTATAATTTTTTTAATAACCATAGATTTTGTTTTTCCAGAATCGCTGAAACCGAACCCTAACGAAAGAATAATATTAAATTCAGAAGGAATCATGGAAAATGCAATAATATATACAAAAAAAACTCATATTGGGAGCACTTTATATTCAAAAATTAACTCCAAGGTTCACTTTATAAAGTCATTTGTTTTGAGTGTTTTTATGAATATAATTAGTGTGAAGAGTGGGTGATATATAAATGCAAGACTTGTCATATGTGGATGCATGCAATTAATAAACAAGATCAAAAAATATGTCTGGTGCTAAATAATACTATCAAGAGAATCAGCAAAGGAATAATGAATCTGGATCAAAAAAGAATGAATATCCCAGTGTTAAGAAATTTTAATTTGAGTGAATTGAGATAAATGTTTTTTTGGTTATTTTTTTGTATGTCTTGAATAAAAGCTATTATATAAGTATAAAATTAGAAGATAATTTTCAAATTCAGAAATTTCTATATGACAAAAATTTGAATTAATTTTTTGATTAATTAAAAATATTTCGCATTTCTTAATTGAAGAATTTTTTTTTCTTGGGTTCTTCCTTTTCTTTTTTCTTTTCATAATGTTCCGGATACTAAGTTTTTTATTCAGGAATCTCAAAATTTTACTGAAAATTAAAATATATACCTTTTCATGTAGTTCTTTCCTTTTCTGATCATATTTTTCCTTAATTGCTTTCTCTTCCTTTTTCTGGGGATTGTCGCAAACTTCAGTCAAATCAACTTTTCTATTATAATTTAAGTCCCCTCTAAAAAATAGAAAACTACGGTTTATGATCGCTCATCAAACGATATCTATCAGTTTCCGATAATCCTTTTAATTGACTTTTGTAAATATGTGTTAGGACAAGACAAATAAACTAAAAACAAAATTTTCATCTGAATAACAAAATAATCAATAAACCTGAACTCCATCTATAGCCAAAGTGCTATAAAACGCGATATCAACATGATCAGTGATCATGTTTTTAAAATTTTGGGCTCCTGCAGGATCAGAAGTTTTTTCAGCAGCCATATCGATAACTTTGTCTTTGTAAATGATTCCTAAAATAGAAACCACCAATTGAGCAGCAAAGATAATGCTTAAAGTGCATGAATAACAACTCAATTTTGTAGTTGAAGTTCGAGAATAACATCCCAAAATAGCGATCAAAACCTCAATTATTCCCAAAATCAAAAATATGATTTCAAATTCGCCCGCTCGTTTGGTTTCGGTCCAAATGTAGATACCTAAAACTGCTATTCCAATACCACAACCGAAAAGAAGAATGTTGGAAATATAGAAGAGACAAAAAACAAAATTTGCGCTAAATCTTGACATTTTGAAGGTTTTAAGAAATTTTGATTGTTTAACAAATATTACAAAATTTTCCAAGAATTGAAAATAAAAAAAAATTAAATTATATTCACAAAAAATAGGAAGTGCTACCCTAATTTATTTGAAAAGGTCCCTCCTGTTTGATGAGATGATTGGAGAACATTTATTTACAATTATTCAACATTGGATTAAATGAAATCCCGGTAGTTTTGGAGATTGATTTGTTTGTTTCACGGAGAATGTTTTGTTTTATCTGACTTATGACTTATGATAAATTGAACAGGAAGGTTTTAAAGAAGAGAAAATTTTTATTAAAGATAATTTTTCGAGTATTTAACATTTTAAATTTTTTTTTAGGCAATTAAAAGAGGACACACTCAAGATGTTATCCCATAATTTTAACACAAAATTTAATTAAATGAGATTTTAGAAAGCAAACTCTTATAAATTCTCTTTTGCAAAAAAAAATTAAAAACAATCCTTTGTTTAAGGATTCTATAAAAAAGCTTTTTTCAAATTTAAATATCTACAATTTGAAATACTTTTGAAATATTTTGAATCTTTGAAAACCCAACTCATGGCTTTTTTAAGAGTCCTCACTATTTTCATTTTGGCTATCGCTGCTCACTCAAAACTTCCTTCATATAACATAAATCCTCAGCAAATCACCATTTCAGGGCTATCTTCAGGAGGCTTTATGGCAGTTCAAATGCATTTCGCCTTTTCATCAATATTCAAAGGTGCTGCTATTTTCGCAGGAGGTCCATTTTATTGTGCTCAAAGCAGCATGATATCAGCTACAACAGCTTGTATGTCAAGTCCCAGCCTCATTCCACTTCAATCATTGATATCAAAGGTTCAACAATTATCAGATGCTGGAAGCATAGATTCCATTGATCATTTAAAGAACCAAAATGTATTTTTGTTCTCGGGGACAGCTGATACTGTAGTTTATCAAGGAGTTATGCAGGATTTGGCTGCAATGTATGAGAATTTTGGAGCCAAAACAACAAAGAAATTCGATTTGCCAGCACAACATTCATTCCCTACAGATAATTATGGGAATCAATGCAATTATCAAGGAGAACCATATATCAACAACTGTGGTTATAATGGAGCACATGAATTCTATAAAGTATTATATGGTTCTAGTCTTGTAGCTCCAATTCCAGAAATTGACGAAAATCTCCAGAATTTTGACCAAAGTGATTATTCTTCTTATACTTCCTCATTCCATAGTAAAGGTTATCTATATGTCCCTAAGAAATGTCAAGCTGGCAATAGTTGTGGATTACATGTTGCTCTCCATGGATGTCTTCAGACATTGGATGATATATCAGATGGTTATGTGAGACATGTTGGGATTAATGAGGTAGCTGAAGCCAATGATATCATTGTTTTATACCCACAAATAAAGAAGTCTATTTTATATCCAATGAATCCCAATGGATGCTGGGATTGGTGGGGGTATAGTGATGGATTCTTGAGTTCAGGAAATTATGTTACAAAGAAAGGTGTTCAAATGAGTGCATTAATTCAAATGATCAAGGATTTAGGAGTTAAGTCTGATCAAGAGTTATTTAATTATTAAAAGAAGCATTTAATTAAAAAACTGAAAATTCCAAAATTAAAAAAAAAAATAATTTCTTTTCTATTATCTCAAAATTAATAATTAATAAAAAAAAATAACAACCCTTTATTGAGAACTAATGCAAAAAACGATGGATCTTGAAGCTGTTCCTCTGACTTTCAATGAATGTTTGACTCATAAAAAACCTTTTATCTCCTTTTGCTTCACACACGACACTGCACTTTGCTCTCAATGTTCTTCTAATAATCATCAAGAATGCAAAACCATTGATTATGATTTAGAATTTCAGTTAATGTATTCAAATTTTTCCTTCGAAAAATTGTTTGAAGACTGTAAATCTTTTTGCAAACATGCAATTGAAACTCTGGACAAAATAAAACACATAATTACTTCCCTTAATAATGAACACAATACGATAAATAAAATCAAAGTTGCGGCATTTTTTGAGAAAACATTAGAATTAACGAATTTTGTGGAATTTTGCAAAGGAAAACTAATTGAGCCTGAGATTTTTCTCAAAGCAATGATTAGGAAATATCTAATACTATTCGAAGAAAAATATAACGAAATATTTAAACTCATGGGAGATTTGCAAAGGGAATTAAAATTGCTTGAAGCCAATTATCAAAATATCTTAAAACTATTGGAGAAGGGCCAGAATGCATCATCGAAAACGCTTTATGAACAGATGAGTGAAGTAAATATTTCAAGCAAAAAAATTGTTAAAAATGTGTCTTATGAGTTCAAATTAAAAAAAATTCCCATTGACAAAGCCTTGGATTTTCAAATAATTCAAATCATCATAAAGGACCACATTTTGGAAATAATGCAAAATTAAACTGTCGCTCACGCTAAAATAAAATTTGAATTAAGTGATTTTTGCCAAAAACAAAAATCCTTCCTTTTAATTAAAAATTTTCTAGAACTTTTTACCATTTTAGAAAAATATCAAATATTGATTTTTTTA
>Ga0302140_10007469_pt1 | contig 13675 bp, 13 predicted proteins | sample I_Bog_E1_1_FD_202095 | JGI IMG/M metagenome (GOLD analysis project Ga0302140, IMG submission 202095) | Peat permafrost microbial communities from Stordalen Mire near Abisko, Sweden - I_Bog_E1_1 | ecosystem: Environmental > Terrestrial > Soil > Wetlands > Peat | place: Sweden: Abisko, Stordalen...
CCGGAGTTGGTTCAAGAGCGCGTCGTGCCCATCGTTGGCCACTCCAGCCTCACGGCGGTCCTTTATGCGCTCCTCGATCATCTCGGTGAGGGCATCGCGCGCAACGCCAACATAGGCCAGGTAGGCCTCCTGGTTTGCGCAGAAGGTCTGCGCAAACTCGATCAAACGCTGCGCCAGACTGGATTCTTTCTGTGTCATGCCTGCATCCATGCCATATCCTCAATACTGCTGTCATGATTTTAACGAGGTACAAAGTGGACCCCCTGACAGGAAGATCTCGTGCGCAAAACAAGGGAACCAGCCGTGGACCTGCTCGGGCGTGGGGGGGGGACGATCCCATCACCCGCATCGCCTCCATCGAAAGCATCTCAGAGCCAGCTGTTTGCCCTGATTGCCACATCATGTCGAAGCTGGTTCATCTTTCCGGAAGCGCCATCGCGGCCACGACCGAGCAATCAATGATCCCCTGCATGGTCATGGAGGACGTTCTGCGCAAAACACGCTGCATCCTCTGCACCATTGCGGACAATGCAGTTGTCCGGGCCCAGGAAGCGCACGCCGGCCACATCTGGTTCCTGATCGGGGATGCCTTCGACGAGAATCCTCCGGAGCAGCAGGCACTCAATCAGCACTACTGGTCAGTGGTCGCCCATCCGCTCCCCCGGCATCGCCTCGCTGCCCGGCAGCACATCCTGGAGTTGGCCGCCTCCAAGGCCTTTGGCACCTTGGTGCTCCCGCACATGTCCATCGCCGAAGAGGAACGGCAGTGGTTGCTCTCCGAGATGCGCAGCAGCCTTGGCAACACCGTCTTGAGTGTCCTAGGCATCGAAGCGATAAATGCGTTCATCGACCAATACGGGGTGCCCCTCCTGATGGCGAAACGATCCCCGCGGCCGGAATGGATCCATCGGGTCCGCTTTGTCCCTACCCCTGAAGGAGTTGAAACCTACAACTCGATGTATTCGCTGGGCCAACCACACCGGGCGAAGGACGCCAGCTAGGTTGTTGCGGGGCCCTTGGCCTCCTTGTTGACCTGGGAGGCTTCCGACTTGGACGACTTCATCTTGTCCAGGCCCTTCGAAACAGCCGTCTCAATCCCATCCACGACAGCGACCAAGCCGGCGCCGACACCAGTTGCCACGAGGACGACCTTCACCGCCTCGATTGCTAGTTTCACCCCGGCTGTGCCAATCGAGATGATCATGTCCGGCGCCTTCTGGGAGACTGCAAGCGCCTGGGCGGCCGAGGAGTCCACCCCGGCTACGGACTGGGCGCCGCCGGCCGTCAGGAACGACCCCTGCTCCTTGGCACCGCTGATCGCGTCTTGACCAGACGATACAGCCTTGGATCCGGCTTCGAAAACACTCGACATTTCAGGCATGGCATCACCTCTGGGGCTGATTTGAGAGCGTCTTCACGTATTCGGCCATCTTCCGCGCCTCATCGGCATAGTCGTTCTGCGGCGCATCCTGCTGTCGCATGAGGCCTGTGTCGTTGAGCACCTGGGCCAGCATCTTCCGCGTGGCAGGGTTCTTCGTCAGTTCATCCACCGTCGGCAGCACCCCCCACCTCACGCCGAAAATCTTGATGTTCGGCCTCAGCCACGAATTCACCTGGACCACATCCTTTTGGATCTGGTCCCGGGCCTGACTGACCGTCGCTGGCTCAGCGCTCCCCCGGAGGGCATAGACCATCACGTCCTTGTCGCAGGTCAGCCACAGGTGCGTGGTTGGAGCACTCGGTCGCGGGATGACCATGAAGGGCCGGACCCGAACCGTGTCCTTGTAAACCTCGTCGTTGTTGTACATGTAACGGTAGGTCAAGGTCCTTTCATCCCAGTCATCACGAAGCGGATCTGCCCGGAGCAGTTCGGGAGAGAAGACCACGAACCCCTGGGCGGTTGAGCCGGCGGTATCCACCTTCCCCACCCGAACCGGGAAAGGGAAACCGAGGGCCGCATAAACGGCGAAGCTGGCTTCCGCATCCGTGAGAACGGCGTTCTTGACGATGTCGGCGTGGCTGGTGTTCTGGCCGGGAACCAGCGACTTCTCCGCTCCCGCCTGGTCCGTGAACCCGCCTTTCGAGATCACTTTGCTGGCGACGTAGAGATCCCGGACCGCGAAGGGTTTTGGGTCCGGGAAGGGCCAGAGCTTCCGCGCCTCTTCGGGGGAGATACCCGCAGCTTCGGCAATCCGTTCCCGACGCCCAGGGCCGATCGGCCCATAGATGTCCTTGTCCACCACCTCCTTGTTGTGCAGGATGGCCTGCTCCGCGGCGGCATCCTCCTTGACCAGGCCCGTGGCCGGGTCGATCTCGGGCGTGAGGGCCATCTTTGTCAGGGAGTCCTCGGGCTTCTTATTTTCCCCGCGGAACGCCCTGGCAGCCTGGTCCATGACGAAATCCTGGCGCTCCGCCGCCTCGGCGCTGCCCGCTTCAAGTTCCCCCGGCAGATCCCTGTCGAGCTGCTGATAGCTGGCCGCCTGCTCCGGCTCGAGGTAATAGACCTCTCCTTCCTCGGCATACGGATTCACTTCCCGAGAGGCAATGAAAACCGGAGGCTTCCGCTTCACTGAAGGGGTTGGGGTCTGCCCGCTGACCGTGACCACAATGACTGCGACAAATGCGAAGGTTGGAGCCTTTTTCAATTTCATATCCAAATCCCTTATATTTTTTACTTGTTCCTCATTGGTTTATTCGCCACCGCCACCAGCACCTGGTCCGCCGCCCTGTCCACCATGGCTGGGCGTGTAGCCTGGCTGACCGAAGTAATCCCCAACGAGATTGTTGACTACTGGTGTTTGCGTAGTCTGGTTCGGAACCACCGAACCCAAGCCACTGGTCCCATCACAGGGAAGGCTCTGATCATGACCTGCTCCACAAATTAAAGCCCAGCGTGAGTAATTGACTTGCACCGTGTATTGGACAGGGATCTTCACCAGACCACGGTATGCGGCGACATATCCCAGGTATCCTCCGATTACCCATTCGTCACCATCATGATGGCCATAGTTGAAATCGTGCCCGCCGGTTGGTGGCGGGAATGTGGGGTAATTCTGGATTGATTCTGGGGATATCTCCTCTCCATTCGGCACAACGCAAGTGAAATTTTTCGTGCCGGCTGTGTCTCCTTTACAATTCCCTATAGAAGGTATCCAGCTTTCATAGCTTGGAATAACCTGGCTGGGTGAAGGATTATAGGGAAAGGTGACCGGAGCCAGAACAAGTGGCGGAATGGAGCCTACTGGAATTGAGCTCCAATCCCCGGCTGGCGTATATTCACAGACAAGGCTTAGATCTCCTACCATTTCTGTATATTGGTCACCATGGCTGGATTTGGTTACCGCGTTAACGCTTATTTGCCAATAGGCCATATAAGCCATCAGGACTTCAGTCTCCCGAACCTGAGGGTAGCTCGTGGTGATGTACTTGGCTGACACCGCCGCGCCACAGCACTTGCAGGGGAGGGTCGTGCCCGCGGGTTGAGCCGGGATGGCCACCCCTGACAGAGCCTGCATGCCATCCGAAATGTCCTGGGTGTTCGGCTGCCCTGAGGCCGAGGGCCCGTTCCACTGGGCGAAGGTCGCATTGGTGGCGACGATCATGAATACAAAGGTCGCAATACCTGTTCGCACGGTCAACGCCTCAGAAGGTCAAGAAGTTCGGTAGCGCCGCACTGAGCATGCTTTCCAGGCGGGAAATTCAAGACCTTCATTCCCCACCCGCCCCACCCGCCCCGGGTCCACCGCCACCATGTTGGATCGGGTCGATATAACTAGGCTGCGGATAGTAATCCCCAGCAAGATTGTTCACGCTGGGATCTGGGGTTGGCGGAGTTGGCACGACTGATCCCAAGCCGCCAGTCCCATCGCAGGGAAGGCTCTGGTCGTGTCCTGCACCGCAAATCAGGGCCCAGCGCGAATAATTAACCGGAACCGTATATGTAACGTGAATCTTTACTAGCCCTCGGTATGCTGGCACATAGCCAAGGTATGATCCCTCAATCCAATCGCTCCCATCATGGTGCCCATAGGTAAAATTGTGCCCGCCGGCTGGAGGTGTGAATGTGGGGTAATTCTGGATCGATTCTGGGGATATCTCCTCTCCATTTGGCACAACACAAGTAAAATTGATCGTTCCAGAAGTTTCAGGAACATCTGCGCCGTAATTTTGAACAGCAGGGATCCAGTTCGTGCCATCGGGTGGAACTGCGGGAAAGGAAACAGGCGCCAGCACGAGAGGAGGAATGGCATTCGCTGGTACTACGCTCCAATCTCCGGCAGGCGTATATTCACATACCAAACTCAAACTACCCTCATTCTGTGAGCCACTATCGCCATGGCCATGAGAATACCAAACTGGAGCCACGCTAATCTGCCAATAGACCATATAGGCCATCAGGACGTCAGTTTCCCGAACCTGAGGATAGCTCGTGGTGATGTACTTGGCTGACACTGCAGCGCCACAGCACTTGCATGGGAGGGTCGTTCCCGGGGGTTGAGCCGGGAGGGCTACCCCTGACAGAGCCTGCATGCCATCCGAGATGTCCTGAGTGTTTGGTTGCCCTGAAGGCGAGGGCCCGTCCCACTGGGCGAAGGCCGCCGTGGTGGCGAGAATCATGGAAACAAGCGTCGCAATGGCTTTTCGCATGGGTCACTCCTTAGAAGGTCAACAAGGATTCCCGGTGGGCCACGATCCCGACCCTGGGAATACGTTCCATGAATTCGAGTTTTGATTCGTACCACCACTCCGGCATGTCGTAGCCCTTGTCCTCAAGTTCAAGGCCGAAGAAGGGGATGCCCACTTGTTCGAGCTGCGGCCACATCGCCGTCCGAACCCCGAGAGCCGTGACAAATTCCTTTTCCCGGAATCGGGTTGCGAACAGCGGGTTCAAGTGGTACTTGTGGCCGTCGGAACCGAGGCACTCGGCGATCTCCAGCACCCGCCGCAGCACAACTTCCTTCTCGACCCCGTCCGCGGTGAAGGCGGTGGCCCGCATCTTCTTCAGGATGATCAGGAACCGCACGGTGTCGCCCAGGGTCACCCGGAGTGCCTCGTCGTTCATGTTCGGTCGCGCCGCACGGAGCATGCTTTCCAGGCGGGTCATGGCCCCATAGGGGCTGTCCGCGTGGATCGTCGCAGCGCCGGCGTGCCCCGTCTGGCAGGCGTTCACGAAAGCGTCTGCGACGCTGCGCTGAACCCCAGCGTCGCGGATCTCACCGACGATAATCCAGTCAGGGCGAAGGCGGAGGCTTACCCGCAGAAGATCGGCCGTGTAGAGTTCCTGGAACACCGTGTTCGGGTCCAGGCCGTGCATGCGCTCCCTGGTCTTCAGCCCCCGGTGCCGAGGATGATCAACCTGCAGTTCCGGGGTGTCCTCGATCGTCAGCGGGAAATCGTGCTTGGGGATGGTCGAGAGGAGGTACTCCAGCAGGGTGGTCTTGCCGGCTCCCGTCTCAGCTCCCACAAGCAGAGTCGCCTTCGCCTGAACCGCCATCTCCATCACGTCTGCTGCCCGCTCGGTGAATGACCCCAGTCCGATGAAGTCGTACCGGCTGAATTTCACCGGGGCGAAGCGTCGAATGTTGCACACGATCATGGACTCGGTGCTGCAGGGCGGCATCAGGGCTTCGATCCGACTGCCATCCTCGAGCTGCGCTTCGATCAGGACATCCTGGGTCTCCCGGCCTTTCTGCCAGACCTCACGGGCCACGGTCTCGCGCTGGATCACGTTGAGCCCCATGGCCAGGTCCTCGGGCCCGGGTCGATGCCAGGCTTCCTTCCAACCGGCCGGGACCCGCTGGTCGCGGTCAAAGTTCAGGGAGGTCGTGTAGATCCCGTCCCGGGTCTCAACCTCGATTTTCTCGTGGCCGAACAGGATGATCTCGGTGATGCCCTTTCGGCGCATCAGCGGCAGGAGCATTCGCCAACGGGAAAGCCAGAGCGATTCGCTGACCTCCCGGTTCCATTTCGCGAACTTCGCCTGCTCGTTCAGCCAGGGGAGGTCCGGGCCGGGCTCGAACTCCCACTGCTGGAACTCCTGGAAGGTCGGATCCACCTGTCTTTCCAGGGCCTCGATCTTCTGGCGGTGATCGACAGGACTGACCTTCAAGCTGATCCCCTCTGGAATCAGTGCTTGTGCGGTTGCCGGCGTCATGGCCGTCCCTCCTTGGAATCGACCAGAAGGATCTTGTCCCCGGCCGAGATCCTCCATTCGGAGTCCAGCGGCGCCACGAGTGCGGCGGTGACCTCCTGAGGAGGTGAAATGGATTTATCGCCAGAGTCCCTCGTTTCATCGATCCGGACGACCCGGTTCTGGTCGATCCAAGCGACGCGAACCGGCGTGCCGGCCGAGAATACTGGGTTGAATCCACGCTGGGGGTAGACGACGTAGGCCGGGGTTGAGCCCTTCTGGGACCAACCCAGCACCCTGCCCTCCGGGCTGGACCGAACATCCACCCACAGCGCCTGCTGTTTCTCGAAATTCAGCACAACACCTGGGCCCTCCACGCCAGCGGCCCGGCCGAGCGCAGAACGATCATCCTGCTGCCGGGCGCATGCGCAGAGCCCAAGGGCGAGGAGGCCAGCCAGGAGAGCTTGCATGGTCAGGGCCATCGGTTCACCTCAGGGTTTCGCCGCAGGGGCCTGGTTGGCGGGAGCACTCATCGGATTCACCCCGGGGAGCTGCAGCGGCCGGGACGCCGGCGAAGGAGGGTTCCCCGAATCGAGGCTTACGACCGGTGCATTTTCCCGCTTGGCTTCCGCACGGATCTGGTCGGCGATCGGGATCGGGTTGAGCATCGCTTCGCTCAAATCCTTCATGGCCTCATCCATTTTTGCGTTCGCCCTCACTTCATCGCGGAGCTTGTCCAGCGAGATCTCGCCCCCCAGTTCCTCGTCGAACTTAATGGGTCGCTTCAGGAAGGGATCGCGGTACTCGAAGGAGATCCCCTTCCCCTGTTCCTTGTCGTTCTCCTTGACCAGTTTGATGAAGCCATCCCGGAGATTGTCGGCCTGGGTGATCGTCGTGTTCATCGCCCGCAGCCGCACCTGGCGCTCTTCCTCGGTGATCCCCTGCATGTTCAAGACCTGGTCCCGGATCTTGCCCAACCCAGTGGAATACTCCGCCAGCACGATGGCGTTGGCTTGCAGGGTCCTCGCCTCTCGGTAATGGAGGACCTCGAAGGCGCGGCGGAATTCCTTCGCCTCCAGCCCAGACTCGCGAACAAGGAGGCAGCCGATGACGATCACCAGGAGGGCGCCGAGGGCACCCATCATCTGGACGAACTTCATCATCCGAGTGTTCTGGGCCTTGAGCGTGGCGATTTCCTGGCCGAGCGTCTGGTTTTCCTCGTTCAGCTTTGCTTTGCTCCTGCTCACCGAAGGGTCAGCTTCTGCCTTCGGCTGCTCGCTCCCGCCGGCGAGAAGGCTATCCAGTCTGGAGGCCGGAGAATGTGCCTTGGCCAGCAGTTCGTCCAATTTCCCTGCGGTGGTTGCGCTCGCTTCCATGTGCTCTCCTATTGCAACTTTGCTTTATCGGAATTGACCAGGTTCAATAGGCCTGGACCATCTTTGTTCTCCAGGGTCGAGACGCCCTGGAAGACGATCGAATGAACTTCGACGAAGGACTCGACCTGCACGGAATCAATGCACAGCCCCGGCGAGGGCATGTCCTTGCCCGGCGGCGACACTGGCACGAATTTCGGGCCAAGGAGCAGCGGCCGCGGAGCGTTGGTAAAGATGTTCGTGACACTTTCTGCCCTCGCAGACCACGAGAACCGGCGGTTCGGCTCGTGGTCGACCCACCCAGTCAGGACGACAGCCAGGTCCTCTCCCAGGAGGCTTTTCAGCCCCTGAGACCTGGCCAGGGTGAGCCCTGCCCAAAGCTGTTTGATGCTCCGTTCTATTTCCACATTGCTTTCGAGCTCAGCACCTTTCAGGTGTTCCTTCGACGTTGTCGGGGAGCTGAACTCGTAGACCACCAGAGCCAGGCCCCCAAGGTAGAGATCCACATGAACGGCGAGGCGTGGGAAATTTGGGCAGGCCATGTAGACCATCTCCGCCGCGGTCATCTCCCGGTCGGCAGCTATGGACCGGAAAGGCAGGTGGCACTCCTGTTCGATCTGGTGCGCGTCGGCCTGGCTGAGGTGTCCCGGTTTCGCGGCGTTCCTTCTTGCTGACCGTTCATCGTCCAGCAATTCGAAGTCACCGAAATCCCTTTCCGGGTTTTCAAGGCTCACGGAAAATCTCCTCAGGCGGTCTTCCGCGCCTTCAAGACACTCTCCACGCGAGGCATTTCGCTGGGGAAACGAAGCGAAACCACGTTCCAGTCCTTCGCTGCCGGGATCCTGCTGACGAGGGCGGCGCCAACCTCAGCCAGGCTGCGCACATTGATTTCCAGATAGAGGCCACGGCACTCCATCCAGCGGTCGTTGAGGCTGGAGATCGTGACATGCAAGCCTTCTCGCCGGAGGTGCACGTGCATCTGCGCCCACTTGTTGCCGGCGGCAATAACCATGGGCACCCCATGCCCGAATTGCCCTGCGGCTACCTCCACCGGCACCATCGGTGTCGGGACGAGGTGATAGGCCATGTCGTCGGCCTCTTGGTCCATCAGGTCGTCCAGGCCCATCAGCGGCAGGAACTTTTGCGCTTCCTGCTCGTGGGCGCCGCTCACTTCCCCGATCCACTGCATATCCTTCAAGCCGACCAGGAGTTCCCAGTGCTCGCCGAGGCTGAGCTTGGCGATGGCAGCGTAGCGCGCATCGGCCGGGACGGTAAGGGGTTCGGCGTCGGTCATCTGCTGCAGGTCCATCCCGACCATCGCGCCGATGAGGCGACGGGTCACGGCGTCGCCCAGGTCGGAAACCCTTGAGCTCGGCTCCGTCCACCACGTGGGTTTTGCGCAGGCCATGCGCTCGATACGATCGGTCTTGAACTTCGGCCAGTCGGAAGGCTTGGATCCGACCCCGAATGCAAGAAGCGCCGTATCCTTCCCGGACATGCCGCTGGCGTAAGCGAGCGCCGCGGTCTCACGGGAACTGAGACGGTCCGCCGCCCAAACGGATTCTGCGGCGCCTTCGAGGCGCCGCTGGTTCAGGCCAAGCGAATACATCCGCTCCCCGAGACCACCTTCCAAGACGGACGATGCCAATTTTGACAATAACGGTCCAAACCCTGCCTTCATGTTGCCCCCCCGCTATGTGATTTTCCCCGGTCCTAAAATCAAATTCGTCTTTTGCGCTCAAGATGTCAAGTGATTTCCCTCACCAGCAAATTTCGCCCCCAATACACCTTGGGTAGCTTGGTGTCCCTCGGCTTTTTCACAAGAATCGATCCAGGATCCCCATAATCGGGATTTTTGATATTATTCACCCAATTTCAAATCGCGCAATTTCTTTTTTCGTGCAATCTCCCGTTTAGAGAATTCCTTCTCTGGAAAAATTATGAAACCTTCTATTGGTGCTGTTTTACACGGAGAGTCCGATAACAAAGGTCTATTTTTGACCTTCTAGGTATGGCTTTTCTTTATTAATCGTTTCTCATCCGAGGGACTGACCGTTTCGGTGCGGTCTCTCACCCACTTTGCGCAGACGCCCTGATAACCCGGGGACGCGCGGGACGCGGGTCCGGGCAAGGCAACGCCATGTTGCCTGCAGCATCATGAGGTGAATGGCTCCGACCGATGGGCCAAGCCCTTCAGCGCCTCGCCGGTGAGCCAGAGGCGCCGAGGCTGGATGAAAGTTCGCGATGGGCCTTATCGAGCGGCATGGTTTGCCCTGCGTCCGTGACGAAAGTCAGCACTGGCGGGTCGAACACCCACCGCCCGTTGTCCTGGAAGTAGTAGTCGATGTAGATCCAAGATGGGTGCGGCTCCAGATCCCCATAGCGGATTCTGCGATGGTAGCGATACCGATTCCGCCCAATCACCTGGGGTGGTTCGGAAGGGTCAGCGCGCAGTGTATAAGCCGTCTGGCTGGCCGATTCCACGATCGGAACCTCGGCCAGGAGCAGGTGAACCGCCAGAGGCTTGAGAACGTTGTCTTCGCTGGTCATGTCCCAAGTCAGATCGATCCACCCGCGCAAAGGCAGGATTGCGGTATCGAGGCGACCCACCGCCTTGAGTTGCGGCCAATGCCAAGGGACCATCCGGGTGACATTGACGAATATCCTGCCCGGGACCTGCCCGTTGCCGGGGATCAGACCAGCCGTTGCCTTCCCGAAAGCCGGTTCCACCTTCAGGCACCATGTCTCCGGAAGGGCGCTCAGGTTGGTCAGGTTCCCGTCCACTGCGAACCGCACAGCCGAGATGCCCGGGGCCAGAACCAGCACCATGAGGCAGACCGCTGTGAATAGGGTCTCCCGCCAAACCTCCAGGATCCCGAAATTTAGCCACCCAGGATGCCTGGCCGCGGGTGACCGCCCCATGACAATAGCCTCGACCTTGGAGTGAGCTCCCGACTCCTGAACAGCTCGTTCAGCCTCCAGGCCCTTGCTGTAGGGGTAGCCAAGGATTCGGAAAATTCGGCTGATGAACCGAAACACCCTGTTCCTGGTCAGGACGGACTTTTCCAAATCCGTTTTCCCGACGATCCATTCCCAGGGAATGAGGCAGGCGTTCAGGGCCAGGACGGCGAGGCGCAGATGATCCGACGCTTTGACGTGGCTCAACTCGTGGAAGATCATCTTCTGGATCGTCTGCTGGTCCAGACCAAAGAAGTCAACTTCGATCCAGAACGAATCCTCGTTGCGAAGGTTGTTGGGAACCATAGCCGCCGGGAAGATGATCCGAGGTTCCAGCCACCCAATCACGAACGGTGTTTTGATGAACCTGTGGAACCTGATCTCCGGCAGTTTTTCAAGCCCAAGGCTATTCGCCATGGCCTGATAGCCAAGCCAGTGCGCGTTCATTAAGGCAGCACCCGGCACCGAACGATTCAGGATTCTGGTCCAATCGATAGTGACATGGATGATTTCCCACACACCACGAACAGTCACAAGAATAAAAACCACTGCTATAATAAGGTAATCCCACCTACTAGGATTCGGAATCCAAATAAACCATTCGTTCGGCCCCACTGGTTTAAAGATGATCGTGAAAGCCAAAACCATTGGAAAGAGTACAATCCACCACTGAATTCGCAGATCCCCCAGGTTCTTGCCTCGTCCTTCAACGACAAGGCCTCCGATCATTCCGACCAGCAGGACCGCCGCATAGTAAAAGCAAATCAGGATCCACATTCGTATTGCCCTTCGTTACCAGTTTGTACTGATCGGCGTTCGCCAAGTAAGCGCCTTATACCAATCGACAAAGCCTGTTACTTCTGCGGGGAATTTAGTCGCTTCTACCGAGCTTGGATCAATCTTCTTTATGTCCCAGTTCGTCAATGTGACTTTCCATCCAGGCGGAATAGCAATATCAGGCCCCTGCAATAGTTCCCCATGGTCCTTGGCGCCGTATGGCGAATAGTCAAATTTATGAGCTCCAACTACTGGCATGTATGATTGGACCTTTGGGGACCTGACTATGACATTGAAGGTCTGTCTCATTGGTGCGTTTGAATTCAGAAATCCCCAACGAAAGTCAAATACCCAGAATTGGTGGAGGTTTAAAGACTCGTTCCATTCAAAATTCATCGTCCTTGTACTGTATGTCGGCGCGGATTCGGCAAATGCGGATCTTTCAGCTGAATAGTCAAAGGAAATGGCCACCGCCGTGGCACCGGCCGGAATCAGGTCATCCAGGTCCACCTCTACCGAGGTGATTTCGGAAGGCCTCAGCGCCTGGGTCGTGTCGATAACGATGCCATCGCCCACAACACCCCCATGCCCCCGAAGGCCCTGGACCCGGACATTTGGATCGAAGATGCGGGTCTGATACCCGCTGATCTGGTGCCGAACGAGAAATTCCTTGATCGCATAGATAGACACATGGCCGAGGCTGGCGGAGGCGAGCATGCCGCCAAACAGCATCAAGCCCAGCAACCCAACCATCCTGATTCCGTATTCCCGCTTCGAGTCCTTGGCCCGGCTGAAGCGCTCCTCTACTTCACGGGGGTGGTGTGGAATTCCCACCAGGTTGGAGCACCCGATCGAAGATCCAACGATCTGCCTGAAAGCCGCCTGCTGGCCAGCCCAACCAAATTCCCCCTCTCGCTGGAAGATCAGGTGGTCCACCCGGAAGATCATCACCCGGGTCATCGTCGCGAGCAAGGAAGGGAGCATGGGAATGAGCCGCGATACAACGAGCAGCGGTCCATACGCGAGGTAATGCCGCAGGCGCACGTGCTCCGCCTGGTGGTCCAAGACCGCCTCCAGATACTGGTCGTCCGGTTCGATCAGCAAACGGATGGGCAGAATAATCGTGGGACGGTAGAACCCGGTCAAAACAGGAACCTCCAGGAACTCCGAGAATCGGATTCGGAGCCTCTTGTGGCCGGTAAACGCACGGTACTCTTCCTCGAGCCTGGCCCTGCTCACTTCCGCTCTGAAGTAGACCGTCGATTCGCTCCCCCAGAGCGCAAGTGGATTCTCCGTCGTGTACATCTTGATGTGTCGCGCTGCCCACCAGGTCCTGGCGATCCCGCCAAGGATCACCATGGCCAGGCAGATGACCAAAGTCCAGCCCCACCAGTAGGTCGCGGTCCGGAACCCGGCAGACATCGGCAACTCAAGGGGCCTGAGTGGATTTACAAGCGGCAAAGCCAACCACAGGAGCTGCAGGGTGACGATGGCAAGGCCGACCCAGATTGTCAGCCGGGAAGGAACATGGAACTTCCGGACCCACGTGTCGAAGCCCCACTGGAGTCCATAGCCCAGGGCAATAAAACAAATCAAGTGGATGGTGAGGCCCTGGATCATAATTCCGGACTTCTAGCTGCCAAAACAGCTTTCAGGACGGATCCTCCGGTTCAATCTTGATGTTCAGTTTCTTTTCTAAAGCTTGAAGGTCAATGTATATGCGGCTCTTCACCTCCCCGACTGGCACTTTCAGAAAACATTCCCTGAAGTTGGTGTTTTGGTTGGACGACCATAGTTTAAGCGTTTGCTTATTAAATGGAAGCCGTTCAGCGACCTCTTTGAGATCGTAAAGCCCAGGAATGGTTAGCAACTTATCGACACCATCCACAGTACCTTGAACATCAAAGTCTCTTCCTTTTTTTAACAACCGCCCGAGAACGCCATCCTTGCCGTATTCCTCCATCCCGTGGTCTCCCTGTCGTGGTTTTTTGTAAATCATCCATATCTTACTGTTTGAAATGGAAGTTTTGGAAGATATAGTTGGAATAGGCAAACGTTCATGTTCGAAATGACAGGCAACCATTTTCTGTTAAATTCTTTCCTTTGAAGGTTAACAAAACCTATGATTCGCCGAATCCTGCTTTGCTGCCTGCCAGCGGTGTGCCTTACCATCGCTGCACAGGAAGTTCACCTCGACATCGTCGGAACCATCCAGACCCAGGACCGGAAAGCCATCGCCGGGGCTCGGGTGGTGGCGCGCCACGTCGATCTCGGCATCGAACGCCGGGCGATATCCAATGGCAAGGGACACTTCGTCCTCGGCTCCCTGCCTATCGGGCCCTACGACATCCTGATAACCAAGGACGGCTTCCGGCCCGAGAAGGTGTTGCAGACCCTGGCCGTGAATTCTGCGCCTTCGCTCCACGTGACCCTGGCC
>Ga0302140_10007473_pt1 | contig 13672 bp, 8 predicted proteins | sample I_Bog_E1_1_FD_202095 | JGI IMG/M metagenome (GOLD analysis project Ga0302140, IMG submission 202095) | Peat permafrost microbial communities from Stordalen Mire near Abisko, Sweden - I_Bog_E1_1 | ecosystem: Environmental > Terrestrial > Soil > Wetlands > Peat | place: Sweden: Abisko, Stordalen...
GATCGGCTTCACCATCATTTCGCTGACCGTGTCGCTGATCGCGGTGCTGATCCCGCTTTTGTTCATGGGCGACGTGGTCGGGCGGCTGTTCCACGAGTTCGCCATCACCCTGTCGGTGACGATCGTGATTTCCGCTGTGGTGGCCTTGACCCTGGTGCCGATGATGTGCGCCAAGCTGGTGCGCCACCAGACGGAGTCCGAACGGACCCGGTTTGATCTGGCGGCGGAGCGTGCGTTCAACTGGGTCATCGGCCATTACGAGCGGTCGCTGAACGTGGTGCTGCGGCATCAGCGGTTGACGTTGTTGGTTGCGCTCGTCACGATGGCGGTGACGGTCTGGCTGTATGTCATCGTGCCGAAAGGGTTTTTTCCGGTGCAGGATACCGGGGTGATCCAGGGCATTTCGGTCGCGGCGCAAACGACGTCCTATGCCGCGATGGCGGAGCACCAGCAGGCGCTGGCGGCGGCGATCCTGACAGACCCCGATGTCGCCAGCGTCAGTTCCTTTATCGGGGTGGATGGCAGCAACACCACCCTGAACAGCGGCCGTTTCCTGATCAACCTGAAGCCGAAAGACGAGCGCAGCCTGAACGCGACCCAGATAGCGCGCCGGGTGCAGCAGGAAACCGCCGCGGTGCCGGGTGTGTCGCTGTATATGCAGCCGGTGCAGGATCTGACGATCGATGCCGCGGTCAGTCGCACGCAGTACCAGTTCGTGCTGGAGAACCCGAACCTGTCGGCCTTCAACGAATGGGTGCCAAAACTTCTTGCTCGACTGCAGCAACTACCCGACCTGTTGAACGTTGCCAGCGATTTGCAGCAGCAAGGGCTGACCGTGAACCTGGTGATCGACCGGGAAACCGCGGCGCGCTTCGGCATCACACCGGCAACGGTGGACAATGCGCTGTACGACCTGTTTGGGCAGCGCATCATCTCCACCATCTATACGCAGTCGAACCAGTATCGCGTGATCATGGAGGCGGACCCGGCGTTGCAGACCTCGCTCGAGTCGCTGTCGGCGATCCGCCTGCCATCGGCGGCCTCCACGACCGGGCAGGTGCCGCTGTCGTCGATCGTGCGCATCGAGGAGAAGCCGGGGCCGTTGCAGATCAGTCACCTCGGTCAGTTCCCGGCGACAACGATTTCGTTCGATACCACCGCAGGATCTTCGCTGGGCGCGGCGGTGGACGCGATCCGCCAGGCCGAGGTGGATATCGCGCTGCCAGAGAGTTTCGTCACCGCGTTCCAGGGCGCGGCGGCGGCGCTGACCGCGTCGCTGTCGAACGAGCTGCTGCTGGTGCTGGCGGCAATCGTCACCGTGTACATCGTGCTGGGCGTGCTGTATGAAAGTTTCATCCATCCGATCACGATTTTGTCCACCCTGCCCTCGGCCGGGGCGGGGGCGCTGGTGGCGCTGCTGATCGCGGGCGACGATATCGACGTGATCTCCATCATCGGGATCATCCTGCTGATCGGCATCGTCAAGAAAAACGCGATCATGATGATCGATTTCGCGTTGGAGGCGGAACGGGTGGAAGGCAAGCCGGCGCTGGAGGCGATCCATCAGGCCTGCCTGCTGCGGTTCCGGCCGATCCTGATGACGACGATGGCGGCCCTGCTGGGCGCCCTGCCGCTCATGCTGGGCAACGGCACCGGATCGGAACTGCGCCGGCCGCTGGGGGTGGCGATCGTGGGTGGCCTGATCGTGAGCCAGGTGCTGACACTTTACACCACGCCGGTGATTTATCTGATGTTCGACCGGCTGGCTGTGCGCTTGTCCGGCAAGGGACTGGCGACGCGGAGCGCGGCCGAATGAATTTTTCGGCGCCCTTCATCGCGCGCCCGGTCGCGACCACTTTGCTAACTATCGGCATCGCGCTGGCGGGGATTTTCGCGTTCTTCAAACTGCCGGTCTCGCCGCTGCCGCAGGTGGATTTTCCGACCATTTCGGTGCAGGCGCAGTTGCCGGGTGCCAGCCCCGATACCGTCGCGACCAGCGTGGCCGAACCGCTGGAACGCCACCTGGGGCAGATTGCCGATGTGACCGAGATGACCTCGACCAGTTCGGTCGGCCAGGCGCGCATCGTGCTGCAATTCGGGCTGAACCGCGACATCAATGGCGCGGCGCGCGACGTGCAGGCGGCGATCAATGCCGCGCGCGCCGATCTGCCGACCAGCCTGCGCAGCAATCCGACCTACCGCAAGGTCAATCCCGCCGATGCGCCGGTGCTGATCCTGGCGCTGACCTCGCATACGCTGACCCGCGGACAAATGTACGACGCCGCGACCAATGTATTGTCGCAGCGCCTGTCACAGATTTCCGGCATCGGCCAGGTGATCATCGGCGGTGCCGCCTTGCCGGCGGTGCGGGTTGAACTCAATCCCAAGGCGCTGTTCAAGTACGGCATCGGGCTGGAGGACGTGCGTGCGGCGTTGGCATCAGCCAATGCCAACAGTCCGAAGGGCGCGATTGAATCCGACGTGCTGCACTACCAGCTTTACACCAACGACCAGGCCTCGCACGCGGCGGATTACCAGCCGCTGGTGGTGGCGTACCGCAACCGCGGGGCCATCCGCCTGTCCGATGTCGCGGACGTGCAGGATTCGGTGGAGAATTTGCGCAATGCCGGCCTGGCCAACGGCAAGCCCGCGGTCCTGGTCATCCTGTTCCGCCAGCCCGGCGCCAACATCATCGAAACGGTGGACGGCGTGAAGGCGGCGATCCCGCAACTGATGGCGGCGATGCCGACGGATATGGACCTGCTGATCGCCAACGACCGCACCACGACGATCCGGTCCAGTTTGCGCGATACGGAAATGACGCTGCTGATCTCGGTGACTCTGGTTACGCTTGTCGTGTTCCTGTTCCTGCGCAGCGGGCGGGCGACGTTGATCCCGGCGATCGCGGTGCCGGTTTCGATCATCGGCACGTTCGGCGCGATGTATCTGATGGGCTACAGTCTGGACAATCTGTCGCTGATGGCGCTGACGGTTGCCACCGGCTTCGTGGTGGATGACGCGATCGTGGTGTTGGAGAACATATCCCGCCATATCGACGACGGCATGCCGCGACTGGAAGCGGCGCTGCTGGGCGCGCGCGAGGTCGGATTTACCGTGATGTCGATCAGCATGTCCCTGATCGCGGTGTTTTTGCCGATCCTGCTGATGGGCGGCATCGTCGGGCGGCTGTTCCGCGAATTTGCCATGACCTTGTCGCTGGCGATACTGGTGTCTCTGGCGATTTCGCTGACCACCACGCCGATGATGTGTGCGTTGTTGCTGAAACCGAGCACTTTGCAGGCGGGTCCGAGGCGGCGGACCTTGTTCGACCGGGTGCTGACCGGTTACGAACACAGCCTGGCCTGGGCCTTGCGGCATGGTGTGCTGGTCATGCTGGTGCTGTTGAGCACCATCGTGCTGAATGTCGTGCTGTATGTGATCATTCCAAAGGGGTTCTTCCCGCAGCAGGATACCGGGCGGATGATGGGGCAGATCCAGGCCGACCAGAGCATTTCGTTCCAGGCGATGCAGGGCAAGCTGGCACAGTTGATGGATATCGTGCAGCACGATCCGTCGGTGCAGAGCGTGGTTGGTTTCACCGGATCGGGCGGCGGCGGCGGGTCGACCAATACCGGCAGCGTGTTCGTTGCGTTGAAGCCTTTGGCAAACAGAGGCGGCATCGATACGGTTATGGCGGGGTTGCGGCGGACGCTGGCGGTGGTGCCGGGGGCCCGGCTGTTCCTGATCCCGATCCAGGACATCCGCGTCGGCGGCCGGTCGAGCAATGCCGCCTATCAATACACGTTGCAAGCCGATAACAGCGCGTTGCTGTATCAGTGGACGCCAAAGCTGCTCGCCGCGCTGGAACATGATCCGGTGCTGCAGGATGTCAGTTCGGATCAGCAGCAAAAGGGCCTGGAAACCGATCTGCTGATCGACAGAGCGACGGCGAGCCGGTTGGGTGTCGCTGCGAGCCAGATCGATAACACGTTGTATGATGCGTTCGGGCAGCGGCAGGTTTCCACCATTTACAGCGCGCAGAACCAGTACCATGTCGTGATGGAGGTGGAACCGAGGTACTGGCAGAGTCCGGAGACGTTGAACGACATTTTCGTCAGCACGTCGGGCGGGGCGGCAAGTGGCACGCAGACGTCCAACGCGGTCATCGGCACGGTGGTGACCTCGACCACCGCCGCCCTTGCGACCGCGGCCAACATTGCCGGCAGTTCGGCGCGCAATGCCGCGACCAATGCGCTGGCCAGTACCGGCAAGGGCAGCGCCTCGGCGGGTGCCGCGGTCAGCACCAGCAAGGAAACGATGGTGCCGCTGTCGGCCTTTACGCGCTACGGGCCCGGCAATACGCCGCTGGCGGTCAACCATCAGGGCCCGTTTGTCGCCACGACGATTTCCTTCAACCTGGCGGAGGGCAAAGCGCTGAGTGATGCCACCGCGGCGGTGAACGAGGCCGCGCTGCGGATCGGCATGCCCGCGAGCATTCATGGCAGCTTTGCCGGCACCGCGCAGACCTTCCAGCAGTCGCTGGACAGCGAACCGATCCTGATCGCGACGGCGTTGATTGCGGTCTATATCGTGCTGGGTGTGCTGTATGAGAGCTATATTCACCCGATCACCATCATCTCGACCTTGCCCTCGGCTGGGGTTGGCGCGGTGCTGGCCTTGCTGGTGTTCAATACCGACTTCAGCATCATCGCCCTGATCGGCGTCATTCTGCTGATCGGCATTGTGAAAAAGAATGCGATCCTGATGATCGATTTTGCGTTGGAGGCGGAGCGTTCCCGCGGAATGGATTCGCACGCTGCGATATTCGAGGCCTGCCGGCTGCGATTCCGGCCGATCATGATGACCACCAGTGCCGCAATGCTGGGCGCCTTGCCGCTCGCGTTGAGTTTTGGTGATGGCGGGGAGTTGCGGCGGCCATTGGGCATTTCGATTGTCGGCGGCCTGATGCTGAGCCAGGTGCTGACGCTTTATACCACGCCGGTGCTGTATCTTTACCTCGACCGTTTCCGGTTGTGGTCTCGCCGGCACTGGGCTCGGGCGTTTCCGCGGCTGGCAGGGGCAGCGGAATGATGCGCCGGTCGGTTATTGCGTTATCCGTCTTGCTGGCCGGATGCTCGGTTGGTCCGGACTACAAGCAGCCAGAGGTGCCGGTCCCGCCGGCATTCAAGGAGTTGGCGGGGTGGAAGCAGAGCCAGCCGCGGGACGACATCGATCGGGGTGCCTGGTGGTCGGTGTATCACGATCCGGAACTGGACCGGTTAGAACGGATGGTGAATATCTCCAACCAGACGGTGAAGGAGTACGAGGCCGCGTATCGCAACGCGGTTGCGCTGGTGGGTGAAGCGCGTGCCAGCCTGTTTCCGACGGCAACCTTGTCGCCGGGGGTGACTCGCGGCACGTCTGGCGGCGGTTCGTCCAGCCTGGGCGGTGGCGGGCGCAGCAGCACGATCTACAGTATCACCGGAACGGTCGCCTGGGACCCGGATATCTGGGGCAAGGTACGGCGCCAGGTGGAAAGCAACGTTGCCGGCGCCCAGGTCAGCGCTGCCGATCTCGCGAATGCCCGTCTGTCGGCGCAGGCGACTTTGGCGACCGATTATTTCGACCTGCGCGCCGAGGATGCGCTGGCGCAACTGTTGCGGGAGACGCTGGCGGCGTATCAACACGCGTTGGATATCACGCAGAACCAATATCGGGCCGGCACGACGTCCAGCGCCGGTTACGTGACGGCCCTGGCGCAACTGCAATCGACCCGGGCGCAGCTTGTAGGTGTCGGTGTGCAACGCCAGCAATACGAGCATGCGATTGCCATGCTGACCGGGCATGCGCCGTCGGAGATCAGCATTGCGCCGGCGCCGACGTTGCCGGTGGCGGTACCTGTGGTGCCTCCGGGGCTGCCGTCGGCCTTGCTGGAACGTCGCCCCGATATTGCCGCGGCGGAACGGCAGATGCAGCAGGAGAATGCGCTGATCGGGGTGCAGGTGGCCGCCTTCTATCCCGATATTTCCCTATCGGCGCTGGCCGGGTTCGAGGGCAACCCGCTATCCAGCCTGTTCAAGGTGGCCAACCGGATCTGGTCGCTGGGCGCATCTGGCAGCGAAACGTTATTTTCCGGCGGGGCGCGCACTGCTTCGGTTGCGGCGGCGCGTGCGACCTATGACCAGTATGTCGCGACCTACCGGCAGACCGTGTTGACGGCGTTCCAGCAGGTCGAAGATGCCTTGTCCAACCTGCGGATCCTGGAATTGCAGGCAGCGGCCGAGGCGACCGCCGTGGAATCGACCCGAAAGGCAGTAGAAGTAACGTTCAATGAGTATCGTGCAGGAACGGTGGCATACACCAGCGTGATTACGGAGCAGACATTGTTGCTGGCGGATCAGCAGACCGCGCTGTCGATCCAGCAAAGCCGGCTGGTCGCCAGCGTGGCGCTGATCGAGGCGCTGGGCGGGGGCTGGACGACGGGGGCGTTGCCCGCACCCGCCGCCGTGAAGAAGGCCAATCCCGTCTTCCCCTGACCCTCGGGCTTGACCGTGGCGGACTTCCCGCCACTCTAGGCGCCATCAGAACAACCAAACGGAGTCCGCCATGCCGATGCTGCAGCGCCCAGACGGTGAGATTTACTATGAGGAATTCGGCCAGGGTTTCCCGATCGTGCTGTTCGCCCCGGGCGGCTTGCGCTCCCGGTTGGACAACTGGCACCATCCCGTCGATGGCCCGCAGCGGGCGGGCAACGACTGGACCGAGGTACTGGCGGGGCGATACCGCGTGATTGCGATGGACCAGCGCAATGCCGGCCGCTCCCGCACGGCGATTGAGGCCGATCACGGCTGGCACACCTACGCCGCCGATCATCTCGCGCTGATGGACCATCTGGGGCACCGCCGGTTCCACACCTTGGGCGGCTGCATCGGCGGCAGCTACTGCCTGAAGCTTTGCGAGATTGCAGCGGACCGCGTGACATCGGCGGTGTTGCAGAACCCGATCGGCCTGCACCCGGAACATCCCGAATACTTCCCGGAAAGCCACATCGCCTGGACGAAGGAGCAACTGGCCGAACGCCCGCATCTGGACCCGAAGGCAATCGTGGCCTTCGGTCACAACATGTGGGACAAAGGCTTCGTCTTCTGTGTGGACCGCGATTTCGTGCGGCACTGTTCGGTGCCGACGATGCTGCTGCCCGGCACCGACATCCCGCACCCGGCCGCAACCAGCGAGGAGCTCGCGGCGCTTCTGCCAGGTGTCGAGGTGCTGGTGAACTGGCGCGGCCCGGAATTCCTGCGCCAGCAGGCCGACGGCGTGCTGGCGTTCCTGGCGAAGCACACTCCGGCCTGAGGACCTCGCGCCGTGAAGATTGGCATCGTCTCCGACATTCACTGCAACGTTCAAGGGCTGCAACTGGCACTCGCCGCGATGGGCGACGTCGATGAGTTGCTGTGCCTGGGCGATGCCATTTTCGAATATCAGTTCTCCAACGACGTGATTGCGCTGCTGCGGGACCGCGGTGCGCACGTCATCCAGGGCAACCACGAGGAAGTCTTTCTGTCCGCCGCCGGCATCCGGGCCCGTGAACGGCCGGGGATCGACACGTCGCTGGTCGCCTGGATGGCGGAACAACCGCACCGGCGGACGTTGCAGATGGGCGGCAAGACCTTGCTGCTGGTGCACTCCACACCGTGGGAGCCGCGCGGCGAGTACGTGCATCCCCACAGCACCCGGCTCGCTCGTTTTGCCGAGGCGAATGCGGATTTCGTGCTGTACGGCCATACCCATGCGCAAACCGTGCAGCGCATCGGCCGGGTCTGCATCATCAATCCGGGTTCGGCTGGGGATGCGCGCGATCACCGCAACAACCGGCAATTGAGTTGTGCCGTGCTCGACCTGCAAACCGATGACGTGCAGGTCTTCAACTACGCCGATCCGCGCTTTGCGGTGGCATGAAAAGGGGCGTCATATGCCGCTATCCGGCGTCAAGATACTGGACCTGACTCGCGTCCTGTCCGGCCCCTTCTGCACCGCGTTGCTTGGCGATCTCGGTGCTGACGTGATCAAGGTGGAGGCGCCCGAGGGCGACTCGGTTCGCGGCCAGGGCGCGGTGCGCGACGGGCTGTCGTGGTATTTTGCACAATTCAACCGCAACAAACGCTCCATCCGGCTCGATCTTAAGAAGCAACAAGGACGATCGGTTTTATCACGCCTGATCGCGGAGTCCGACGTTCTGATCGAGAACTTTCGTCCCGGCGTGCTGGCCCGCATGGGCTTTACCGCCGAACGGCTGGCCGAGCTGCGGCCCAGTTTGGTGACCTGCTCGATCAACGGCTTCGGCAGCGGCGGCCCGTACCGTGACCGTCCGGCCTTCGATTTCATTGCCCAGGCCATGAGCGGCTTCATGAGCGTCAACGGCCGCCCCGAGGACCCCCCGTTGCGTTCAGGATTGCCGATCAGCGACCTGATCGCCGGACTCTATGCCGCGCTGGCCATTACCGCCGCGGTCTCGCGGGCGCGCCAGACCGGGCAGGGCCAGCAGGCGGAGGTAAGCCTGACCAACGGCCTGGTCAGTTTTCTCGCGTATATCGCAACGAACTACTTCGCCACCGGCAAGGCACCCGACCGCAGTGGCAACGACCACCCGATTGCCGCGCCCTACGGTCTGTTCCCGACCCGGGACGGACAAATCGCACTGGCACCCGCCGACAACGCGTTCTTTGGCCGGCTGGCCGACGCGCTGGGCATGCCGGACCTGAAGACCGACCCGCTTTACGCCACGCAGGCGGCCCGCGTGTCGAACCGATCCCGGATCAATGCCATCGTGGGTGGGGCCCTGGCTACCCGCGACACGGCCCACTGGGTTGGGGTGCTCAACGCTGCCGGAGTCCCCTGCGGCCCCGTCCACAGCGTTGCGGATGTTTTCGCGGACCCGCAAATTCACGCCCAGGACATGATACTCGACGTCGAACACCCCGGCCACGGTCTGGTTAGAATGCTCGGGTTCCCGATGAAACTATCTGCGACACCTTGCCGGGTGCGCCGGCCGGCACCCGGACTGGGCGAGCATTCCGACGAAGTTCTGATTGAACTTGGCTATACTGCGGACGAACGCGCGGCGCTGCGCGCATGCGGGGTCATATGACCGGGATTGACCGGTTTTGGCCGCGGCGATACAGCAGGCGTGGGATTGAACAAAGCGGGGGAAGCCAATGCGCGTTCTGCGGAGACTGGTACTGGTGTGGCTGGCGGCACTCTGGGCCGGTGGCGCAATGGCGCAAGGCACGATCTCCGATTTGCCGCGCAAGGAAACCCTGATCGCCGAGAACCCCGAGGGCACGATCAAAAACCCCGGCTGGTTCAACATCTGGGCGATCAACGCCGGCGGACAGTCAACCGGGTTGCAACAGCTTGCCATGGACACGTTCTGGTACATCGATCCAGAGCATGGGGTGGACGGGGTCTGGGATAACTCGCTGGCGGCGGAGAAGCCGATTTATAATGCCGACTTCACCGAAATGACGGTCAAGTTGCGGCAAGGTATCTATTGGAGCGACGGCGTGCCCTTCAGCGCCGATGACGTGGTTTACACCGTGCAGACCCATTTGAAGAACAACGGCCTGCGCTGGAGCGCGCCGATCCAGGTCAATGTCGCCGCGATCGACTCGCCCAATCCCTACACCGTAGTCTTCAAATTGAAGAAGCCGAATTCTCGCTTCCATGCGCTGTTCACAGTGCGGTGGAACGCGATGTGGATCATGCCGAAACACGTGTTCGAAAAGGCCGCCGATCCGGGCAAGTTCGACTTCAATCCGCCGGTGGTGTTGGGCGCCTACACCTTGCACAGTTTCGATCCGAACGGAAAATGGTTTATCTGGCACCGGCGCGCTGACTGGCAGCGGACGACGATTGGGCGTTTCGGCCAACCGGGGCCGACCTATGTCGCCTATATCGATCCGGGGCCGCCGGACAAACGCGTGATTGCGCAGATGAACCATGATTTGGATATCATTCACGACACCTCGCCCGAGGGGATGTTCACTCTGGCGAAGCAGTCGAAGACCTCGCATGGCTGGTTCAGCGGGTTTCCCTATGCGCATCCCGACCCGACGTTGCCGGCGGTGATCTTCAATGACCAGCTCGAGGTGTTCAAGAATCGCGACGTGCGCTGGGCTTTGGCGCTGCTGATCGACATCAAGGCGGTGTCGATGGCGTCATATCGCGGGGCAGCAACGATTTCCGCGATCGGCGTGCCGCCGACCGGAACGACGCCGACTTATTACCACGAGCCGCTGGAAGCCTGGCTGCGGGATTTTGAAATCGATACCGGTACGCGGAAGTTCAAGCCATACGATCCCGGGACTGGTGCGGCGATCGCGGCGATGCTGCGTCCTTCCATGGGCGATCAGATTCCGACCGATCCGGCGAAGATCGCCGCGGCCTTCGGGCGCGGCTGGTGGAAGCATGACACGCAGGCCGCGACAGAGCTTTTGCAGAAGGCCGGATTCAGCAAGCGGGGTGACGCCTGGTACACCCCGGATGGCAAGCCCTTCGTCATTCATGTGACGGTGGAGGGCGATGGCCGGCCGGTGATGACGCGTGCGGGCAGCATGATTGCACAGGAATGGCGGCAGTTCGGCATTGATGCGAGTACCACGGTGGCGCAAGGCACGATGGCGGACCGCCGCGCCGCCGGCGATTTCGAGGCGATGATTGCCTGGAGCGTGGAAACCTGGGGCGGCCATCCCGATCTGTCCTATTTCCTGGATAGCTGGCACTCGCAATTCGTTGCGGCACCCGGTCAACCGCAGCCGCCGCGCAACTGGCAGCGCTGGTCGAATCCCGATCTTGACAAGATCATCGAGGAAACCCGCAGCGTTGCCTTCGACGATCCCAAGGGTATCGAACTGGGCCGCGATTACCTGAAGCTGGTGGCACGCGAAATGCCGACGATTCCGCTGATGTCGTATAACGTGTTCACGGTGATGGATGAGACCTACTGGACGGGTTACCCGAATGCCGAGACCGCGCCTTACACCGATCCCGTGCCGAACTGGGGCAATACGCGCTATATGATGACGAAGTTGAAGCCGCAGCCCTAGACCGCGCATTATGCCCGGGTACCTCGCCTACTTCGTCCGGCGCCTCGGGCAGTTCGCACTGGTTGTCTTCATCGGCGTCAACATCGCGTTTTTCGTCACCCACGCGACGCCGATCGATCCGGTGGAGCAGACGATCTCCGCTGCCACGTCCTTCGGCAGCACCAGTCCTGAAGCGATTGCACAGATGCGGCAGTCGCTGCGGGAACTTTATGGCTTGCAAGGCGGCCTGCTGGAACAATATGCGGTGTTCTGGAAGCGGGTCGCGGTATTCGATTTCGGTCCGTCCTTGTCTGCGTTTCCGACTCCGGTTTCTGTGTTGATTGGCCGGGCCCTGCCATGGACGATCGGGCTGCTGTTCGTTTCCACCGTTCTGGCCTGGGTACTTGGCAATCTGCTGGGCGGCCTGGCTGGCTATTACCGCAACAGCCGGTTACTGCGGTTGGCCGGTGTGCTCGTCATGGGGTTTCATCCGATCCCGTACTATATTGTCGCTTTCGTGCTGCTGATCCTGTTCGGCTATGTCTGGCCGGTGCTGCCGATCAGTGGCGGCTCGCAGATGAACCTTGCGCAGGGCTTTGATTTTCGATTCATCGTCAGTGTGCTGCAACATGCCATTCTGCCCGCCTTGTCGCTGGTGCTGGTTGGCATCGGCGGCTGGTTCATGGGCATGCGTGCCCTGGTCTCCAACATCGTCACCGAGGACTATGTGACCTATGCCGAACTCGGTGGCGTGAACCGGCCGCGCATTTTATTGTCTTATGTGATGCGCAATGCGCTTGCACCCCAGATCACTGGACTGGCCATGTCCCTCGGCGGGATATTCAATGGCGCGATTATCACAGAGCAGGTGTTTGGCTATCCCGGCATCGGGTCCTTGCTGGTGGATGCGGTGCATGCCGGCGATTACAGCCTGGTGCTGGGCGTGACTTCCGTGTCGATCGTCGCGGTCTCTGCCGCGGTGCTGCTGGTCGATCTGCTGTATCCGCTGCTCGATCCCCGCGTGAAGGTGCACTGAGCGATGCTGCGCCGGAACCGCGAATTTGTCATCGGCGTCACATTACTGACGATCGTGCTCGCGATAGCCGCGTCATCGATTTTCGCGCCTTATCCATCGAACGACACGTTCGTCGTGCCACCGGATGTGCCGCCATCATGGGCCTATCCGCTGGGCACGACATCGCGCGGCCAGGACGTGTACTGGCAATTATCCGCGGCAATCCGCAACACCCTGCTGTTCGGTTTTACCGTGGCCTTGATCAGCCGCTGTTTGTCGCTGGCGATCGGCCTCACCGCCGGTTACCTCGGTGGCTTCATCGACCGTGTGCTGATGTCGATCAACGACACCTTCATCGTCATTCCGTTGTTCCCGATCCTGGTGCTATTTTATTTCGTCATGCGCGACCACATGTCCTGGTTCCTGCTTGCTCTGGTCATGGCTTGTCTGGGCTGGTCATACGACGCGCGCCTGATCCGGTCCGTCGCCCTCAGTCTGCGCGCGCGCGAATTCACCGACACCGCCCGATTTTCCGGCATGACCACGACGCAAATTCTGCTGCGGGAACATTTGCCCTATGTGCTGCCGATCGTGTTCTCCACGACGATGAACAACATCAACTGGTCAATCGGGCTGGAAGTGACATTGTCGGTGCTGGGCTTTACCAATATCGATACACCCACCATCGGCGTGATGATCTATTGGGCCAACCAGCACACCGCCATGGTGGCCGGCATCTGGTGGTGGATCGCCTTTCCGGTCGGGCTGGTGGCGATCACCTTCATCGGCCTGTTCCTGCTGGCGGTGTCGATGAATGAATATATCGACCCGCGTTCCCGCCTGTCGCGGTTGCGCACATGACTCTCACAATCGACAATTTGCGCGCCTATTACAGCAGCTCTGGGCGCGAGGTGCGCGCGGTCGATGACGTGAGCCTGACCGTTCAGAACAACGAGATTTATGGGATCGCCGGCGAATCCAGTTCCGGCAAGACCACCTTGATCAAGACGATCGCCGGCGCCGCGCGTCCGCCGCTGCGCATCCACAGTGGCAGCATCCGATTCGATTTCCCCAACCGAACCGTTGCCATGCAGACCGCCACCGAGACGGAACTTGCGGAAATTCGCTGGAAGCATCTGTCCTATGTGATGCAGGGATCGATGAACGTGCTCAATCCGGTGCGCCGGGTGCGGCACAGCTTCATCGATTTCGCCTATCGCCATATCGGCGGCGCGATGCCGGATTTCTTCACGACCATCAAGGACCATCTGCAACGGCTGCAATTGCAGCCGGAGGTGCTGGACGCGTACCCGCATGAACTCTCCGGCGGGATGCGCCAGCGAGTTGCCATCGCGCTTGCGACCGTGTGCCGCCCGGACTTCATCATTGCCGACGAACCGACAACGGCGCTGGACGTCGTGGTCCAGAAATCCGTTCTCACCCTGATCCGTGACGTCCAGCGTGCGCTCGGATCGTCTATGCTATTTGTCACGCATGATATGGCCGTGCACGCAAACCTGTGTGACCGTCTTGGCATCATGTACGCGGGGCGATTGGTGGAAGAAGGCCGCAC
>Ga0302140_10007474_pt1 | contig 13672 bp, 11 predicted proteins | sample I_Bog_E1_1_FD_202095 | JGI IMG/M metagenome (GOLD analysis project Ga0302140, IMG submission 202095) | Peat permafrost microbial communities from Stordalen Mire near Abisko, Sweden - I_Bog_E1_1 | ecosystem: Environmental > Terrestrial > Soil > Wetlands > Peat | place: Sweden: Abisko, Stordalen...
CTTCAGGGAGAGGTTAATATCGCAAGCGGGAAAAGGGTTCTTGTTGTTGATGCTTCATCGTTCTCCCGAGGGATGGTCCGAGGTGCATTTGATATGGCGGGATATGTCGTAACCGAGGCTGGAAATATGGACGAAGCGGTTCGCGCCTTGGAGGTGCAATTGGCGGATGTAGTCCTGGCGGCGTTGGACCTCCCGGGAGAGGGTGCAAACGCGCTGCTCTCTGGCCTACAGAGTCGTCCAGAGTGGAAGAAGATTCCCGTGATTGCGCTCGCTGATTCAGCAGAACATATTCGGATCTCTGCGGCTCGGGCGGAAGGTTTCCATGGCTGCCTGGGGAAATATGACGGCGTACTCCTGCTTGAATCAGTAGCTCGATTGTTAGCCGAGGCCGCCTGCGTTCAGGTCGCGCCTGTTCGTTCGGGAATTGAGGGATAACTGATGACATTAGAGGCAGCAGATTCAAAAGTCGAAACAGTGCAGACAAGCAATCAATTCTCTACGTTTTTCGTCGCGGACTTGTTCTTCGGAGTGGATGTTCTCCATGTCCAGGAGGTCTTGCGCTTCCAACAGATGACGCCCGTACCTCAGGCACCAGAAGTGATTGAGGGTTTGATCAACTTGCGCGGTCAGATTGTCACTGCGATCGATATGCGCAGGCGTCTTAGGTTACCTCCGCGAGTTGGGGATCAGGCGCCAATGAATATCGTAGTACGCACCCAGGACGGAGCGATAAGCCTCCTGGTTGACGAGATCGGCGATGTGCTCCAAATGGACGCATCCACATATGAATGCCCGCCCGGGAACCTTGATCCCGCAGCGCGTGATCTCATTCGTGGCGTCTACAAGTTGAAGGACGGACTCCTTCTGATCCTCGACGAGGAGCGAACAGTCGATCTTGCCAGTGGGGAGGCAGCTTAATGCAAATGACCCCGGATTTCCCATGAAGAGCAGGATAAGTAGCGGTATTCGTTCAGTGAAAGCCCGTTGACTTTCGCGAAGCAAGAATTAAGCGCCAGTTAAGGGTGCTGAAAGACAACAGAAGTAATGCGAGGAGCAAAGGAAATGGCAAGGCAAGCAAGCACTATTCAGAGAGCACAAACTTTCCGAAAGTCGTCCAACGGCGTCGCCGTTATAGACCTTCCAGCAATTCACGCGGCGACTGCCAAATCCGAGATTCGTCTTCAACAAGAGATGCTTCGATTGGTGGAAGCATCGCGCGAAGGCCGCCTCACCGAGCGCGGCAGGGTAGAGGAGTTCGAGGGGAACGATCGGAAGGTGATCGAAGGCTTGAACTCAATCCTTGACGCGATCCTGCTCCCCATCGGCGAAGGCAATAGAATTTTGGCGCAGATCTCCAATGGCAAAATCGACGAACTGATCGGTGAAACCTACAAGGGCGACCACGAGAAAATGAAACTAGCCGTCAACAATGTGGCTGAAGTGTTGCAAAGCTTGCAGAAGGAATTGGGCCGGCTCACGGCGGCGTCGCGTGAAGGGCAACTTACCGAACGCGGCAAAGCCACACAGTTCGTAGGCTCTTATGCCGGCATCGTTATCGGCGTCAACGAGATGCTCGACGCAATCCTGCTACCCATCGGCGAAGGCAACCGCGTTCTCTCCCTTATTCGAGGTGGCAACCTTCGTGAAAAAGTTGAGATTGACTGCAAAGGTGATCACGAGAAGATGAAAAACGCCATTAACGGCGTGCATCTTTGGCTCACCGATCTCGTTGCTTATGTCACCAAGATCGCCAATGGTGACCTCACCGCATCGCTCGCAAAGGCTTCCGAACAAGACCAGATCCACGAGTGGCTGGTGTTATTGAGGACCAATATCAATTCGCTCATCAACGACACCGACATGCTTGCTAAAGCAGCGGCGGATGGACGAGTGGGCACTCGCATCGACGTCAACAGGCATTGTGGAGACTATCTCAAGATTGTTCAGGGCGTTAATCACACCCTGGAGGCGATCGCAGAGCCGCTAAAGGCCACTGCCGAGGGCGCAAGCACTCTGGCCTCATCCTCGGAAGAACTTACCGCGGTGAGTCAGCAAATGGCTGGAAATGCCGAAGAAACCGCGGTCCAGGCCAATGTTGTTTCGGCAGCGAGTGAACAGGTATCGAGGAATGTAGCATCGGTTGCGTCAGCATCGGAAGAGATGCAGGCATCCATTCGCGAAATCTCGAAAAATGCGAACGACTCAGCGCGAGTGGCGAAGAATGCCGTGAGCGTGGCGCAGTCAACCAATGAAACGATGAAGAAGCTGGGGCAATCCAGCCAAGAGATCGGTAACGTGATCAAGGTGATTACCTCGATCGCACAACAGACCAACCTGCTGGCTCTGAATGCGACCATTGAGGCGGCGCGCGCCGGAGAAGCAGGCAAGGGATTTGCGGTTGTCGCCAACGAGGTGAAGGAACTCGCCAAGCAGACTGCCAAGGCTACTGAAGAGATCAGCCAGAAGATCGAGGCTATCCAGGGTGTCACCAAGGGCGCTGTCACAGCCATCGAAGAGATCAGCACGATCATCAACCAGATCAATGACATTTCAAACAGTATCGCATCGGCTGTAGAAGAGCAAACGGTTACAACAAACGAAATCGGTCGGAGCGTGACGGAGGCGGCCCAAGGAGTCAACGACATCGCCCGCAACATCGCTGGAGTGGCCACTTCTGCAAGAAACACTACGCAGGGAGCAACTGATACCAAGACGGCCTCATTGGAGCTAAGTCGAATGGCGGCACGGCTACAGTCTTCCGTTTCGAAGTTCACGTTTTGATCTGATTGACCTTATTCAACCAGGTTGACTCGATCAACCTTAGCGAATACTGCCCGGCAGACAAGATGCAAATTGCCGGGCAGTCTATTTCAGTAATTGAGAGCAGATGATTCATGACCAAAGTATTGGTTGTAGACGATTCCAGGACAATTCGAACAATCATCCGCAGGAGCCTGGTTGAACTTGGCTACGAGGTCTGCGAGGCTTGCGATGGAAATGAGGCCTTGAGAATGATCGAAGTCGGGAAGGCTGACGTGAAGTTGGTAATGACCGATTGGAATATGCCGGAGATGAATGGTTTTGAGTTACTCAAGCGGCTGCGTCAGGATCCCGATCTGGCTGCGCTGACGATAGTTATGGTCACCACGGAGACTGAGATAAGCCACATGGTGTCTGCACTGGACGCTGGGGCCAATGAGTACATCATGAAGCCGTTCACAAAAGACATACTCAAGGAAAAGCTTGAGCTTGTTGGAATTCTTCCATTGGCAAGCGTGTAGACATGGCTGTGGTCAACATGCGTTTGCTTCAACCCGGAGAACGAATTCGTGTCATGGTGGTCGACGACTCCGTGGTTATCCGGCGGCTCGTTTCGCTGGCTCTTGAAGTCGATCCATTTATCGAAATTGTCGCAACTGCTTCGAACGGTGCCATTGGACTGCAACGCATCCCACAGTTGAACCCCGACGTCATTACGCTAGATATCGAGATGCCGGACATGGATGGATTAGAGATGTTGCGGCGCATTCGACGTGAGTTTCCCAAAGTCCGGGTCGTCATGTTCAGTACCCTTACGGAGCGTGGCGCGGCCAAGACACTGGAAGCGTTAACTCTTGGTGCGGATGACTACGTTGCCAAAGTCTCTAACGAAGGGTCGCTTGATCTCTCCATGGCGCGACTGCGGGAAGAGATGATCCCCAAGATTAAGCAGTTCTTCTTCTTGCCCGTGCAGGGTCGGACTGCAACCCAGCTGGCGCCCCATTCCTCATATGCGGCAACCTCGGTCGAATCGCGCATGCCGGTCTTGAAGGGTATGAAAGTAAGGCCGAAAGTGGTTGTGATCGGCGTTTCGACAGGCGGACCAACGGCGCTTGGTTCAATCCTGCCGGCGTTTCCTGCAGGCTTCTCGCTGCCCATACTCGTCGTGCAGCACATGCCGCCCCTCTTCACCCGATTACTCGCAGAACGTCTCAACTCGACATGCCAACTGGCAGTCCAGGAAGCCACCCAGGGGATTGCAGTCGAGGCGGGCAAGATCCTGATTGCGCCCGGAGACTTTCACATGAAGGTCGTCTCCAGAGAGAGAGGCGCGTGTATCTCTTTGGATCAGGCTCCGCGACAAAACTCCTGTCGCCCTGCAGTGGATGCATTGTTTGCCTCGACTGGCGAGGTATTCGGCGGAGCCGCCCTCGCGGTCATTCTCACTGGGATGGGGCAGGACGGTTTGCGTGGCTCTGAGATCCTCAGGGCGCAGGGTGCCAGCATCCTTGCACAGGACGAGGCGTCCAGCGTCGTGTGGGGGATGCCTGGAGCCGTAGTCAACGCGGGGCTTGCCGACCGCGTCCTGCCGCTGGATCAAGTTGTGTTCGAGATTCTGCGCATTGTGGACAGAAAGTGAGGATAACGTGATGGCGAGTCAAGCAATCGTTCCGGGGATAATGTCGGATAACTATCGCTTCCTGCAGGCTCATGTCTACTCTGAGGTGGGCATCGTGCTTGAGGATAACAAGCACTATCTCTTCGAAAGCCGCCTGGCACCGATTGTCAGGTTGCTCAACTTTGACTCGATCAACGACTTGTGTTCACTTCTTCGTGCGAAGACCAATTCTGAAGTGAGTCGTCAGGTCGTTGAGGCCATGACCACGAACGAGACTTACTTCTTTCGCGACCCTGCACATTATGAAGCGATACGGAATACCTTACTCCCCAAATTGAAGGAAGAAAGGCGGGATACCAGGAACTTGCGCTTCTGGTCGGCCGCGTCATCCACCGGACAGGAAGCTTATAGCCTCGCAATGATGCTCCTAGAGGAAGGGTTTAAGGACTGGAATATTCAAATCCATGGCACGGATTTTTGCTCAACGGTAGTGGAACGGGCTCGTTCAGGAACGTATCTGCAGATTGAAGTCAACCGGGGACTGCCGACTCCCCTCCTAGTGAAGTATTTCCGCCGTTCGGGCCTCAATTGGCAATTGAATGACGAAGTGAAGCGAATGGCTCGCTTTGAAACGATTGATTTGCGCAAGAGTATGCGAACGCTCGGACCATTCGATTTGGTGCTCTGCCGCAACGTCATGATCTATTTTGACAATGAAACAAAACGGAAAATCATGATGGAACTCCACAGCACTTTGTTTCGAGGTGGCTGGCTGCTGCTCGGAGGGTCCGAAACAGCCTTTGGTCTCGAAGAGTGGTTTGACAGAAAAGTAGTAGGAAACATGACCGTGTACATCGCCCGATGAGAGGAAACGTATGTTAACTGAAGTGACTTTGGAGACGTTGGCGCAAATCGTGGAGTCCGTTTTCACGACAATGATGGAGTTCGAAGTATCCATCAGTGAAACCCCTTGGCGCCCCGATGGGGACCGGTTAACCTCTTTTGTGTTGCTGACCGGTGCATGGACCGGTGCGGTACTGATCGAATGCAACCGGTGGCAGGCTTGCCAGTTTGCTGGCCGGATACTCGCCATGGACCCTCCCGACAAGGTCGACGAAGATGTGCTCGACGTCCTCGGAGAACTGGCCAATGTGATCGGTGGGAACTTGAAGTGCGCAATGCCGCCAGGGGTCCACCTTTCGATGCCAACAGTGATGGAGGGAAGCGACTACGGTCTGCGCATTTGCGGACTAAGAGTTCAGGAACGGCTAGGTTTTGAATGCGCCGACGGTCACTTCTGGGTTTCCGTCCTCTCCAAAGAGGGTAAGTAGCGCCCGCCTCGGAGCGTGTAAAGACGGTCCTAATCTCGAGACTATCAAGGATCCGCTGCTACGCATTGTAAGCATGTCATAGGATCACAAATCGAATCACTCGGATCCGAATTCATAAGGCTAAAGCTGCCCAAGGCTCCTTGACCGTTAGCGCATACTACGGAGACGACAGGGTCACTATAGACATCGCGCGTACAAGCCTGCTGTTGAAAGGGGCCTTCTGCGGCTAGTAGAGGCAGAAGCATGTAGTGATCAGGAAGCGCTCAATTTCCCTCTTGAGCCGAGACTCAGCACGGCGGAAACAGTAACGAATCTACCAGGTTGCGGAATCGGAATGGATATCGTTAAAGCTCAGATTGAGAAGAGTTGCTTTGTGCTCGAAGTTTTCACTCAGATTGGAAAAGGCACAGAGATCAAGATAAAGCTGCCGAAGCACATTCTGTAGCTTCCGGGTACTTCAACATAGCAACCAAGCCTGAGACGAGAAGGGAGTTCAACAAAGGGACGCCTGAAATCGGTTAACTCATCTATAGACCAATCCGACCAGTATGTCGATAGTTAAAGCATGAATCCCACAGGCGGTCGTCTTAATCGATGGAGTGAAGTTTTAAAGCGCATGAGAAGCAAAGCTGCGCCACATCCCGCGACATTGATGGCATTTGGAGGCCTGGCGATTCTCACAACGATGTTGATGTGTGAGGCCGATTCTTTACGCAAGGACCTGCAATGGTCCGATCGCTCAGATACGCTGATTGGTGGGGAACGGGAGTTACTCAAGCTTACCTTAGACATGGAGACAGGTCTTCGCGGTTTCCAATATACAGGTAAGCGCGAATTCCTTCAGCCCTACGCAGAAGCAGCAGGAGTTATCGATTCGAAGTTCGCTGTTCTCGATCTACTTGTTGCCGAAAATCCCTCCCAGAAAGTTCAGCTTGCAGGCATTCGCACCAGCTTCGAGGAGTGGAGGCTGGAGGCTGCGAGTGTGATAGCAATCCGCACCCGAGATGCAACCCTACCTCCGGAGAATGTTCGTTACGAGCAGATGCTGGAAAGCAAGATATCGATGGATCGGATCCGTGCTAATTATGAAACCTTCGACTCCGGAGAGGTGCTGCTGCGCAATAAAAATCAGCGCAATGTTAGAAGCGAATACATGTTCTTGAGCGTCACTTCCTTCATCATTACGTTTGGTGGCGGGAGCATCCTCGCGTTGTTTGTCAGGCGCCGTATGTTCGACACATGCCAAAAGGAACACGACGAGGTCCTCAGACGACGCGATCAGAATCTGCGGCGCGTGGTTTGGGGCGTGAAGGATTATGCGATCCTGATGCTCGACCCGAAGGGGCTCGTCATCACGTGGAACGAAGGCGCCGAGAGGATCAAAGGCTATCGCGCCGAGGAGATTATTGGCTGCCACTTTTCAACGTTCTATCCAGCTTACGCAATAGCGCAAGGCAAACCCTCCCTCGAATTAAAAGTTGCAGAAGAGAATGGACGTTTTGAGGAGGAAGGCTGGCGTGTGCGCAAGGACGGGTCTTACTATTGGGCCAGCGTGGTCATCACCACGTTGCATGACGAGAGCGGCACGCTGTCCGGTTTTGCCAAAGTAATTCGCGACATTCCTCCACCCAAAGATACGGAGCGGGCGCTGCTCACCTCCGAAGCGTTGCGGAGGGCGATTTTCAACAGTGCCAACTTCTCAAAGATTGCCACTGACGCCAGGGGTGTCATTCAGATCTTCAATGTTGGCGCCGAACGTATGCTCGGCTATTTAGCAGCCGAGGTGGTCAATAGAATCACTCCCGCGGATATCTCTGACCCGCAGGAACTGGTTAGACGTGCTGAAACTCTGAGCGCTGAACTCGGAACGTTGATTACACCGGGATTTGAAGCCTTGATATTCAAAGCGTCGCGCGGCATCGAAGACATCTACGACCTGACCTATATCCGCAAGGACGGCAGCCACTTCCCGGCGGTGGTATCAGTCACAGCTCTGCGCGATGCCAACGACACGGTAATCGGCTATTTGCTGATTGGCACTGATAATACTGCGCGCAAGCGAGCGGAAGAGGCGTTGCTCAAAGCAGGGGCTCTGCAAAGCGCTATCTTCAACAGCGCCAATTTCTCTAGCATTGCTACTGACGCGAAGGGCGTTATTCAGATCTTTAACGTCGGCGCGGAGCGCATGCTGGGCTATTTCGCGGCCGAAGTGGTGAACAAGATCACCCCCGCCGACATCTCCGATTCACAGGAATTAGTGAGACGTGCCGAAGCACTAAGCGCTGAACTTGGAACGCCGATTGCACCCGGCTTTGAGGCCTTGATATTCAAAGCATCGCGCGGTATCGAGGATATATACGACTTGACATACATCCGCAAGGACGGCAGGCACTTGCCAGCGGTGGTATCAGTCACGGCTTTGCGCGATGCTAACGACTCTGTGATCGGCTATCTGTTAATCGGCACCGACAACACCGTACGTTGGCAGATCCAGGAGAAACGAAAGCAGGCAGAGGACGCTTTACGGGCAAGCGAGGCGGCTCTCCGCAAGAGCGAGGACTTTCTGGATCGTACCGGCAGACTGGCCGGCGTGGGCGGTTGGGAGCTTGATCTTTTGACCAACAGTGTGAGCTGGTCTGCCGAAACTGCCAGGCTCTTTGGTGTAGATCCGGCCTATATGCCGACGTTTGAAGAGAGTATCAGCTTGTACGCCCCCGAGGCCAGACCAGTTGTCATCGCGGCAGTCGAGAAATCAAGGGTTGACGGCAGATCCTGGGAACTTGAAGTACCGGTGATACGCGCCGATGGCCGCAGGATATGGGCGCGTGTCGTGGCAACGGTGGAATTCGCCGATGCCAAGCCAATTCGGCTTGTCGGTGCCTTTCAGGACGTGACCGCGCGCGTTGCGGAGCAACAGGCTCTGCAGGAAGCCAACACGCGCGCAACTCTCGCCACGGACAGCGGCGGCATCGGTATATGGGAGTGGGACCTCCTCACTGGAAGCCTGAACTGGAACACCTGGATGTACCGGCTCTACGGCATGACTCCCGGCGGACCCTGTGTTGGAAACTACGAGCTTTGGAGAGATCATTTGCATCCCGACGACCGCGAAGCTGCGGAACAAGCGCTGCAGGACTGCGTTAAGGGCGACAAGACCTTCGATACCTCATTCCGAATTGTTTGGGATGACGAAAGCATTCACCACCTGCGGGCGACAGGACATATCAATGGAGACGATACCGGCCCCGCCACACGGATTGTTGGCGCCAATTGGGACGTAACCGACCTCATTCAGGCAGACGAAACATCGCGAGTGGCCATGAAGATCGCCGAAGACTCCAGCCGCATCAAATCGGACTTCCTCGCCAATATGAGTCATGAAGTTCGCACACCCATGAACGCGATTCTCGGGATGACGCATCTGGCATTGCGCGCGCATCCGACGACGCAGCAGATAGGTTACCTAACGAAGATCGGCAATGCCGCACAATCGCTGCTCAGTATCATGAATGATATCCTGGACTTCTCAAAGATTGAGGCAGGCAAACTGGAGTTGGAGCACGTAACATTCTCCCTGGACGATGTATGGAACGACGTGATGGATGTCGTCGGCCAGAAAGCAAACCAGAAGAGCATAGCGATCTCATTCTCTGTAGCACCGGAGGCTCCGCGCTACCTGGTGGGCGATCCCTTGCGGCTGGGGCAGATTCTTATCAATCTGGTCAATAACGCAATCAAGTTCACTGAGAGCGGCGAGGTTGTCGTCAAGGTGGTAGAGCAGGACCGATCCCTGGACACAGGAACGCTCAGCTTCTCTGTTCGCGATACTGGGATCGGCATGTTTCCGGAACAGGTGACCAACCTGTTTCAATCCTTCAATCAGGCTGACAGTTCGTTCACGCGCAAATATGGAGGAACAGGACTGGGGCTTGCTATCAGCAAACAACTTTGCGGCCTCATGAGTGGGACCATCGCGGCTCAAAGTGAACCAGGAAGGGGAAGCATTTTCGTCTTCACGGCGAAGTTTGGCATTGCCAATTCGGTAGCGCCCATTGCAGTTCATGCGCGCACCAGCGATCTTTGCAAGAAAACGGTCCTGGTCGTAGACCACAGCGACAACGCGCGAAACATGCTGGTCGCGATGTTGCGCCCCAACGGCTTTGTCACCCGGTCTGTTTCGTCTGGCGAGGAGGCCTTATTGGCGCTCACAAACGCTTCGCAAGCGGGAGAGCCCTTTGATCTGGTGGTGATGGACTGGAGATTGCCTGGTATCGATGGGATCCAGACCTCCCGCCGCATAAGGGAGCATCTTGCGCTCGCCGAGGTGCCAGCGATCCTGATGGTATCCGCATTTGATCGCGAAGAGGTCATGAGCGCCGAACACAATTTTACGCTGGACGGATTCCTCGTCAAACCTATCAGTGAGTTGCTACTGTTGGATAACATTGCGACAATCCTCGCAAGGAAAACATCCCGGATACCCGAGTCTCAGCCAGCATCCGGAAATTCTGCAGCCGACCTGGCAGGGCGGCGGGTTCTGTTGGTCGAAGACAATGAGATCAACTTGGATCTTGCGACCGAATTGCTGGGGGATTTAGGCATCTTGGTCTCAATCGCGGTGAATGGGCAGGAGGGTGCCACTCGCGTTGCCTCAGAGCCATTCGACCTTGTACTGATGGATATCCAGATGCCAGTGATGGATGGGCTGGCTGCCACCCGGCTGATTCGTTCCGACGATCGTTTTCGCGACTTGCCCATCATAGCGATGACCGCTCACGCCATGAGTGGCGACCGGGAGCGAAGTCTCAGTGCTGGCATGAACGACCACCTGACCAAGCCGATCAGCCCCATCCGATTGACAGATGCGCTCCGGCGATGGATGCCGGCGAAACTGGATCAGGTCTCGAAGCCTACCGACTTAGTTTCGCTTGTCACAGTTCTGGAAGAGAGACTCCCGCATCAGCTTCTCCCGTTCGATATGCAGGCCGCGCTTGTGAGGACAAACGGCAAAACCGAACTGCTCCGGAAGCTTTTGCTGAGCTTTCACAAGCAATATGTCAACGCTGCCGGAACGATGCGCGAGTATATCGCCTCAGGAAGATTCGAAGACGCCCACAGGTTAGCGCATTCTCTCAAGGGGATTGCCGCCACTTTTGAGGCTGTGGATCTGACCGATGCTGCCTCTGCCGTCGAACGAGCCTTTCGCACCGGCCGGACAGAAGATCTGGATACGCTCGTTGGGCTACTGGAACAGGCGTTGGCTCCGGCGATCTCGGCCGCCGGAACCCTGGCTCCAGTCGTTCCGCCGCCAGCGGTACCGGGGGGACCAGGCTCGCTATCGCGCTCGACCCTGTGAGGGCAACGGCGCGGTTGCGCGATGTGAAGGATGGAGCGCGCTGGTCGTTTAGTCTCCCGGCCCTGGGAGGGCTTGAAGGAAGGATCATAGGGAACTCAAGTCGATCTGGGGCAATCCGACCCCAAGGGACCAATGATTGGCGCCGTGACTACCCGTGTGATTACGTCGAGCAAGCAAAAGTCACGCGCGAAGAAGAGGTCGTGCCTACTGGTTGTGGACGACGATTACTTCTTTGTCGACCTGGTGGAAGATATCTTAGGAGAAGAATCCGAAGTGATTTACGCGAGTAACGGCACAATGGCTCTGGAGGTCGCGTCTCAAAGTCTTCCAGACATAATCCTCCTGGATGTGATGATGCCGGAAATCCATGGGTACGAAGTGTGCAGAAGGTTGAAAGCACACCATGAGACAACGTCGATCCCGGTCATTTTTCTCACCTCCTTGGGTCAGGCCTCGTCACAGGAGATCGGCTTGAAGTTGGGAGCATCGGATTACGTTACGAAGCCATTCGATCCTGAAGCGCTGCGAGTCCAGATCCATCGCCGGATTGAGCGGAAATGTGCGATGGACAAACACCCTGGCTGGCGGCGATGTGGAACTATCCTACTCAACTTTATGAGATTGTGGCGGCCAGGTCCATTACTGTGAATTGGAGCAACCGAGGGAGTGTCTTCAGCAAGAATGGAATGGCATTGCGTTGATCTCTGACTCCGATCTCAAGAGAGGAACAGTGGCTTGCGTCAGGCTTTTAACCTATCGCCAATCTGCGCAACCTATGACAGTAGCCTCGTTGTTCTGGTGCGAGTGCCAAAATGTGGCCGATCGCCCGTGGTAGTAGCTCGTGATATGTGAGAGCTATATAGGTGCTAACTAGATAGCTAATGTCAGAGGGGAATAAGGAATGCCAATCGCGACTCTACGATGCGAGCCATCAAGCCAGGCTGTCCTATCTTAGCCAAGGCGGTAGATTGTGTAAGGAGGAGAACTTGCTGCATCCCGGTACGGGGATAACGTGCGTTGCATGAAATCTGACACCCAGTGGCGGCCGTCATACATTTCGATGTGACCGTAGGGATGCTCAGTCGTCTTGTCAAATACCACTACATCCCCAACTTGTGGAGCGTAAGAAGCCTGTGACACGGTCTGCGCCCCATGTCTGAGCAGGAAAGGTCCATAGTCCCCGGCATCGCCCGACTGAGGACGGTCTGTTGTGTTCAGACCGGCGGCCTCCATTCCAAGGCGACAATACATGGCGCAGTGGTGACTGGAGCGCGTCAGTGCGTGAGCGTCCATCCAATCCGAGAGCTGACTCTTGTTCAGAACTCCGGCAGAGTTTCGTTGGTGTCCAGAGCTACCGCAGAATTCGCCTGATTGCACTGGTCCAGGGTCCTTGTTTGCTGGCAATTCAAGGGTTGCTGAGGTAGGTCGTGGGGTGGGAAAGCTACCTTGGTGGGATCCCACTGGCGCGCCTTGTGTCCGCATGTCCCCAAGTCCGCGGTGATTTGAAAAGGGAAGCGGTCTGGCATCTTGCATGGAGGCGAAGTCGCCTTCGATTTCCGCATTAAGCCCGTCACTGAATGCCCCGGCTTCGGTTCGCTCATCGTTGCAAAGACTCATGACTTCGGAATACACCAGAGCAAAATTGGTCTCTTCGGCGTCGCTGAGATCCAGATTTCCAGGCGCAGCCCGCAGATCGCCTGGGTTGAATGGGTCGATCAAGTTCAGCTGTCCCGCAAGCATCGGTTTTCCTCGTGGCGCTCAAAATGAGCGCCTGGCTCCGCTCTAAGTCTGGATGCGGAATGTATTTCTGTGAATTCCTAATCGTCAGGCTTGTTAGAAAGGCTACTCAAATTCCTTTATCGGCAAGTGGCAAACATCCTTCCAGCCTGTTGTTTGCAAATCTGTCGTCTGCGAGGGCAAGGGTGGGAACAGAGTCATCATCCACTATCCCGTTCGACACGCATATCGCGTTTCACCTGGATACGCCGCTGGCTGTCTCTAGCCTTCCGGCACCTCGTAGAGCCCCTCCGCAAGTCCGGCTGCAAGGAGAATGATCCCGATACCGAGTCCTAGATCATCGAGCGAATGGTACGAAGACATCTGAAGATACGCTCCCTCCTCAGCCTTCGAAGAATGCTGACCAAGTTCTAGTTCTGCAGCCTGTTGGTCAGTGAAACTGTGTGATCTGTCTAATTTACCTGTATTGCTCTTCGCTCCATCGCTGCCAGAACCAGCGCCCGGAGTCAGCTCGCTTGACTCAATGAGGGCCGATTTGTCAGAGGCGATCCTCTGCTCAAGGGCGTCGTAACGGGCTCGATTCGTTTCAATACCCTGAATTTGAGTTGTATGCACACCCGTCGTGATTGCGCTCACGGCCAGGATGGCAAATCCCAGGATGCGTGCCAAAAGATATGAAATTCTCTGCACAATGCCCCCAACAACCAAGGAAGAACGATCCGGTTGGCTTCAAATCGTATATCGGAATGGTCATTGAATCGTTGTATGCACCTTTTGTGGAAGAAACTCGGTCGGACAGTCCAATGTCTGAACATTCAGTGCGTTGGCTTTGATCGTTCAGCGCTGCAACTAGCCTGACGGGCACCGATT
>Ga0302140_10007478_pt1 | contig 13669 bp, 17 predicted proteins | sample I_Bog_E1_1_FD_202095 | JGI IMG/M metagenome (GOLD analysis project Ga0302140, IMG submission 202095) | Peat permafrost microbial communities from Stordalen Mire near Abisko, Sweden - I_Bog_E1_1 | ecosystem: Environmental > Terrestrial > Soil > Wetlands > Peat | place: Sweden: Abisko, Stordalen...
GTCCATTTGCCAGCCTATTTTCCATCATGCTGCGTCGGCAAATTGACCTAATAGGCTCGCTATGAGGGCAATTCGTCTCCTTGCCTGATGAAAAATATTCATGGCAACTTTGGACCTGTTATTTATTTTCATGTGCCTAAGTTTTAATTATATTAATTATAGATATTTATGCTAAAATTATTATTGAGAAGAATAATGAGGTTGAAACCTTAAAAGAAAAACAACTAGATGTCATACTTTTTACGAGCGAAAAATTAAGCATTTTAGATTTACATGTAGTAACTGAAAATAGTATACTACCATTTATAAAAGATTTTGATACATTAACATTTATTTTTAGTGTATAATAGTATTACAATTAATTTATAAGGAGCTGTGTAAATGGAAAATAATAAAATTGAATCTTTATTAATGCAGATTCTTGAAAATCAAACTAAAATGCAATCTGATATAACTGAAATTAAAGAAAAAATTAATTCTGTATATGACCAAACTGCTGATTTAACTGAATTTCGTACTGAAAATAGAGCTAATTTTAGTTCTATTAATAAGGATGTTAAATTTATTAAACATAAACTTCATGAAACAGAGGAAGATGTTTTTGATATAAAAGACCATTTTAAAATAGTTAAGTAATCACTAGGCACTTATATAAGTGTCTTTTTTTGCGTGAATATAATATATTGTATTCCAGATGTTATACAAGAAAGAATTTTATATTTTATATATAATATTAAAAATACAGTAGGCAAAACCTTATATTCTATTTCTTTTTGATATAATAAAATAATGGCTAAAAAATAGGAAAAGCTTCTTATGAAAGTATGAAGAAGTCTATAATTAGGTTATAATAAAAATACGATATTCTAGGGTAGGATGTGATAGTGTGCAAGAAAAGTTAATATATTTAAAACGTGATGCTTATAATAAATTATTAGAATGGAAAAATAACCATAATAATAAAGTATTATTAGTAGAAGGTGCAAGACAGGTTGGAAAGACTTATTTAGTAAAAAAATTTGCTAATGAGAATTATAAAGATATAATTTACATTAATTTATTAGAAGAAAGTGGAGAAGATTTACTTTCGATTTATGATGAAATAAAAAAAGAACGTTTAAGTGGAAAGCTTGATAGAGAAAGTACTAATTCTTTAAAGGAAATGTTTAAACGATTTTCTAAGAAGTTTAAAGACGACGGAGAATGTGTAATAATAATAGATGAGATTCAGGAATCATATAAAATATATAATATGATAAGACAATTTGCTAGAGAATTTGAAACTCATTTTATTATGACAGGAAGTTATTTAGGCAGAGTTGTAATGGAAAAGGAATTTTGGTCTCCTATGGGTGACGTGGATTTTCTTGAAATAAAACCGCTATCTTTCGTAGAATTCATTAGTGCTATTAATTTAATCGAGGTTTATGAAGCTTTGGATTTATATGGAAAATCTGAAAAAAGTAATTATGAATTGATTTATAATAAATATAAAGATTATTGTATTGTAGGTGGATACCCAGAAATAGTTTGTGAATACTTGAAAAATGGAATAGAAAACATAGATGATTTATTTAGAAAATTATTAAGAGTGTTTTGTGAAGAATCTGCAAGATATTTTGATGGGGATATATTAACAGCTAGAATGTTTGAAGACTGTATAAATGCAATAGTTGAAATGCTTGCAAACAATAAAAAAGGTTTTAGCTCAGGAAGTTATGCAGAAGAATTGCAGCAAATTATAGTAAAGCAATATTCAAGTAATATAAATAAAGAAAATTGCAACAGAGCATTACAATGGTTTTATACATCAAAGTTTGTTAAAGACTGCGATAAATTAGTAGAATTTGATTTTACTAACATAAAAAAACGGCAAAGATATTTTTTAGCAGATGTGGGAATGGCAAATTATGTTATGAACAAATCTAATGTATTACTATCGGAATCTAATGGTGTGCTGAATGAAACTTTTGTTTATCAATGTTTATTAGATAAAATATCAACAGTACCAATGTTTGCTGTATATGGTGATGGAGAATTAGATTTTGTTTATAGGAACAGAGAAAATGGTTATGTTTATGGTATAGAAGTTAAATCAGGAAAGAACTCGGGAAAAACTATAACCAAGTCGTTAAATAATGGGAAAATAAATTTTGCTATTTATCTTAAAGGATTAACTGAAGGTGGAGTTGCTAATAAAATTTATACCATTCCTATATATTTATTTCCACGATTCAATTTTGAAGATATTAAAAATATTTAGTTTTAAGGCATATTCAAAATGATTCATTTATTCGTATTTTTAAGATATTCATAATAATAACGAATAGCTTCATCAACAATAGTATTTAAATAAACATTATCATCACTATGAATGGCTTTAATTTTACTTAAGGTTCTTACAGCAGAACGCTTTAAGGTATAAGTTCTTATCATATCATATATTTCACCATCAACTGGTGGAGTCCTGCCATTTGGATTAGCTTTTAATGTTCTGTTGTCTAAAATATCTTCCTTAAGCTTACATAGTTGACTGTGAAAAAGGCGCAGATATTTTTGTGGGATCTTCTAATATTTCTAGATCTGCTTTAACTAGTGGAATTAAACAGAATAAACTAAAAGTGTAAAACAAATTCGGATTTTTATTTTAAGCAACTTAATTATAGGATATACTATAAAAGTAGGCATAGTCAAAAGGCAAAGTGATTTTTGATTATGATTAAAATAGACCGGAAATGGAAGTGATGATGTGAAATTTAAACCATTACCAATAGGTGTAGATAATTTTGAAATGTTAATAACTAGAGGTTATTATTTTGTAGATAAGACATTACTTATAAAAGATTTATTAGATAATAAAGCAGCAGTAAATTTATTTACAAGGCCAAGACGATTTGGAAAGACATTAAATATGAGTATGCTCCAGTATTTCTTTGAAAATAGTGAAAAGGATAATTCTTATTTATTTAAAAATTTAAATATAATGAAGGCAGGAGAAAAATACATATCACATATGGGTAAATATCCTGTGATTAATTTATCTTTAAAATCTGCTAAGCAGCCAAACTTTGAATTGGCATTGAAGTGTATTAAAAATGAACTTGTAGATGAATTTAGGCGCCATGATTATATTTTGAAAAGTGATAAATTAAGTAAAGAAAAAGAAGAATATGAAAGAATAGAAAGTAAAGACTTCGGGGAAGAACTTTATGTAACAGCACTAAAATTTTTATCACAGTGTTTAGAGAAATATCATGGTAAAAAAGTCATAATACTTATAGATGAATATGATGTGCCACTTGAAAATGCATTTTTTGAGGGATTTTATGATCCAATGATTGCTTTCATAAGGTCATTATTTGAATCGGCTTTAAAAACAAATTCCTCTCTAGAATTTTCAGTTATAACAGGCTGTTTAAGAATTTCCAAGGAAAGTATTTTTACTGGCTTAAACAATTTAAATATAATTTCAATACTAAATGATAGATATGCAGAGTATTTTGGTTTTTCTGATAATGAAGTAAAAGAGTTAACTGAGTACTATGAATTAGAAGAAAAATATTCATTAATAAGAGATTGGTATAATGGTTATGTATTTGGACAGACAAATGTTTATAATCCTTGGAGTGTAATAAAATTCATCTTTGACCTGCTTGCTAATAAAAATGCATTTCCATCATCATATTGGGCAAATACAAGTTCAAACAGCATAGTTAAAAGTCTTATAGAAAAAGCAGATTCTAAAACTAAACAGGAAATAGAATTATTAATTGAAGGAAAAACAATAGAAAAGACAGTTCATGAAGATATAACTTATGATGAAATTTATGATACCATGGACAATTTGTGGAATTTTATGTTCTTCACAGGATATTTCAAAAAAGTTAGCGAGAGAATGGACGAAGAAGATAATCATTATTTAGAATTAAGCATACCAAATAGAGAAGTAAAATATATTTTTAGAACTAAAATTTTAAAGTGGTTTGAAGAAAAGGTAAAAGCAAAAGATTTAAGTAAGCTATATACTTCAATAATAAATGGAGAAGCTGAAATTTTTGAAGAAGAACTTGGAAGACTGCTTATGGAAACAATAAGTTTTAATGATTCCTATGAAAATTTCTATCATGGCTTTGTAGTTGGAGCTCTAGCCAATATGCATGATTATATTGTAAAATCTAACCGAGAGGGTGGCAGTGGACGTAGTGACCTGTTTATAAAATCAGTATCCAAAAGAGGCGTGGCGATAGTTATTGAATTTAAAATAGCTAAAAAAATTGATGATCTGGAAAAAAGAGCAGAAGATGCATTAAAACAAATTGAAGCTAAAGGTTATGATATGGAACTGAGAAGTGAAGGGTATAAGAATATTGTAAGATATGGCATAAGTTTTTGTGAGAAAGATTGTTATATAATAATGAGGAAGTAAAATTTGGATTTTAGTAAGAGTTTATGTAATGTAAGCTCTTATTTTTATGGCCAATATATCCATAAAAACAAGAGTATAAGTTAAATAGATAACGGCTGCACGCCCCTGGACGAGGTGCCCCTTGAGGGTATAAGTTCAATTAAGATTCACTTGATAGAAACATATTTATAGGAAACATCAGGGGTTGGGGGCTTTTAGATATTTATGAGTTTAATTTTCTTAGCACCTAGTATCAAAAATAAAATAAAAACATATAGTTTAATTATATTAATAAATTAGGAATAGTTATGAGAGCTGGATTAAAAAATATAAAAGATAAAATTTTATATAAAATGCCTAAAATTAATAAAGTGGCATATACATGGGCACAACCTTTGCAACATAATTTAAAGCCTAGCATGATAGTATATCATCATACTGTAGAAACTAATCTTACTCCTCAAAAAATAGATGAAATGCATAAGAAAAGAGGTTGGGCAGGTATAGGTTATCATTTTTATATAAGAAAAGATGGTACCATATATCGAGGTCGACCTGAAAATGCAGTAGGTGCCCATGCCACTTGCGTAAATGATAGAGCATTTGGTATTGCTTTAGAGGGAAATTTTAATATTGAACAATTAACTCCAGAACAAATGAGTAGTCTTCTTGCATTATCAAAATATCTAATTAAAAAATACAATATTAAGGATTTAAAAAGGCATATGGATGTAGCAAATACAGAATGTCTTGGGAAAAAATTTCCCTTTGAAGAAATCAAAGGGAAATTAAATAAAAAAAGGGACTCGTTACTTAATAATAATAATTAAGTAACGAGTCTCTATTTACTTTTAAACTACATCAATTTTTGTAACATTTTTCGCTGTTAATGAAGCTCCAGATTTCTTTACTAAAGCTCCAGATACAGTAAAGAATACATTCTTTTCAATAATGGTATCCATTAAGGTATTTACCTCAGTTGGAGTAAGATTAGGTTTAACTCCGCTGATGCTGAAATTGCTTTTTAATCCATATTCAGTTATAAAGCTCATTGCTAAAATATATTCCATAGTCAAAAGCCCCCTAAAATTAAATTTTTTAATAATATTAAGATACTTAAGTAATTTCAAAGATGTCTAAAAAGATGTTTTGCTTATTTAAAGTATACCTTATGATTGTTCAAGACTTGAAGATTCGTTTAAGAAATAGGATTTAGTGTTAGCAGATAAAACATTTTTAACAGCTTCAGCTACTGCAAATGCATTGTTAGGGGTTACATCAGTTCTTACATTGGAGAAATTTTTCTTTGCATAGATTGGGTCACCTGCTTTATCTAGTCCACTTTGAACCTCGATGCTTAAAGATGTAGTTGTAATTTGTTTTGTTACTGCCATAATTTATACCTCCTTGTGTCACATTCAAAAAATAACAAGTCATCATGCTAGTCTATTTAGTGTCATAGACATGTTATTTTTCTCATGTCCTAAATTTTATTTTCATATGGTATATATAAAGAAAAGTGATTTTTATAAAGGGGTAATTAAAAATATTTTTTTCTTTTTTTACTCTGAGTAGTTTAGACTATTTTGAATTTGGTACATTATTGTCATTAGAAGTGTCAATAACGACACCTAATTTGGTTGAAATTATAGTATTTAATTTATTTATTGAAAAGGAAAGGCTAAGAAGTTGTTTTTCCAAACGAAAGAGTAAATAAGCACAAACAGCTATAGGAAATCCAGCATTAGTAATCAAACCCGTCAAATCGTTAATTCCCATAATTCATTACCTCCTTGGAATAATATAAATGTTTTTGGTTGTGCTATGCATGTTTTAATAATGTGTTTAATTTTTCTAATGCTTTTTTCTTTCTTTTTGAAGCTGTAACATAAGATATATTTTCATAATAAGCATAATTAGTAAGGGTATTATTCTTAAAGAACACAAAAAGCACTAAGTGTCTCTCTGAATCACTTAAATTATTTTTTATAGCAGACAATAATTGATTGTGCTCATGTTGAAGGAATTTAATTTCTTGTTCCATAAGATGATTTTGAGACACAGTATTATCTAAATCATCGCTTAAAGAGAAAATGCCATCAAAGTCTTTTAGTTTTACAATCCTTGTAATTAAAGCATTTAAATTATTTTTTATGGAATTTGTGGCATAACCAACAAAACTGTTGGTATTTAATTTATATTTAGAAATACAGTTACATAGAGTTAAAAAACATTCATTTTTTATATCACATCTTTCATAGCCATGGATAAAGATTTTTCTTGATATAGAATTTATAAAAGGGGTAAATTCTTGAAGTAAAGTTTCCTTAGCATTAAGGTCACCAATTTTAGCGTCACTAACTAATTTTTCAATATATTCATAATTCACATATAATCCCTCCAAAAAAATTTAGTTTTCATAAGGGATATATAGTTAAATGGGGTTTTTATAAATACTATGGGAATAATTTTTTTGAAAAAATTTATAAGGGTATCAGGTATGTATATTTTGCAAATCTGGAATATGTATGAAGAGAGAACAAAGTAATATTCTAAAGTTATAGTGACTAAAATAGAAGCTAGATGTTTCTAAGCTTCTATCTATATAAGTTCTTATCTTTTCTAGATATAAAAAGATGAATAAAATCTTGGATAAATAAAAGGTCTTTATTTGTAATTTTATCATCCTCTAATAATTCAGTTATAATCTTAATATTATTCTGTTTTTTAGAATAACGAATTTTGTTATTGGTTATATCTAAATTATTATCAGAATTAATACAAGTTAAGTTTTCATATTGATCAAAGCCTAAAAGAAAATCTGTAGTAACATCATAATATGAAGCTAAGCGTTTTAAGTGATCATATACTGGTGCTGCTTTACCAGTCTCCCATTTAGAAAGCATACTTCCAGTAATATTAATATCGAACATTTCATTTAGTTTAGCTGCTAATTGATCTAATGTAATATTTCTTTTTATTCTCAAATTTTTAAGAATTGTACCTGTAATATTCATATTTTTCCTCCATAGTATAATAGATTACTTTAAAAATAAGTATACAATTACAAAACATAAAAAGCAATAAAATAATTTGAAAGAATTACCAATATTTATATTGACATGAACATTTATAAATGTATAATTGAATTAACCGTAATGACACAAGCTATATAACATAATCAATATTATATGAGGAGGAAGGATATATGAGTAATAAAAAGAAATCTTATGACAAATTTAAAATGTTTTTATCTCTTAATAATATTAAACAAAAGGAACTCGCAGAAAAGCTTGGCAAATCACATTCTTTTATCAATAATGCTTTAAATGGAAGGGGGGCAAAATTTATGCCAGAAGATTTTAGGGGGATAAGGCGTTTATTTAAAATTCAAATAAGTGAGTATTTTTGAGTTTAACATTTTTTGAAAACGATATCCGGTATGCTGTGTAACAAATCTAATTGTGAGGTGGGTTATGGTTAAGGGAAATAGTAAATCCATTTATGGGAATGAAATAGGGATAATATTAGGTGTGAATAAGGATAAAAATATCAAAGACCTTTATTTAGAAAAACTAAAAAAAGGTCTTGATAGAAATGAAAATCTTAAAGAAAAACATGAAGAATTATATTGGACTAATACTTTAAAAGAGATTTTAAGTAAGGAATTTACTATAAGAAGTAGGAAAAAGGTAAGAAAAGAATTAAAAACAATTATTGATGAAGAATATGATTTTATGCATTGCAGTGTTGATAGAAGAATAGTAGGGGAAAATTCTATTTTACTTTGCAGTATATATAGCGGAATTAACTCTAGTGAAGAAATAAATGAAAATACATTACTTGAATGTCAGCATAATATGAGAGTTACCAAAGCTGATAAATGTTACGTTGCTTGTTTAATAAATGATAGGCGATTCTACTTTAAAGAAATATGTAGAGATGAAGATATAATTTCAAAAATAGTCAAAGAAGAAAAAGCATTTTTTTATAATCATATCTTAAAAGAAATTTCACCAGAATGATTAAAGGGGGAAGGATTTTATGAAGGGGATAGAATGGATTAAGATTACTACAAATATGTGTGAAGACGAAACAATAAGATTAATTGACTCTATGGAATATAGAGATGCTGCAATTTATTTATGGTTAAGACTGCTGCTTCAAGCAGGCAAAGTTAATGATAATGGATTAATATATTTAAAAAAAGATGTACCGTATACTAAACAAATGCTTTCCATATTATTTAATAGACCTATAGACATTATAGAAAAAGTGTTAGAAATATTAGAATCTTTTAAAATGATCAAAATTTATGAAAACAACATAATAAAAATATGTAATTGGGAAAAGCATCAAAATATTGAAGGTATGAAAAGAGTAAGAGAAGGTACTAGAGAAAGAGTTAAAAACTTTAGAGAAAAGAAGAAGGAAAATGAACATTCAAGAAAAAAACTTCCGGAAAAAGAATTTGATGAAAATGAACCTTTGGAAAATAAGTTTTTAGAAAAGGAAAATATAAATAATAATACTTTAATTAATGTTGTAAATGACAGCATTAATACTAATGAAATAAACAAAAATAAAAATTGTAACGCTCATGTAACGCTACAGAAAGAGAAGAGAGAAGAAGATATAAAGAAAAAGAATATAGATATAAAAGAGAGAGAAGAAGAACTTGATGCACAAGCTCTAAAGCTTATGAAGGACTTAGAAAAAATCAATATAAATATAAATGGATTAACTTTAAGATGGGCACAAGATATGTTAGCTAAGCATAAAGAAAAGCATGTAAAAATGGCTATGGGAAAAGCCATAGAAAGAAATAAGCTTGATACAAATTATATAAATGGCATACTTAAAAATTGGCTTAAGGAAGGGTATCCTAAAACCTATGAAGAAATAGAATTTGGTAATTGTGAAGTTGGTAATTTATCAGCTATTAAAGAAAAACCAAACCTTAGATTTATTAACTTTGAGGCAAGGGAATATGATTATAAGGATTTAGAAAAGAAACTTTTAGGGTGGTGAGAGAAATGGGATATATTAAGGGAATAGATATTTCAAATAATAATGGAAGCATAGATTTTAGCAGAGCTGTAGCAGATGGAGTCGAGTTTGTTTATGTAAAAGCAACAGAAGGTAAAACCTTTCAAGATAGCAAGCTGGAAGGTTTCTACAATGAATGTAAAACTAATGGATTAAAAGTTGGAGCATATCATTTTTTAGTTAGTACAAGCTCTCCAGAAGCACAAGCAGAAAACTTTTATAAGAAGATTAAAGTCTTTGAATGGGAGCTAATTCCTATGCTGGATATTGAAACAGAATTTGAAGGCTTATGTGATTATGTACTTAGATTCATAAATGCTTTTAAGGAATTAAGCCCTATGCAATTAGGTATTTATACCTATACAGGTTTTATATCTAATATACAAGCTATACAAAACACCATTAAAAACTATCCATTCTGGGAAGCAAATTATAATAATGATCCCTGGAACCTGCCTTCTAATTATTTTACCAATAGAATAGGCCATCAATATACTGAAACAGGAGAAATCTTCGGAGTGAGTGGAAAATGTGATGTAAATGCATTTATAGAAGGTGTTTTATTTAAAAATACAGCTGCTACTACTACTTTAGGAAACTGGATAAATGAGAAGGGGAAGTGGTGGTATAAGCATATAGATGGAACTTATACTAAGGCAGCCTGGGAATTTATAGATGAAAAATGGTATTTATTTGATGCTGATGGCTGGATGATTTACGATTGGAAGAAGGAAGGCTCTAATTGGTATTATTTTGGAGATTCCAACGATGGTGCTATGAAAACAGGCTGGTGTTATGATAAAAATTCCTGCAAATGGTACTATTTCAATGAAGAAGGTATAATGCAGACAGGATGGATTAAGGTCGATGCTAAATGGTATCACTTAGATAATAATGGAGCCATGGAAACAGGGTGGATAAAGGATGATGGGAAGGATTATTATCTTTATTCAAATGGTGAAATGATTCGTGAATGTGATATTTATGGATATAGATTTGATAATAGTGGGGTTGCTGATAAATTAAGTTAAATTATAATTATATATATCAAGAGGACTGGTTACAAGATAAATTAATGTAACCAGCCTTTGTTACTCAAAATGATTCACTCATTATTGTTTTTAAGATATTCATAATAATAACGAATAGCTTCATCAACAATAGTATTTAAATAAACATTGTCATCACTATGAATGGCTTTAATTTTACTTAAGATTCTTACAGTAGAGCGTCTTAAGGTATAAGTTCTTATCATATCATATACTTCGCCATCAACTGGTGGAGTCCTGCCATTAGGATTAGCTTTTAATGTTCTGTTATCTAAAATATCTTCCTTATTTTCAGAGCTTTGGTAGCTTTTATCATTAGTTGGATTTGTTTTACTCACAAGCTGAACAATGGGATTTTTATTAAGATTTAAATCTATTTCACTAGGTGTTGAAAAGTTCTGAGGGGTTATAGGCATCTCCATTAGTTCGTCTTCAGAGTCAAAGGAAAAGGATTTTAAAAGAGTACCTTCTATTTTTGGTTCACCCTCAGAAAAGCTAAATATTTCTGTTGATTCATCTTCATTAACACAAAAATCACCTTTGATTTTATCGTTACTTTTTGATTTTTTTGCAGTTAAATTCATTGATATGTCCTCCTTAAGGCATATTGACTTGTTATTTTTTTGATTATGCCTAAAATATATGTAGAATAAAGAATAGCTTCAATTAATATATATAGGATTTTGTAAAAATATAAGTAGTTAAAAAGGAAAAAATAAAAATTTTTTTAAATATACCCATAAACCTTTTAAAAAAGAAACCTGTTTTTAAAGATTTAAATAAACCTTTTTAAAAAGAAATATTGTTTTAAAGTTTCCAATAAATATTTTAAAAAAGGAATATGGGTTTAAAGATAAATGTTTTACAATTTAAAAAGGAAAAAAGTTAAAAATATAAAAAGATAACAATATAACAATTTATAGGAAACATCAGGGGTTGATGGCTTTTTGTTCATAGATTTTTAAATAGGGGTGGAGAGAAAATATTAAGCCTTATGTTATAATAGTAATACAGAAGATATTAGTGATATAGTCAAGAAACATGTGAAGTCTTAGAGAAAAAGTTTTCAGTAAACTGGACAAAAATATATTTATATAGGATATAATATAGATATTAAATAAAAAATAATATTAGTAATAGTAAAATAAGAAGGTGAATATATGATTAAAAGTTTCATATTTGAGAATTTTAAAAGTTTTGAAGAAGCTAAGTTTGAACTTGAACAATTAACAATCTTAATTGGAACAAATGCAGCAGGTAAAACTAATGCTATAGAGGGAATAAAGATATTATCTGAAATTGCTACAGGAAGAGATTTTTCAATTATTTTAGATGGATCTAAAAATATGGATAGCGATATAAGAGGTGGAAGTAAGGGGTGTTGTAAATTCAATACAACATATTTTACATTGGGATGTATAGTTGATGTAGATTTAGATAATGATTTAGAGTATAGAATAACTATAAAAGTTTCAGATAGAATATATGTAGAGGAAGAAAGTTTAAATTTACTTGATAAAGAGAATAATAAGCATTTGATTTTTAAAACTAAAAGAAATACTAATAAGGATAGTGGAGATATAAAAGTAGAATACAATAATGCAAGAAGAGGAAAAAATCCTGATTTTACTTGCATAAGATATGCAGCAGTACTTCCTCAAATTGTAAACAAATTACCACAAGATATAGAGAATTATGAGGAAAGTATATCATATATAAAATTAGTTATTAATGATTTGAGAAATATGCTGTTTTTAAATCCAATACCATCAGAAATGAGAGATTATTCAAGGATTACTGATTCAGAGCTTCGACCAAATGCAGGTAATTTATCATCTGTTTTATATAAAATTTGCCAAAATGAAGAAGATAAAGAGAAAATATTAAATATAATTAAACAACTACCGGAAAATGATGTTATAGGAATAGATTTTATAAAAACCCAATTAAATGATGTTATGTTTAGAATAAAAGAAACCTATGGAAATAGAGCAGAGCGTATTGAAGCAAAAAGACTATCAGATGGAACTATTAGATGCATAGCAGTTATTGCATCAATTATAAATCAAGAAAAAGGTAGTACTGTTATTATTGAAGAAGTTGATAATGGAATACATCCAAGTAGAGCAAAAAGTTTGATAGATGCAATTTCTTCACTTGCAAAAGAAAGAAATATAGATGTAATCATTACAACTCATAATTCAGCTTTATTAAATGCAGTATCTAAAGAGGACATTATGGGGATCTCAATATGCTATAGAGATGAAGTAAGTGGCACAAGTAAATTTATGCCATTTTTAGATATTGATAAATATCCAAGTCTTTTAGTACACGGAGGCATAGGTGATTTAGTTATCAGTGAAGAATTATTAAATACTATAAAAGATAAGAAAAAAGAAAATAATACTGATAATTATAGTTGGTTGGAGGTTAATTAATGAATATAAGATTTATAGACACATCTGTATTACTTAATATTCTAAATGTACCTGGTAGGAATCAAAATCATATTGAAGTTATGTTAGATTTTAGAGAATTAATTAAGGCTCGTGATGTAAATACATTAATTCTGCCATTAGCAACTATAATTGAAACTGGCAATCATATTGCACATATATCAAATGGGGACGAGAGAAGAAAGAGAGCAACTATATTTGCACAGTATTTAGAAAAAACTGCAAAAGGAGAAGCACCTTGGGAATATTATTGTAAAGAACTTGATAAAGAAGATTTGTCAATAATGGCAAAGGAATTTCCAAACTGTGCATCTATGGAAACTGGAATCGGAGATATGTCAATAATTAGAGCGTATGAAAAGTATAAAGATAATACACCAGCAATAGGCAATATTATGATTTGGAGTTTAGATGGACATTTAAAAGGATATAATCAAGAATTAAAGCTTCCGGTTAGAAGAAGAAGCAAATAGAATTTTTTAGTTGATAAGTGTATTAATTGGGAGTTTAGTTTTAAACTCCTGTTTTTATGCTTGCATATTATATATTCTATTGTAGATGTTATAAAAGAAGACATTTTGTAGTAAGCGGTTCAGAATATGACGCATGTTAAGAAAATAAAATATATGATAATCTACCTTTATCAATAACTATTCAGGCTAATTCAAAGCTTGAGAGAGATGGAGGTATTTTATTTATGTCAAAAACTA
>Ga0302140_10007481_pt1 | contig 13665 bp, 15 predicted proteins | sample I_Bog_E1_1_FD_202095 | JGI IMG/M metagenome (GOLD analysis project Ga0302140, IMG submission 202095) | Peat permafrost microbial communities from Stordalen Mire near Abisko, Sweden - I_Bog_E1_1 | ecosystem: Environmental > Terrestrial > Soil > Wetlands > Peat | place: Sweden: Abisko, Stordalen...
GGAGCAGGTTGGCAAGGCAGCGGTCGGGCATTGGCCAGTACCTTGCACCGGCTTGCTGGCGACACTAAGCTGCCGACTCGCCCACTCAAGTAGTTCGATTATGGCAAACCCCAGACCTTCACTGACACTGACCCTGTTGCAAGCCCGTGAGGCTGCGATGGCATTCTTTCGGCCATCGCTTAACCAGCATGACCTGACGGAACAACAGTGGCGGGTCATTCGGATATTGCGTCAGCAGGGTGAACTTGAGAGCCATCAACTTGCGCAGCAGGCATGCATTCTCAAGCCGAGCATGACGGGTGTTTTGACCCGTCTGGAGCGCGATGGACTCGTGCGTCGGCAGAAGTCCAGCCAAGATCAACGGCGTGTGTTTGTCGCGCTGACAGAGCGAGGCCAACAATGCTTCGTCTCCATGAGCGAAGGCATGGAAAGCAACTATCTTAAAATCCAGGAACAGTTTGGTGCGGAAAAAATGGATCAGTTGTTGGCTCTGCTCAATGAGCTGAAAAATATCAAACCGTGATCACGCGCTGAGCGGGAAGGGCTCAAGTTATAAAGTTAACATGTTATCGTTGTACTGCCCTATGATCTCGCCGTGGAACGCTGATGTCCATTTCTCACCCTGAACGTCTGATCGTATTTCTCGCGGCTCTTGCTTCCTTTGCCCCTTTATCCATCGATACGTACTAATCCAGCCTCCCCTGATTGCCACGGTGGGGGGCTGACACGGCTATTGAACTTCAGACCCGAGTGAGCGAGAAGCCAGGCTTTGGTTGTAAGGACTGAACTCATTTCTTCCTCCCGTGCATGGGCTTTGCCGAATGCATGCGTATGCAGTGCACGACAGCCCTGCAAAGCGGAGTCCCTGGTCAATCAGGTGCGCCCAGCCTGGCGCTTCGATAATCTGCGAGTACCACGTAGTCAACCGAGCCGTACAAGGACGAAATCGATGATCAAGCGTATCGCTTCAATACCCAGCAGGCCTGCCACTATTTCTGCTCCGTCTGTGGGGTTTACACCCATCACATCAGGCGAATCGATCCGTCACAGTGCGCCTACAACGTTGGCTGCTTGTACGGTGTTGACCCGGCAGACTTGGGCAGGGTGCCGGTGAGTAACGGACGTAACCACCCGTTAGACAAAAAGTAAGCTGACCCAAACGGATGGGACGATGCTTGTGGCGTTCTCTACCCTGAATACCCATTACCCACCGCGTGTGAATGTAAAAAATGCACTTAAAGCGATTTAGATGTTTCGGAACAGGCCCGGACAGTGGAAATGAAGCTTTGGTCATTTTTCAAAGGGGTTCCTCCGAATGGTCGGTCGCTGAGCGGCAAAAATTCGCAGCCGAACAGAAGGCCAATGCCTGCGTCTTCATCAACACAATGGAAGACGGTATCGGACCGTGCGTTCTCGATTTTTATTATCCGCATGCTCGAAGTCCCCTCTGTCTGCACGCATCCCTGGCGGCTGCGCATTACATGCAAACCCATCATGTCGCTGAGTACTCAGGGTCAGCACTGACGTCCATGAGCAAACAGGTATTGACCTTTGCGCACGCAGGAAATGAGCTGCGTACCAGCGTCGAGCCTGATCATGTGAAAAGGCCTGTGCCCACTGTCGGCGCCGTCGCAGAACTGCTTGGCTGCACTGAGTCAGCGATCAAGACCCCGGCGGCCATCGCGTCAATCGGCAGCCCCAAGCTATTGGTTGAAATGGTCAGTCCCGAGGCGTTGTACGCGTTGCGCCCCCACCTGAATGGGATAGTCGCATGGGGGCAGAGGGCAGCCGTGAGCGGCATTTACGCCTACGCGCACCGCGAAATGAATCAGTACGAGGGACGTAATTTCAATCATCTGGAAGAGAGCCTGGAGGATGCTGCGACGGGGGTGGCCGCGGGCGCGCTCAGCGTACTCCTGGCAAGAAACATCATCCTGTACCAAGGCGCCATGCGGGGTAATCGGTGTCAAATCAGCGCGTCGAATTGTGAGGGATTGATCAGCGTTGGGGGCCTGGTTTACGAGGTATGACAACAGCGTTTCCCTGCTACGTCGGCTCCACGACCTGTGGCAATGGGGAACCGCCTACTCACCTATCGGAGACAGGCTGGATCGCGCAATGTGGACATGCGGCATGCGATTGACTAGGTTGCGACGTGGCATCGGGTTTTCGAGCTACCCATCAAGCGTTCGCCTCAGAAATGGATGTCTCTATGACCGCATTCACGCAAACAGATGCACAGCAGCGCGCAGACGATATCAGGGTATTCCAGCAAGAGCTGGCACGGCTTGAGCAGCATGGTGTACTTACGCTTTCAGAAGAGCAGCGGGACTCGGTGGCCTACCATCATCGCGACTTGCTGGACAGCTATATTCGCTCGTTCGACATCGATCGAACGACGGCATCTCGGCAACTCTCGATCGGCATGCGTGCTGCCTCGTTTCTGGGGGCGCTGGCCTTGGCGGCAAGCATTTTCTTCCTCTTCTATAAGTTCTGGGGGATGCTCTCTACCCCGGCGCAGGTCACGACACTGGTATTGGCCCCGCTGGGCACTTTTCTTGGCACGATGTGGATACAAAGTAACGACGCTACCGGTTACTTCACTAAACTAGCGGCCCTGGTGGCATTTGCCTGTTTCGTTCTCGATATTACGATGCTTGGGCAAATCTTCAATATTACTTCATCTGGCAACGCCTTGATTGTCTGGGCGGCATTAGCACTCCTTCTGGCATATACATGCAAGTTGCGTTTGCTGCTTGCCGCCGGCATTCTTTGCCTTGTTGGCTTCATTGCTGCTCGTGCCGGGACGTGGGGTGGCATGTATTGGCTCGACCTTGGTGATCGACCAGAGAATTTTTTTCCTGCTGCGATTTTACTCTTTCTTGTGGCGCTATTTGTGCCGCACCGGAGTTTTTCCGGGTTTGCTGTGATATACCGAGTCTTTTCTTTTCTGACATTGTTTCTGCCCATGCTGGTATTGGCCAATTGGGGCGGTGGCAGTTATTTTGAAGCTGATCCCGTGTTTATCAAACATTGCTATCAGGTCGCAGGCTTCCTTTTTAGTAGTGGCGCAATTTGGCTCGGTATACGAAATTATTGGCCGGAAGTGGTGAACACTGGCATGACGTTTTTCGTGGTTTTCCTTTACACCAAACTTTACGATTGGTGGTGGGCGTCTATGCCGAAATATTTGTTCTTTTTCGTGCTGGCTCTGACGGCTGTGCTCATACTCGTTGTTCTCAAGCGGTTGAGGACAGCACAATCCGGGGAGGCGAAATGATGAACTGGACGCGTCGACACTCGTTGATCGCCGGAGTAGGGTTGATTTTGATCACAAATGTGGTCGTGCTGCTGGGCGTTGCATACAACAAAAGTGGAACGCCCGAGAGTGTGCTTAAGTTGTCGCAGCGTGAATTGCAAGTTCCTTATGGTGGAAGGGAAGGTGCTGACAATAGTGGGATGTCGCTAAGACTGATAGCGAGGTCTACCGGCCCTTTTAGCATGGGGGCTTCCGGCGAAGAGGACAGTGATGGATGGTTTGGCAAGGAGAAGCTTGCCGAATTGGGATTTGATGTTTCAGCACCGATCGATACGGAACAAGGCCGCGCTTACTATCAAAAGCAACATTCCAGACAAGTATTTGTAGTTTTGGAATTTAATGGTCGAGCATATCAACACGCGGTTGAGGTTGCCAGGAAAATGGAAGCCGCCGAATTAAATAAAAAACAGCCAACAACGCTGGCTAGAGAGCAGAGTATGAGCAGTCGACTATTCATTGTTGACGCTGGCGTAAGCCGCGAAGCCCTGCGTGCGAAGTACCCGGATACGACTCAATACAGCATTGTCCGTGGACAGGTCCGAGCGATGGTTTACACTCATAATAATCAGGCAATGCTTATAGGTTATGTCAATCAGAGGGGGGCTGAAAACATCAACGTGCCGTTTACGTTCAGGTCTGTATTTGAGCCGATGCAGCGAACCGTTCAGGAAAACGGTTACTCCGCATCAAATAGCGGGTCGCCTTCATTTGAGGCCGCGATTGCTTTTGGTAAACGACTTGAACCATGGATGGTGGCGGCGACGGCAAAATAGTAATAGCTGTCATTGACCTTGCTGGGGTTGCCTTGCTGCAGCCACACATATGTCTGCAGCCACATATGCACCGAACGGCTGCCCTGGGCGCCGCTATATGGTGCGCTTCGCCACCTGCCTTTGCCAGGTTGTCCAATCGCGCTGGCCGATTTGGTTTTGTGATTCCTATCCCGCCGGCAATGCCAGTGGTATGCCTACGAGCCGTAACGGTCGATGCGTTATTATCGTTTCTCCGAAATCAGCCAAGGAGGCACCCATGAGCGTTCGTGGTAAAGACCGACAGATCGACAACATCGAGTTCAACGTCGGCGACATCGCCCGTAGCAAAGCCTTCTACGGCGAGGCGTTCGGCTGGACATTCGTCGATTACGGCCCTGCCTATACAGAGTTCAGTGATGGTCGCCTGACGGGGGGCTTCACTACGGGGGAGCCCGTTCGGCCCGGCGGTCCTTTGATCATTTTGTACTCGGATGATCTCGATGGGGCGCAGCAGCGGCTCAAAGCGTTGGGGGCTGTTATTTCCCGCGAAACCTTTGCGTTCCCTGGCGGAAGCAGGTTCCACTTCATCGATCCAGATGGCTATGAGCTGGCCGTTTGGACCGCTCAGTAGTAGGTCCCTGCTCCTCTCGAAAGGGCAGGGGCCGCCCATGCTCGGCCTGGGATCAGCTTATGTCCAGTTCGAGTAATTGACTGGCCACGTGCAGGAAGTTGGCGAGGGTCGGTGTCGTATCGTCGCGGCGGTAGACCAGGCCTGTTTCCAGATGCGGCGCATTATTCTCCAACGTGAGATAGCGCACCCCCGAGCGCGCCAGGTGACGCAGTGATGCAGGCACCAGCGCGATGCCCATGCCTGCCGATACCAAGCTGATGATTGTCTGCATCTGGATAGCATGCTGGGCAATATGCAGGCTACCGCCGCACGCTGTGTAGTAGCCGGTGACCAGATCATAGAACGCCGGTGCCGCACGCCTGGGAAATACCACCAAGGGGCAAGAGATCATCGCATCTGAAGATAGCCGTCCATCAACCTCGACCAGGCGTCCGTCCAGCATCCACGTCTCCGGCACAGCGGCAATCAGTGGTTCGACTACCAAAGATCGGTAGGCCAATCGATCGGGAATAGAGGCCCAAGGGTTAGCGATCACGATGCCCGCGTGCCCCTGCCCCTCGACCAGCGCCGCTATCTGAAGGTCACTGGTGGCCTCCATCAGCGATAGTTCCACCGTTGGATACAGGCTGCGAAATCGTTGGACCAGCACGGGAAGAATGCTGTAGTCGGCGGTACTGACAAAAGACAGTTCCAGCGTGCCGGCATCGCCCCGAAGAATGGCTTGCGCCGTATGACCAAGCGCATCGATAGCGTCGAGCGCGGCCCGTACCTGAGGTAGCCATTGCTCGGCGAACGGAGTCAGCGCCACGCTGCGCTTGGTGCGTACGAACAGCGAAGCGCCGACTTCGCGCTCCAGCGCCATGATCGACTGACTCAGCGGTGGTTGGGTCATGCACAGGCGTTGCGCTGCCAGGCTGAAGTGCAAGGTCTGGGCGACAGCTACAAAGTGCCTGAGCTGGCGAACGTCCATCTCTTATATCTCCAGGGACTTAATAAGCCATAAATAATATATTTTAATATCATCCACTCAATCGTTAGCCTGAGTCCATACCGTCAGCCCAGGAGGACTCAATGCCCGCTTATCGTTCGAGAACCACCACCCACGGCCGCAATATGGCCGGCGCCCGCAGCCTTTGGCGAGCCACAGGCATGACGGATGATGACTTCGGCAAACCCATCATTGCCATCGCCAACAGCTTCACGCAGTTTGTCCCAGGTCACGTACACCTCAAGGATCTCGGCCAACTGGTTGCCGGCGAAGTGGCGCAGGCCGGTGGCGTGGCCAAGGAGTTCAATACCATCGCTGTCGACGATGGCATCGCCATGGGCCACGACGGCATGCTCTATTCATTGCCATCGCGGGAACTGATCGCCGATGCCGTTGAATACATGGTCAATGCCCATTGCGCCGATGCACTGGTGTGCATCTCCAACTGCGATAAAATCACCCCCGGCATGCTGATGGCTGCCATGCGCCTGAACATCCCTACCGTGTTCGTTTCTGGTGGTGCGATGGAGGCCGGGAAGGCGGTGATCAAAGGCAAGCTCCAGTCTCTGGACCTGATCGACGCAATGGTGATCGCCGCCGATGACTCCTATAGCGACGAGGAGGTCTCGGCAGTCGAGCGCGCTGCCTGCCCTACCTGCGGTTCGTGCTCCGGTATGTTCACCGCCAACTCGATGAATTGCCTGACGGAGGCACTTGGCCTGGCATTGCCGGGCAATGGTACGGTGCTGGCGACCCATGTCGAGCGTGAGGGATTGTTTCGCCAGAGCGGGCGGCTGATTGTCGAGCTAGCCAAGCGTTGGTACGAACAGAACGATGCGCGGGCATTGCCATGCAACATTGCCAACCGAGCTGCTTTTTCAAACGCCATGAGCCTGGACATCGCCATGGGCGGCTCGACCAACACCGTCCTTCACCTATTGGCAGCTGCGCGCGAAGGCGGCGTGGATTTCACCATGGCGGACATTGACCGGCTGTCTCACCAAGTCCCGTGGCTGTGTAAAGTGGCGCCCGCCAGTAACAATGTGCACATCGAGAACGTGCATCGAGCCGGGGGTATCATGGCGATCCTTGGCGAGTTGGACCGTGCTGGCTTGATCGACACGGGTTTGCCTGTCGTCCACGCCACCACCTTGAAAGACGCGCTGGACCGCTGGGATATCGCCCGTAGCCCGGACGAACAGGTGCAGACATTTTTCCGTGCGGCGCCGGGCAATATCCGCACCCAGAGGGCTTTCAGTCAGTCGGCCCGCTGGGAAGCGCTGGATACAGACAGGTCAACGGGCGCTATCCGATGCGCTGAACAAGCCTTCAGCAAGGACGGAGGCCTCGCGGTACTGTTTGGCAACCTGGCGCCGGAGGGCTGTATCGTCAAAACAGCCAGCGTCGACCCCTCCATGTTGGTGTTTAAAGGCAAGGCCGTGGTCTTCGAAAGCCAGGAAGCGGCCGTGGCCGGTATCCTCGGTGACCAAGTAGTGCCGGGCGATGTCGTGGTCATCCGCTACGAAGGCCCCAAGGGCGGTCCTGGTATGCAGGAAATGCTCTATCCCACCAGTTATCTCAAATCCAAAGCGCTGGCGAAGTCCTGTGCTCTTTTGACGGATGGGCGATTTTCGGGCGGCAGCTCCGGCCTGTCCATCGGACATGTATCACCGGAAGCTGCGGAAGGTGGATTGATCGGCCTAGTGGAAACAGGGGATCTGATCAAGATTGATATTCCCAACCGTACTGTTGAACTGATGGTCGAGGAAACGACGTTGAACCAGCGTTACCGCTCAATGGATGCCAGGGAGGCGCAAGCCTGGCAGCCAGCTGCACGGGCGCGACTAGTGTCGCCTGCGCTTCAGGCATATGCGGCGCTGACATCGAACGCGGCTCGCGGCGCGGTCAGGGATGTGGCGCAGGTTCAGCGTCGGTTTGGCGGCAGGCAAGCGACGCAGGATTAGCAAATGCTACGTGAACAGAGTTTGTCCGCAATTGCATTGTCAAAAGCGCTATCGCGGGCAAACAGCGCTGACACAAACCTCAGCTATGGGCCAAACCGGACCTGCACGTTCAAAGGCAGGCGTTTGCTTACTGGGATGCTGCAGCCTTTCGCGACAGGCTGCATCGATCCTGAACGGACGCTCGTCAGCGTCAGCTCAGGGTCGAAGGTTCTGCTTGCTCCGCTATTGCAGCGGAACATACACATCTGTTTGCCATTGATCCTGTGGTGTCTCGGGATAGACGCTCAGGTAATTGAAGAACAACGGCTGGTCACGCAGTTCCTCTCCACTGGCAGGAAGCCAATCGCGGTAAATCGGATAGATCGTTTCGCCGATGTGATCCGGTGACCCCACGTGTCGCACCACGACGCAGCGACCGGCAGGAATGACGATCTCGTGCACGCCGAACTCATTCGGCGCCACGGCCTCGTGAATCTCGCCGCAGATTGCGAAGCGGAAAGCTTCTGGTGGTGTCGTATCGGGGTTGTTATAGGGAATGCCAAAGTTGCGACTCGATGCCACCGGCGACTGCCCGCTCTGCATACGCCACTTGATGAAGGTGCGCACACTCTCATTGACGAGCCCGGGTGGTCCGCAGTGTTCAAGCGCTGCTACCCTGACTTCAGGGAAATCTACGATTCGTACTTGCATGATGATGGTCCTGGAAAAATGAGGGATTGCGAATACCGCATTCCAGACCTGCCAGTTCGGTTCCTTCCTGAACGCACTCGGCGTCGTACCGAATGCCCGCCTGAACGCCCTGCAAAATGCCTCGGGACTTTCAAAGCCGGCACCGAGTGCGGCGTCCAGTACCGAGTGATCCGCGAGGGTGGCCAGGCGATGTGCCGCGCGTCGTAGTCGCATCAGTTGCACATAACGTGAGACAGGCACGCCAACGAACGCGGTGAATTGTCGATGGAAGTGAAACACCGAAAAGTTCGCCACATGGCTCAACGTCTTCACCGACAGGTCACCTTCGAGATTGGCATCAATGTAGGCGAGTACGGCGTTGAAGCGTTTTGTGTAAGCGAAATGGGTCGGCATGTCGGGCACTGGGAAAAGCTCCTGGAAGTACGGTCGGCAATAGAATCGACTATAGCGGCGCGAACGCGCCTAGCCGTGCTTGCTCAAGACCCATTTTGGGTTGGCCAATACGATCTCTTCCAAAGCGTTCCCCTGTCGTTTGTGTCGTGGTCTGGTGAAACCAGATACCCCGTGAGGCCGATGCCGTTTGCAGGTGCCCCAAGCCGCCAAAGTACCCACCGAGACATCTGGAGTAGGGCTGTCATAAACTGAGCGCTTCATTACATTGAGGTTGCTTCATGAGAAGGGTGCTCGGCTGCTTGCTGTTTTTCTTTGCCTACTCGGCTACCGCAACTGATCTGCGCATGCTGACCGATAACCATCCTCCCCTGCATTTTCAGCAAGGTAACGAGCTGGTGGGGTTTGGCGTTGATGTGGTGCGCACCCTCGCAGAGGGAACTGGCGATCATGTGGATATTGAGCAGGCTCCGTTGCTTCGGGCCTTGCAAGTCGCGGGCACAGGCTCAGACACTGCGGTTTTTACCGTACTGCGTACGGCCGAACGCGAGTCGCACTACCAATGGGTAGGTCCATTGCTTGAGGTCGAAACGGCGCTGTATGCAGGACCTGGAAAAACACAGCCGTTACATAGCCTGCAAGAGGCCAGTGCCGTCGGCCGGATCGCACTGCCGCGTAAATGGCTGGCTTACAATTACCTGAAAAAACAGGGGATGAGCAATTTGTATGGCGTGGAAACCCCAGAGCAGATGATGAGATTGCTACGCCTGGGACGGGCAGATCTGATCGTCGCGGATACGCTCACCATTGCCACGCTGGCTCATGAGGTCGGGCTTGAGCCTGGCGAACTGCACTACCAATTGCCACTGATGACACAGGGCGCCTATATCGCATTCTCCCCGCAGACGGACGCTCACCTGGTTGCCCGCTGGCAGAAGGCGTTCGAAGAGATGAGCCGTGATGGACGCCTACAACAGTTGAAGCAGCGTTGGTTATCGGTTGCTCCCTGGCATCACTGACTGTCTGGGAGGTGTTGGCTTCTCGAGATCGAGCACGGGAGGAAGTGAACGTCCATGGCTTGAACCTTACCCAGACGCTTGCTACTTATTCCGAAGGCATCGTCCGCCAAATACGATAATCAGGGGCGCTGGTTGATGTCCTCCAACCGGCCGACTCCAGCCGGGGGGAACAGCACTGATCGTGCCTATTTCATTCATCACCGTGACGATCCATCCCGTGAGATCTTTATTGGTCCGCCAATCATGAGCCGATCCAATCAGGAATGGGGGATCACCATCAGCCGGCGTTTCAATGATCCTCGCGGTGAATTTGCCGGCGTAGTGTCGGTCACCTTGGGGTTGAAAACTTCCTGCGGTTGTTTGGAAAGATCGACGTAGGGCTGGAGGGCGCTATCGGTTTGTCCCATACCGACGGTACGTTGCTGGTTCGCTATCCTTTCCGCGAGCAGGACGTGGGGCGCAACTTTTCCAAGTCGCCCATCCATGCAAAGTATCTTGTCGATCGATCAGTCGGCACCGCGTCGTTTACCTCCATTCGAACCGATTCAGTCAGGGGTGCTTAATGATGTTCTGAAGGATAAGCGGGCCGCCCAGGCTTAGCAGCTTGCTGCCTTGTTCGATCATCCCGAGATTGATCGTTGCGAACCCGAGCTGTCCTACCAAATCGACGACATGGGTGTTGGCATCGTGGTCACGCCCCCACAGAAACATCACTCGGCGCCCGCCATTTTCTTCAGGGTGTTTAGCCAGCAGCGCTGCTGGCAACTGATTGAAGGTTTTGACCACTCGTGCGCCGACAAACGCCGAAGCCACGATGTCAGTCGACTCTCTATCGCCGAGCTCCTCCGGCGAAACCCCGTAGGTGTTCATTGCATCGATCACGATTCTGTTCTTCCAGTCGGCAATCGAGAGCCCGATCTCCCGGTGCGCTTTGAACGGGATGGCGAGGATGACAATGTCGGCCTTGAGCGCTTCCTGGAGGGACTGCGCAATCATCGTCTTGCCCAGTTCTTGGGCAAGCGCTGTGAGCGTGTCGGGGCCACGGGTGTTGGCCAGTCCGAACTCGATACCATTTCGGGCAAATTGGCGTGCAAGGGCTGTTCCGAGTTTTCCGGAACCAATGATGGAGTAAGTCATGGTGAGTTCCTCAAAAGATGGCAGTGCGTCGGAATGTCAGGCCGTGATGGCAGCAATGGCTTTTCGTGCTTGAGTAACGGCCTCTTCTTTCGCCTCGGGGCTGAACGCAACCCCTTCTGCACGAACGATGGTCGTGTCGGTGATGCCCAGAAAACTCAAGAGTCCAATCAAGTAGCTCTCGTGATGCTCCAGCGCGGCAGCAGGGCTTCCCGCTGAATAAACACCGCCACGAGCGGAGGCAATGAACGCTCGCTTGTTCTTCAGCAAACCTTCTGGCCCAGTGGCCGTGTAACGGAACGTTTTGCCCGCCACCGCAATCCGGTCAATCCAGGCTTTCAGGGGGGTTGGTATCGACAGGTTGTACATGGGCGCGCCAATCACAACGATATCGGCCCCCAGTAACTCATCCATGTAGGCGGTGCCTTTGAACAGATCGTCAATCAACACCTTGTCCTTGCTGTCGACACCTTGCCATGCCGCCAGGTGGGCTCCCGAAAGGTGCAAGGCCGGGTCGTCTGCGAGATCACGATAAATCACGCGGATTTCAGGCTGCAGCTTTACCAAACGGGCAACGATGTCAGAGGACAGGTGGCGGCTAACTGAATGAGCGCCCAGCAGGCTGGAATCAAGATGGAGGAGTTGCATGGTGACTGACCTTCGAGGTGTAGGGGGAGGCGTGTGGGAATGATCTGCCGCTGGGTTGGATCTGAAAAGACGGTATATTGAGATGTGAAGTATCTGTTTTCGGGATGGTTGGAGGCGTTATGCTCGATGGGGTGTCACTGGATCAGCTCAGAACATTCATCGCCGCAGTCGATGAGGGCAGCTTTTCCGCTGCGGCCAGGAAGCTCAACCGGGTGCAGTCAGCGGTGAGTGGATGGGTGGGCGGCCTGGAAAACCAAATGGGTGTTGTCCTGTTTGACCGCTCAGGTCGATTTCCCAAGCTCACTCCAGAAGGTGTGCTCTTGTTGGCGGATGCGCGGAGCATCGTGTCAGGCGTCGATACGTTGAAGGCCCGTGCGAAGCTCATGGCCTCGGGGATAGAGCCGGAGCTGTCCGTGGTCATGGACGTGTTCTTCCCGACATCGGCGATAACCGCCGTCGCGAAAGAGTTTGCCCGCCGGTTCCCGCTTACCCCCTTGAAAATCTTCGTTGAGGCCTTGGGTGCGGCTTATCAGCCAATATTGGACGGACGGTGCAGCTTAGGTATTTTGGGGGCTCTGCCTGTCTCCTTTGCATCGTTATCCAGCGAGCGCATTGGCGAGGTTTCGCTTGTCATGGTTGCGGCTCATGATCATCCGCTGGCCTCTTGGGCTGGAAAAACGCCAAGGCATGAACTGGCGAAACACATTCAGCTCGTTCTGACTGATCGTTCTGAGTTAATGATCGGGCAGGACTTCGGTGTGCTCTCACCGTTGACTTGGCGTCTGGCAGATCTATCAACCAAATACGCGTTTCTCAAGGATGGGGTTGGATGGGGCAGCATGCCGCTTCACATGGTTGAGCAGGACATCGCTGCTGGCACACTGGTCGTTCTTGATGTCGAAGGCGTACCGAGGGAGGGCGTGAAGTTGGGAATATCCGCCGTGCATCCTGCAACGGCGCTTCCTGGACCTGCGGGCCGATGGCTGATCGACCGTATCAAGAAAGCTTACGCCTACGGGTAGTTGGAAAAGCAGCGGTGGCTTGCTGCGTTCTTGCCGCGTCCCACAAACGCTCACTGCTGAGAGTGGCTATGCTCTCGTTCTGTTCTTTAATAGACGTACGCAGCTCTCTGATCGAGGCGTTTAACTTATCACCCTGATTTGAGATGTTTCGATTCAAGAGATTTTCAGTAGATGTCAGATCATATTTTGATGCTGGATCTCTCACTTCGGTCTCCTGAGCCATTGACAGCGGCTTTGGTTTTGTAGGGCGGTCCATTGACGCGCTCACACTTGTAAAGTATGGGCGTACCTCAACCGATCAATGAGCCGTCAGTACACGGTGGTCTTGAAGACAACACCGCCTGGGAATAGGCTGTTGCCAGCCGTCATCCCGATCTAATAGTCGAGCCAAATCCATTGACTGAGATAGTCAGCCATTTCCCGGGTGGTTGTAGGGCGATACTTCGTGTGACGCGTGCAGATGATCTGTTCTCTGCTGGAAAGCCGAGTGAATTTTGGAGCATTCCTAGAGAAAGCAGCTTCCTCACAACTGACGCGTGCTTTTCCCTTTTGATCGGGTGTTTTTCTGACAGGTGATCCTTCAGGCAAGCACTACATAGGCCTGATACCCAGGCTTCCAGCCTGGAAGAACTAGCGCTTTAACCAGTAGCATTTCGGATGACGAAGAAGGGGGATGGGGTATCAAAGATTGGCGAGCATGAGCTCTAACTGCCGATGTTCCCAAGCGCTCAGTAGATCAACTGGATTGGTTCCGTAACGCTGCCAATCTTCAAGCGTTCCTGTTCTTCCAGCAGGGCACGACGCATCATCACAGTAATCCAGGATGTCACAGTCATTGAAAAGCGTAAGCGTCCAGCTATCGACCTCAACGGGCATAGGTCCGGTATGGATCTCGCTCCAGGACTGCGCGCTCAGTCGACGCAGGGTGCGTACACCCAGAGCGACCTCTTTGAGCACCTGGTAAACCTCACGAGCGGTGAGGGAGGTGGCTGTCCTCATGTGCGTCGCTCCGCCGGGACCAGCGAGGCCCAGCTAAAAGACGATGCGATTGATCTGCGTTTGCGGCTCGGCATTGCAACCCACTGACTTGGATAAAGGGGCCTCTCAG
>Ga0302140_10007484_pt1 | contig 13663 bp, 9 predicted proteins | sample I_Bog_E1_1_FD_202095 | JGI IMG/M metagenome (GOLD analysis project Ga0302140, IMG submission 202095) | Peat permafrost microbial communities from Stordalen Mire near Abisko, Sweden - I_Bog_E1_1 | ecosystem: Environmental > Terrestrial > Soil > Wetlands > Peat | place: Sweden: Abisko, Stordalen...
AGAGCCTGTTTACGATCTCCTGAGCAGTAGCCTGAGGAACGCCAAGTGGATCATTTGCAGGCTGGTGTTTAGCTTGCGTTCGCAGTTCTTCCATAGTCGGCGGCACTTTTCCAGCCAGCCAAAGGATCGTTCCACGATCCAGCGTTTGGGCAGCACGGAGAAAGTATGCAGTTCATTGCGCTTGACGACCTGAACCGTGGCCTCGATTCGCTCCATCACGCCGTCGGCAAAGGGCTGGCCGGTGTAGCCACCATCGACCAGTATGCTTTCAACCAACTCCAGATTCGGCTTCGCGTGGTCGATGGCCCGCAAAGCGCCGTCCCGGTCCGTCACATCGGCCGTGGTCACGGCGAGGGCGTGAGGCAAGCCTTGCGTGTCCACCGCGATGTGACGCTTGATGCCGGAGACCTTCTTGCCGGCGTCATAGCCCTTTTCTTCCGCCGTGTCGGTGTTCTTCACGCTTTGCGCGTCAACGATCAAGAAGCTGGTCATGGCGTTGCGCCCCAGTTTGGCGCGGGCCTCGCCAACGGATTTTTTTTAAGGCCCGTTCCAGGGCGCTTACCCCGTCCTTGCCGGGCGCGCTCCACTTGGCGAAATACGAATACACCGTGACCCAGTTGGGAAACCCCTCGGGAAGCATGCGCCACTGGCAGCCGCTTTTGAGCAGGTACAGAACGGCGTTGAAGACTTCATGCAAATCCACGGTGCGCGGCTTGGTGCGCTTGCGCACCGATTCTAGCAGGGGCCGAATCTGTTCGAACTGCTCCTGAGTGATGTTGCTTGGGTACGATTTTCTCTGCGCCATCCTTCTTGATTACGGCTCGGCAGGGCCCCCTGCATATAACCGTCTGGAGTCTCCCGCTATCCCTGGTACAAAGATCGTAAACAGGCTCTTAGTGATCGCCGCGGCCGTCATTGGAGTCGCTCGCTACGGAGTACACAGGCAACTTCCATCGGCAGATTTGGCCGTTGTGTCCCAAACGGTAAACCTGTGGGATGCCGGTACGGTCCGAGGTAGCCAGCCAGGCTCCCTGCAATCTGTGCTTTTGCCGGCAGCAGTGGTAAGGGTTACGATCATCCTTCCGCGCTTCAGCCCTCCCGGCCGATACGCCGTGGCCGTTACGCAGGATCAGAACGGAAATGGCGTCGTGGCCCAGAGAAGCGCGCCGGCGACGATCAATGGCGACCACGAATCAGTGTCCGTCGAACTGGACCTGCGATCAGCCAAAGCAGGGGCGTATTTTCTCGCCACGACCCACGAACAGGATCAGGCGTCGTACTACTATCCTTTGCAAATCAAGTAAGTAGCCCTCTGCGGCCACTCAATTCCCGACTCAGTAGCAATCCAGGCATTTGTCTCGGAAATAGGCTCAAACACTCGGTGGATGCGAATCCAGGTTGGCAGCAAATAAGGTTCGCGTGTGAGCAATTCAGGAGACGCTGGCCGACTCCTGATTAACAACGCCTGAAAGGCTGTTCATCCCGGCCCTGTTGGGGAGTCCCATCAGATGCTTATCGTTACTAGACTCTGTACGACCTCTGCCATGGCGCGGCAGAGGTCCCTAGACGTTAGGTCCCTATCGGGACTGTCCCGGCGCGACGAGGGTACAGTTGATGCATGATGTACTACTATCGCGTGACAGAAGGAAACCCCCTCGCCAGCTTTCTTAAGGCAGCGTCCATGATGCTCAACATCGCCGGTTCTTGCGAGCCCGTTGCCGCCAGCGACCGATCCGCATATGCCCAAAACGCGGACGAACGAAATTTCTGTGAAGATGTGTGCGATCGCATTCAGCGCATAGCATTCGCTCACGACCGCTTGTGCGAGCTCTCGACTGAGCATTGGAAAATATCCGACGAGCTCAATCAGAATCGAGACGAGAACGGTTTCCTCTCGCTTGGGCACAACAGCAAGTCGTCATGTTCAGCATGCGTTCCGCATGGGCCGGCCCATGTTCGCCGCGCGTATGGCTCTGGCGGGCCTAGCCGCAGGCGGGCTTGGACTCCTCTGCTAACTCGCGTACCACCGCAACCGGGACTCCGAGCATCAACTGCGCAGGGCGATCCGCAGAGATCAGTTGCTCATGGTCTACCAGCCGGTGGTGGATCTGGCCAGCGGGCGCGTTGTGGGCGCCGAGGCACTGGCACGCTGGACAGACGAGAGAGGCTCGGAAGTTCCCCCTGATGTGTTCATCCCACTGGCGGAGGAGCGGGGCTTTGTAGGCGAGATTACGCGGCTGGCGCTGCGGCAGGTCCTGCGCGACCTCGGCGAACTGTTGCGCGGCGATTCAGGGTTTCAAGTGCGCGTGAATGTGACCGCCTGGGACCTGGCCGAAGCAGGGTTCGTGCCGATGCTGGATGCGGCGCTGGATCAGGCCGAAGTACCGGCGGAGTGCGTGACGATCGAGATCGCAGAGACCTCGACAGCGTGCCACGATAAGGCCATCGAGACCATTCGCAGGCTCCGAGCCTCTGGGCACCGCGTGCATATCGACGATTTCGGGACTGGGTATTCGAGTCTCGCGTACCTTCAGGATCTATCGGTGGATGCGACCAAGATTGATAAGGTCTTCACACAGGCTATCGGGACTGGTTCGGTCGCCGTAAGCATCGTGCCGCAGATCCTTGCGATGGCCGAGGCGCTCGATCTGGAAATCGTTGTGGAGGGCATCGAGACCGAGGAACAGGCGCAGTATTTCGCCTCAACCGACAGGCGCATCCGCGCCCAGGGCTGGCTCTTCGGGCGACCAATGCCGGCTGGGAAGTTTCTCGAAATGCTCGCCGAGGGCAGGGAGAACGCACCTGCTTTCGTTTTGGCGGTCTTCAGCGCGGCATGAACTTCTGGAGCGGCCAGAGGTGTCATTTACGCTACTGACGCACCGCAACCCGTCTAATTTGAGGACACAAAAAGTCTGGGCAACCGATCATGCAACGCAATCTCAGTCGTTCCAAGGCCACGCGCATACAACCCGTGGCAGTCATATGCGCGATCACTTGAAAAGGAGGGTTGCGAATTGACTCAGGTAGAGCCGCCAGTTCGTCCACGTATGCCCGCCAGGTGTCATTTCGGTCTGATACTTCACGCCGTAACCGTCGAACATCTTCAGGATCTTTTCGGCCTGAGGACGCGCGATGTCCGTGTCCCCGTAGCTATACCATAGGAGCTTCAGGCGCGATGTCTCCTGCAGTAGGGTGCTGCCAAACTTGTCTTTGAATGCTTGTTGATCGTCCGGAAACCACCCTGAGCTGAAAACGCCGATATAGCCAAAATCCTGCGTATGGGTGAGGCCGATGTTCAACGTCTGAATTCCGCCCATCGACAACCCTGCCAATGCCCGCATACCCGGATTCGATGAAACCTTGTAATGGCTCTGGACATACGGAACAATGCTGGACATGAGGTCCTGAGTGAAGGGGTCTTTGTCCGGGTCGGCCACCATGGGCTGGCCGCCATGCACACCTCCATTCGGAAACACCACAACCATCGGTCTGGCCTTGCCCTCGGCGATGAGATTATCGAGAATGAAACCAGCGCGGCCAACTGTGGGCCATGAGTCATCCCCATCGCCTCCGCCGTGGATCAGATACAGGACGGGGTAGTCGCTTCCAGTCTCGTAGCCCGGCGGTAGATAGAGGTGAAGCCTTCGTTGTCCACCTGCACTTGGCGAGTCATAGTAGATAGTTGAAATTGCTCCATGCGGAATGTTGGGACGGTCGGCCTGGAAGTCATCCGGCGACACCGAGACTTCTACCAGGCTTCTGACTTCGGTCGGAGTTGAAGAAGTTGCGGGGTTTCTGCTGTCCAGAACGACAGCCCCATCGACAAGAAACGAATAGCGGTACGCCCCGAACGAGATTGGTTCGGTGGTGATTGACCATACACCGTTCGCACCCTTTACAAGTGGAACCGGCGGCTTTCCGAAGTCATAGAACTCCCCGCGGAGTTCGACGCCCTTGGCTTCTGGGGCGTAAACCCTGAAGGTAATACGTCCGTCGCTGTTGACCTCGGGAGACACCAATGTGTCGTTCGGAGTCCGTGGGGGCATGACCATGCCGGGAGGCAATTTCATTCCAGGAGGAATCTGCGGCGCCCCAGGAGAAGCATGCGGTTGATCGGGAGCTTGGGAAAACGACGGCGTGACGAAGTTGCTGGATAGAAATCCAATCGTCAATACAATCTCAAACTGAGTCATGGCGAATCATCACCTCTTTGTTGTTTTCGGATCTGCCCTCAGAATTGATGAGGGTCAGTCCTGCTCTACGATTCTTTGGCAATCGTCATCGAGATGCTCGCGGAAGACGCACTCATTGTCAAAAACCATCGTGCCATTGGTGGCTGGGTCAAAAGGCTTCCAGTGCGGAAGACCAGGATGGTTGGGGTCGCCGGTGCGCGCGAAATTGATCCATGCTTGACTCATCTTGGCCGCAAGGGCCTGGGCGGCCGCACCGTTGCCTGTCATATTCTCGCAGCGCGCCGCATTGTCGAAGACAAACGCCAGTTCTGCGCAATGGAACGCCATGGGACGGCCTTCGAGCACAGGCGGTTGCCAGTCAAAGCGGTAAGAATAGGCCGGGGCGCCCTTCTGCGCAACCTTGCGTCGCACCTGGTCAAGAGCCGCTCCCCGCACGGAACTGGTTCCGATGACTGACCAAATCTGAAAGTTGTTAGCGTTGGGGAAGTCCTTACGGAAGGTTTTCAAGATATCTGGGGTCTTGTCCTTCCATATTGCCCTTACGTTTCTTTCGAGTTCCTCCGCTGTCATTTCAAAAGCATCAGGCTTATTCATGGCAGTGATGAACTCGTTGAGCGTGTTGCCCACGATCATGGGCACAGAGGCGGAGATCTCCGGAGCGCTCGGAATGAAAGGAGGATCTGGCAACGCCGCATTGCCTGCCACGGGCATCCAGCCGAGGGAGACCCCACTATGACGGAAGTCGATGACGCCGGAAGCAGGCATGTGAAACGGAATGGCCCGTGCAGCTGCTTTCTGAAGATCCTCAAATGGGATCTGCTGCAGCTTGTCCACTTCCGATTCGCTCAGGTTGAGTTCTTTCAACACTTTTCCTGCGGTCGCGTGTGAGCTTTCCATCGTTGCCGCGCTGAGTAACGAGCCGCTTTGAACGATCGCTCGATGAAACAGGCCTTTGGCCGAAGGCATGGCCATCAGCGTAGTGACCTTCCCGCCCCCGCCCGACTGGCCGAAAATGGTTACCCGGCCAGGATCTCCGCCAAAATTGGAGATGTTGTCGCGAACCCATTCGAGAGCTGCAACGATATCAAGCATGCCCACGTTTCCAGAAAGCGCATATTTGTCGCCGTACCCAGCTAAATTGAGAAATCCCATCACGTTCAGCCGGTGTGTAATGCTGACCATCACCACATCGCGGCGCGCCAGGTTCTCGCCATCGTAAGAGGGCAATTCCGTGGCGGAACCGGCCATGAATCCCCCGCCATGGAGCCATACCATCACTGGACGTTTGCCGCCGTCGAGGGTCGGCGTCCAGACATTGAGGTTAAGACAATCCTCATTCTGAACACCATCGTCCCAGGAGAAAAGCCACGCCACTTCGTTGTACTTCCAATCGTTTCGAGGACCTTGCGGAGAGACATACCCGTGGTACAGGCAGGCCAGGAAATCATCCCATGGCTCCGGCTTCTTGGGAGGCATGAATCGGTTAGCTCCAGAGGTATCGGCGCCGTAAGGAATGCCCTTGAAGATGCGGATACCATTACGTACGTAGCCTCGGACGGGGCCGTATTGGGTCTTGCAGATGGGATTCGAGTCAGCAGCCTGAACCGTGTCTCCGGCCCCTGACGCAATCTTGGGGTAGCCTGTTGCGCTCGCAACTACATTCGTTTCCGCCATACCGTTGGCGCTGAGGCCGCCCGCCAATGCAGTAGCCGCCAACCCCTTGATCAAGTCTCGCCGACCGATCCTGACATCTTGGTGCAAAGCCCCTAATGGTAACGACTCGAAGATCTCATCCATGTTGTTATCCTCAGAACTGCTCACCGACCTCGTTCATCAGCGTTTAAGCCCTTTTCCCAAGCCTGCTTCCGGCAGGCCGAGTTGGTTGCTGCGGCATCAGGCCGTGTTGATGCGGTTCGAATTTCTTTTCCCAGATGATTCACGCACACTTTGCGCGTATCCAGCCTTACGCTGGATACGCGCCATCGTGCGCCGCTAGAAGGTGAGCTTGAGCGCGAACTGCAGAACCCGGGGAGTGTAGTTGTAGTTCATGTCGGTGACCGCGCCAAAGCCGGCGCCGCCAAGGGTGGCCTGGGGATTATCCCAGTTGGAAGTGTTGGTCAAGTTGAAGGCCTCGGCCCGAAACTCGGCGTTGAGCTGTTCGTGGATCGGGAAGGTCTTGAACAGCGACAGATCCGTGTGGCGCCAGTGAGGCCCGTAGAGCTGGTTCATGCGCTCGGAGCCGATCGTGCCGGGGGCCTGTGGTTGGAACGTCTTGGTATTGAAGAAGCTGCCAATAGTGGGGTTCGACAACTGCCACTTGCCGGTTTGATTGGGCCGGTCGTCGTAGCCGCTGATCGCCTGACTTACGCTGGAGTTGTTGACCACCGTAAACGGGCCGCCGGTCATCCAGACCTGGATAAGGTTGGTCTGCCAGCCTTTGGTCAGCAGCGCCATGGCGCCCTGTGCGTTCTTGCCGAAGGGCAGTTGGTAGTTGGCCGTCCCGGCGATTCGGTGGCGATAGTCGATGGGGCTGTTGCCGTAGTCGAGCGTGTCTATCGCGCTGGGAACGTCGCTGTATCCGGCGGCGTTCTCAAAGCTCAAGCCGGTAGCATTGGTGAGGCCGTGAGCCCAAGTGTAGTTGGCGTTGACGGCGAGTCCGTGTTTCAAGCGACGCTCGAATGAGGTCTCCAACGCGTTGAAGGTGGAGTTGCCACCGGTTTTGAAGAAGCCGATGAGCCCCAGATCGGGGTACTTGCTGTAGTAAGGCCGGGCTTCGTTCTGGGCGTTGAGGTCGGCCATGGAGCTGTAATCGGCCGGCGGCGCCGCGTTCAGGTCCTTCATCAACTGCGCCAACTGCCGGCCCAGCAGGCCGACGTAGCTGGCGGTCACGACGTTTCCGCCCCATTCCTTCTGGACCGTCACGTTGAACTGCTGCACGTAACTGGTGCGGAAATGCGGCGATACTGCGTCTGGAATGGTTGCGCCCGGTTGGGTAATGTCGGCTTTGACCGGGGTCGGCAGTCCGCCCGAAAAGGTGGAGAGCCCGGCGCCGCATGCCGAGCCGCCAAAGATCCCCGGCAGACTGGAGCAGGCCTGACTCGTGGCAACGAAGGGCGGATCCTTCATGTTTGCGTTGGAAGTGGAGCTCATTGGGAAGTACCCGATGCCGTAGCCGCCACGAACCACAAGGCCGCGCCCGGCGTTATACGCAAACCCAAAGCGAGGCGCGATCCCACGACGATCGGTTTGCACACCGGCCGACTTGGAGACTCCCGTTGCTCCGGCAACCAACAAGCTTGCGCTGTCGGGATCCCAACTGGAGATGCGGTTCGCGATCTCGGTGTAGGGCGTAAAAAGATCGTAGCGCACGCCAAGGTTGAGGGTCAGGTTTCTGCGGATATGCCAATCGTCCTGGACATAGACCGAAGGCTCCCAGGTGCGAAGGTGCGGAGCATCCGTTTCCATGGCTCGGCCGCCGTTGGTGATGAACAGTCCCTGCGCCAGTGTGGCGTAGTTCAAGAAGACCCACAGGCCTTCGGACTGGGTGCTTTGGAACGAGGTGAGCTGGCGGCGAATGAGCGACGCGCCTGCCTTGATGTTCTGGTTGCCATGCGTGTAGGTCAGCGCTCCCATGTACTGGAAGGTGTTGTCCATATCCTTGACCGGCATGACGATCACGCCGCCCTCGGTCCATCCGTTCACGTTGATGACCAGAGCCAGGCCGGTGGCGTCGCCGTCATAGAGATTGGTGTTGATGTTGTTGCTGACACCGTTATTAAAAGCCGTCATGGGGTTTAACCCCTCTGACAGCGGATAGCTCTGGTTATTGGCGCGGGTATAGGCGGCCTTGAGTTCCATCACCAGGCGCTGGTTAAAGGTGTGGATGTAGTTGGCCAGAATGTCGAAGTCCATATCGTTGGCCGTAGAGCCCACAGACGGTTCCAAGGTGATTCCATCCACCGTCGCCGGGGGCATGGCGCCGCCGTTATAGCCCTTGGTGTTGGCCTTGTTGTAGATGAAGCGGCCGTACATCGAATTGCTGGCGTTCATGTTGTAATCGACACGCGCATCGTATACGGTGCTTTTTTGGGTCTTGACGGGACCGCCGGAATAGGCCGGCACCTGAACATATGTGGCATTGTCGTTACCCAAAACCATTTCAGTCGTATTGGGCGCGGCAAGCATCTTGAGATATGCGAGGCCGGTGGGGTCCAGTTTGGTAGTGGGAATGACTGGAGGACCGAAGGTGATGGAGTTGGGGTCCAACGGACTCCGATCCGTGAAGTCGAGAGGCTGTCCGGCCTTGGCTTCCGCCAGCTCGGCGTCGGATAGGTCGGGGCTCACCGAAGGCGCGATGCCCTGGACGAGCCGATAACCCTCATAGCTGCCGAAGAAGAACAATTTGTTCTTCTTGACCGGGCCGCCCAAGCTTCCGCCGTACTGGTTCTGGCGCCATTCGCTCTTCTTCTGACCAGGCGTCAAACCGCCGACGGCATAATCGTAGGTGTTTAGAACGTCATTGCGGAAGTACTCAAAGAGATCGCCATGGAAGGAGTTGGCGCCGCCCTTCGTGATGACGTTGATGATACCGCCGCCGGTGCGTCCAACCTCAGCCGTGTAGGTGTTGCTTTGCACGCTGGTTTCGCTGATGGCGTCGATCGAGGGGCGCACGGCAATGGTGCCGATAAGACGCTCGTAGTTGTCGGCGCCGTCGATCATGTTGTTGTTCAGGGTCTCGTCCTGCCCGTTGATCGAGATTGAGGCCGATTGGCGCTGGTCGTCAAGGTCCTTGCCGCTAATCAAGCCGCCTGGAGGTCCTTCGTTAGCGCCGGGCAGCAGCTGCACCAACTGGACAAAGTTGCGGCCGTTGAGCGGGAGGTCTTGAGTCGTCTGTTGGCTGATATTGGTGCCCAGGACGGAACTATCGGTTTGCAGAGCCGTGGCTTCAGACTCGACGGTCACGGTTTGCTCTTGGCTGCCCACAGCCATAGCCGCGTTGGCACGAAAGCGGTCGCCTGCGGCCAGCGTCACGGATGGCACCCGAAATGACTCGAAGCCGGCGCGCTTAATGGTAATCGAATACGTGCCAGGATTGAGCAGGTTGACGACGTACTCGCCGGCGCTGGTCGTTTCGGTCTGGCGCCGCTCGTGCGTACCCAGATTCTCGACGGTCACATTGGCTCCCGGCACCACCGCCCCGGATGGATCGCTGACGGTGCCGAGAATGTCGCCGGTTGTCTGCTGGGCGACCGCGACGATGGCGCATAGCATCAACACAATGAGTCCTGCGCAGCAGTTGGCGGGAAAGAACTCTTTTACTTTCATGTACTGCCTCCTAAAACGCTCTCCGTGGTCAGAGCCAGTGTGGATTTGCTCGCTTGTTGTAGAGGTAATGGAAAATTTAGACTCACGAAAACGTCAGCTTCCATTAGCCAACAAATTCTTATGGGGCCCGTGGGAAGATGACAAGGTCTTTCTGGTGCTTTAGGGGGGTGCTTTACGTCCCGAAAGCGAGCATTTGACAGATGCTGGCTGATCGTTTGTGATCCGATCGCATCTCCGCAGACATTGAACGCGCGCGGAATGAACCCTGGCAACTAAGAGCAAACAAAACATCAAGTTAGAAACCGAGTGGAACTCTGGACATAGCGCTAAACAGCGATGTATTATACGTCCACATTTGAAGACGGACGCGACCGCACCACGAAGTGTGAGGCAGGCAATGCCGGTAGAACGGAATGCGACTCCAGTGGACGAAGTCAAAGAGCACGGACGGCACGAGAGTCTCCATCGCTCTCGCCGGCCCGAACCCGATTCTGTCCGCGAACAACTGAAGAGGTTGCTGGCAAACCGCAGGTTTGTCCAAAGTCCCCGCTGTCAATCCCTCCTTCGCTTTATCGTCGAGGAGTCGCTGGCCGGTAATTCGGATTCTCTCAAGGAGCGGATAATCGGCGTCGAGGTGTTTAAGCGGGCCGCCACCTACGATACCAACGCCGACCCCGTCGTCCGGGTGGCCGTTAGCGAGATTCGCAAGAAGCTCGCGCTCTACTACTACGAGCCAGAGAATCAGAGCCAGGTTCGGATCGAGCTTCCCAGCGGATCGTACATTCCTGAGTTCTTTTTGCCGGAGCTCCCGCAACCGCAAGACGATCCGGACGCCCTGAGAACAGCAATCGCGGTCGAAACTACAGCTGAGATTGCAGCCAAACCCCGTCCGCGCAAGGGGATGATTGCGGTTGGTCTATTGGCTGGAGTGGCAGTGTTGTTGTGCGCGCTGGGACTAGTTGTTTGGCGGATGGAATTCTCCAAAACCGCGTTCGAGAAGTTTTGGGCGCCGCTTTACAGTACCCATCAGCCCGTGCTTGTTTGTATTGGCGAGATGACCGCTACCCGGTTGGAGGTCAAAACGAATCCTTCCCGAAGTGCAAGCACGGCGGTTGCGCCCGTGAGTGGGGTTGAACAGGCTGGCGTGCATCTGTCGGTTTCAGCGTTGGACGACGTGATTGCGCTGTCCGATGTGACCGGGCGGCTACGCGCGGATGGAGAATCTTTCGATATTCGCGGCGAGACAGAAGTCACCTACGAAGATTTGCAGAAAGGTCCCTTAGTGCTTATCGGCGCTTTCAATAACGACTGGACCATGTATTTGACACGTTCCATGCGCTTCACATTCCATTTGGATCCCGGCGGTCAAATCTGGTGGATCGGTGACAAAAAGTACCCCTCAGTCAAATACGGCCTGTTTGAGACCGGCAGCGCTGTGCCCCGCCCGCACGAATATGCGGTGGTGGCCCGCTTGATCAACCCGGAAACGAAGCAGCCGGTCGTGATCGCTGCCGGCATAACACCCCCTGGAACACGTGCAGCCGGAAAGTTCATTTCCAGCCCTCAGTATATGGCAGAGTTCCAAAAGATCGCTCCCGCGGGCTGGCAGAATAAGAATATAGAGTTGCTCCTTATGGTAGATCTTGTCGACGGGCGCCCCGGACCTCCTCGGGTGGTAGGCAGTTCCATTTGGTAAGACATTTCCTCCGTTGGATTAGACGGCAACACCTGTTCGTTTTGGCGAAAACACTCCGCAAAGCCAGTCGAAAGCCGCATCTACAACTATGAACTGTCAAAGCTTCGCCGCGAAGAAGGCCGCGGACGAATCCGCGGCCTTCTCGCTCCATGAACAGCGCGTTCGACATTGCTCCTTCGCTCTGGTTGCAGTTTTTATTGCGCCGTCAGGCTGAGGTCTGTCTTGTGCACAACCCCTCCGTCTTGCGCAATGACGGCCACGTGCCCTCCCGCGCATCTGTTGCGGTCGACTTTGACCGTCACAGTCACGGCGGATTGCGAACCGAGCGGATCAAGCGCAACCGTGGAACGGGACAGACTGCAGTCGACCCCTGAAGACGGAACGCACTCGAGCGTTACTTTGCCTCCCAGTCCCTGGATCGAGTTCAGAACCAAGTTTGCCTTTGCGGAATCGCCCGATCCAATGGCCAGATTCGGATTCAGGAAGGACATTGTGAAATCCCCCTCGTTGCCTGTGATGGTGATCGAGTTGCTGTTCGAGTTCCTGTAGTTGGCGTCTCCCACATAGAGTGCGGTCGCATGATTGACGCCGGTGAAGAGGTTGTAATTGGTGAGAGTCACTGTGGCCACGCCATCAACCAACGGCGTAGCGGGAAAGTTCTGTACCAGGCCGTTGAGGAAGAAATAGACTCCGCCAGTCAGGGGGGTCTTGCTGCTTCCGGTAGCTTTGGCGCTCAACGTAAAGGTGCCGTTGTTTCCGGCGTTGAGGGTGCTGCTGGAAAGGGTGATGGTTGACGGAAGCAATGCCAGCGGCAACACGGTTACGGTTTCAGGATAGGAGCTCGAGGCAGCGTAGTTGGAGTCGCCGGGGTAATTGACGGTCAGGTTGTAGGTTACATCTCGGCGGAGGAAGCGCGTCAGGCGCTCAGACATATCTACCGCGGCGATGCCGAGTCCAATCTGCAAAACGCTCTTCGTGAATCCCTTTCTGATGAACTTAAACCCATCGATGAGAAGGGGCGCTGGAAGCCCAGCCCGTTGCTCGTTCTCACAGTTGTTCTCCTGTGCGCTCTGGTTGGAGTCTTTATCTATTTCTCAGTCGGAGGACGCGGATGAGCTCGTACTACGATCAGCCCGGTTGGCGTCAGAGAGGGCCGGAGGATGTCGCTGGCGTCCTTGTGCTATTCGCCTGCGCCGCCGTTGGGTTCTGCTGGTACGTCGCTGTGTCGCGACTCCATCTGCGCAATGTCCAGTGCCTCGAGATTTTCCTTTATGTCGCCATCCTGTTCTTCGGCGGCGGCCTCATCATTGCGCAAGTGATTGGCCGCAGGAAGAAGAGAGAAGAAAACTGGCCGCACCCCGCCATCGTGATCCCCGCATCCAAGGACGCCAAGATGGTCCGCGATTCCAGCCAGGCCGGAGCTACGCTGCTCGGATACAACGTCCACAAGGAGCCATGGTTGTGGCCGGATACAGTACGGATGAAGCACGGCGTCATCGTAGGCGGTACGGGCGCGGGGAAGTCCACATTCCTTGAAAACATCATCGCCCAGGATTTGACGCGGCGCTTTGGCGCACGAAAAATGCCGATGATCATCTTCGACGGCAAGGGGGAACGCGAATTTCTCGACCGCCTGCTGCCGCACATCGAAGCCGCCGGCCGCCTGCAAGACTTGCGCGTGATCGATCCGACGCATCCCTCAGAGTCGGCGCGATACAACCCCTTCTATGCGCTCGATGACGCCTACCAGGAGCATGTGAACTTCATCTTCCGCTCCTTTGGGCTGCGCGAGGATTTTTTCAAAGGCCACCAGGAGGCCTATCTCTCGGATCTCGTTCGCATCCTTCAGTACACCGGCAAGCTCTTCAATGTTTACGACGTGCTGGTGATGGCGCTCGATGAAAAGGTGTTGGAGGAGCAGATCGGAATCGCGAAGGCACGTCTGGCGGCCGTGCCGGGCATCTCCATGCAGAAGCGTTTGAACTTCGAGATGTCCGTCAAAATGCTGCAACGATCGCTCTCGGACCGGGAGCGTGTCGAAAAGATTCAGGGACTCTTGAATGAGCTCTTGAGCTTCCTGGAGGATGAGCTGTCGATCGTGACTGGCTCCTATCAGGACTTGCTGACTCTCGACGACGTTCTCGAAAAGGACCTCAAAGATACGAAGCGATGCTGCTGTTCGGAAACGGAGATTGGGTCGAAAGCGACCTCGGACGATGGCTGGTCGATCAGTCCGGATGCCGAATCCGGTTGAACGTTGTTCGCGAAGGAGCAATCGCGTGAGGTATTACAAGGGCCATATCGCACTCTCAGATGCGCGCGACGTGCCGATCTTGTTGCATGTGCGGAACGCGCGGGCCATCTGTTTTGATCAGTTGTGCGATCTGTTGTCGCTCGAAATCATCACTGAACGTCCACGGTCGCTTCGTTGGAGGCTGGCGCGCCTTGA
>Ga0302140_10007485_pt1 | contig 13663 bp, 18 predicted proteins | sample I_Bog_E1_1_FD_202095 | JGI IMG/M metagenome (GOLD analysis project Ga0302140, IMG submission 202095) | Peat permafrost microbial communities from Stordalen Mire near Abisko, Sweden - I_Bog_E1_1 | ecosystem: Environmental > Terrestrial > Soil > Wetlands > Peat | place: Sweden: Abisko, Stordalen...
GCGATGAGCCTCGGCGATAGCGTCAACGCCTCGGGGCGGGTCGGCGGCGCCTATGCCTCCAACTCTTCCGGCCGCAGCGAAAACCGTTCGGAAATCCGCCGCGCCTTGATCAAGCCCGACGAACTGCTCCAGGACGCCCGCGCCGACGAAGCCTTCGTCGTCCTGCGCGGCTCAAAACCCCTGCGGTGTGGCCGGGCGATTTATTTTCGCCGGCCGGACATGCGCGGACAAGTCGAAGCCAGCCGGTTTCACAAAACCCCGGTCGGCGCATGAATGGCGACGGCGCGGTGGAGCGACTGGTGGCGAACGTGTTTGGCGTCGTGGTCGCTCTCGTCGTCCTCCTCGCCGCTCTGCTGTTGCTGTTTCAGGCCTATGCCGGCGTCGTCTTGATGGGCTGCGTCGGCATTGCCGGCTGGCGGCTGTGGCGCGCGGAAGCCAATGGCGCCGGGCTCAATGGCGCCGGGCTCCGGGCGTCGAACGCTCAAAGCCCGGCGGCTGTCCGGCCGTTGCCAGAGGTTCTTGCCGAACTCGACGCGCTCGTCGGCCTCGCCGATGTGAAAGCCGAAGTGGGCAAGCTGATCGACGTGCTGGACGCCGACCGCGCGCGCCGCCGGCATGGGCTCAAGGCTTCACCGGCCGCCCTGCACTGCGTGTTCCTCGGCAATCCCGGAACCGGCAAGACGACCGTCGCCCGGCTCATGGGCGAGATTTTCAAAGGCCTCGGCTATCTCGAAAAAGGCCATCTCGTCGAAGTCGATCGTTCGAATCTCGTCGCTGGCTACGTCGGTCAAACCGCTATTCTGACGCGTGAGGCTGTCGAGCGCGCCCTCGATGGCGTGCTGTTCATCGACGAAGCCTATGCGCTCGCGCCCGAAAGCGCCGGCAATGATTTTGGCCGCGAGGCCGTCGATACGCTCCTAAAACTGATGGAGGACAATCGCGACCGTCTCTGCGTGATCGTCGCCGGCTACACCGGCGAGATGCGGCGGTTTCTGGACGCGAACCCCGGCCTGCGGTCGCGTTTTACCCGCACGATCCGCTTCGCCGATTACTCCGGCCATGAGCTGGCGACGATCGCCAAGGGGCTGGTGGACGGCGGCGGCTTCGTTCTGAACGCTTCGGCGCGCGATGCGCTCGATGACGCCTGCGCGGTCCTCGTCGCGAGCGCCGGCCCTCAATTCGGCAACGGCCGCGCCGTGCGAACGCTCTGGGAGCGCATCCGCGAGGCGCAAAGCGCCCGTGTCATGCGGGCCGTATCGCGCGACAAGGCGGCGCTGACCTCGATCCTGCCCGAAGATGTCGCGGCGGCGGCGTATGGGGGCGAGGTCTCGTGAGCGAAAAAAGCCTGTTCGCCTTGCGGCTGCGCCGGTTCCTGGCCCTGGCGCCGAGCCTCTTCCGCCGGGATGCGGTGTTTCGCTATGCGGTCATCGGCGCGGGGCTGGCGCTTCTCGCGCTGCTGAGCCGACTCGGCGGCGCGCCCGCCCCTGTTTCGGCTCCTGCCTCGGCGCTTCCGCCGGTCGCCCAAAGCCTCTCGGCGCCCGTGCCGCCGCCGGCGTCTCTCGGGACGGAATATGGCGCCGCGCCGGAATCGAGTCGCCCGCCCGAGCCGATCTCGGTCGATCCGCCCCGCATCGCTCCAAGCCACAGTCTCGATGAGCTGGGCGCAGCGCAAAATCCTCGCCCGGCGCCCGATCGCTTCGGCGTCATCCCACGCGCGTCATCGGAGAAACAGTAATGCCCCTGCCCCGCCTGGTCCGTCTGGTCTCTTCGGTCGCCTTGTTCGCTTCCCTGCCGGCGAACGCGCGCGCCGAACAACCGGCTCCGCCGCGCGACGCCCAACTCGACCGCATCGAACAAAAACTCGACGACGTTTTAAAACGCCTCGGCGCGGGCGCCGCGCCGGCGGCTCAAACGGAAAAAACGCCAGAGCCGGAAACCGGCGCGAATTATCGCCCCGGCGCGCTGGCGATCGTCCACGCCGCGCCCGCGTCGGCGCGGCTGCTTTCCGAGATTCCCGTCGATAGCGTCGGCGGCTTCACCTACTCCGGCGGCCCGATCGCGCTTCATGATCTGAATTCGCGCGGGGTGAACTTCTCCGGCCTCGCCGGAATCGAGCTGCAAGGCTGGCTGAAGGTCAAACAGGCCGGCCGCATGCAGTTCGTCGCCGATCTGCACGGCACGCTCGCATCCAATGTGTTCGTTCCGCCCGAATGCCTGCTGCAAATCTGGCTGGAGGATCGGCTCGTCGGCCCCGAACGCGCGACCCTCGCGCCGGACAAAAACCGCGACGCCAAGGCGTCGATGCTGATCGGCGCCGAAGTCGAGCCCGGCCTGTATAAGTTCCGGCTCTGGACGGCGTGCACGGCCGCGCAATCCCCAAACGCCGCCCGCGTAATCCTCGATCTGCTGATCAAGCCGCCCGGCGATTTGAACTTGCGCGGCGTGCGAGCCGATGAACTGCTGCATCGGCCGGGGTGAGTTCTGCCCCCGAGCCCCCAGGATATTTATAAGCAAGATGATGTCGAGCGCAGAGAAGCGGCAGGAGGCGGCTATGGCCCTGCAAAGTTTCCTTTGGCGTCGAGCAAGCCCAAGCGAAGCGCGGCACGCGGCGACAACGCGCCGCATCGATATTTATTGCGATACGTCCCCAAGCTGCGCCGGGCTAAATCCCGTTCCTCAACAGACGCCGAACCCGAGGCGACTTTCGCGAGGAGCTGCGCCAGTTCCTCAATTGAAAGAACAGCCGACGGTTTGAGCGGGTATGCCTTCTTCGCTTGCTGCGCCGCCATATCTCCCCCTCCCGTTGATCGAATCAGAAACCTGAACCATCAAAACCCGAAAACCGGCTTCCTTAGCGTGCGTTTTTACACGAATGGGCCTTCTTCAACGCCTATTTGCAGCGGCAACCGCCCGGAACCCTGAAACCGCGCGATGTAAGCCAAAATCCAGCAATCGAAACGCTCCGGCGCGAACAACTGCGCCTTCCGCGCCCGTTCCGTGCGCATCGTCTCGCCCTCGGCGATCTCCTTGGCGGTCGCCCATGCTTCCTTGAGGCATTCAGCAAACGGCCTTTGCCCCTGCGCCGCGCGATGCTTCGCCTGCGCAAAACGCATCACCCATCCGCAATCGTAGCGCGGCGCTCGAAATGATCCCATCTCGGCCTTCTTTCCCGGAGCCATTTTCGTTTTGGCGCTTTAGATGGTGGCGCTATTTTTTCATGCTTGCATGAAAGCATGCCAGCATGAATTCGCTAATTGTTTGATCGGCTTCGAGGGCGGCACGCTTAATCGCCTTCGCCTCGTCGGCTCCAATCCGGATTTGCAACGGCACTTGAGGTGCCTTTTTGACCTTCGGAGGCTTGGCTGCTTTCGGCGGGGCTGGCGGCTGCTCGACCTTGACCGGCTGCGCCGCGCGCGGCGGTTCGACCGCGACGCCGAGAGTATCTTCCGACAGAACGAGGGCTTTAGCCATGCTTCTTCAACGCCTCCGGCTGCTGCATGCTTTCATGCAAGCATGATTTTATGTTTCCCCACAAGGATGCAATTTCCTGCGCGGCCGCGCCTTTCGGCTCGGCTTCCGTGATCGTCTGCCCTTTGGCATAGGGTGATTTGTACCCGGTGCGGTCAGCGACGAAGGTCTGTGCCACTTGGCCGTGTTTCGAGAGAATGGCGGCGGCCTGAGCCGTGATGAGCGTATTCGGCTTCACGCGGGTTAGGACGAAAACGAACGAAACGCCGCTAGCCTTAAGGTTCTGAACGGTGACGGGCGCGGCAGTTAGATCGTCCTCGCTCGGCTGAACAGGAAAAATCACGATGTCGGCAAGCTTGAATAGCTCCGAAGCGATGTCGAGCCGACCAGAGGCGGTGTCGATAATGCAATAGGTCGCGCCGTGGCTTCGGATAAGATCAAGCCCCTTCTCCAGCCCGCTAAAAGGAAGATCGACCCGCGTCGGTGTTTCGGCGTCCCGCTTCGCGTGCCATGCGGTCAACGTCCCCTGCGGGTCGGTGTCTATCAGGAACACCGGGCTATCTCCGGCGCGCTCGGCTTCGACGGCGAGGTGCTTGCAAAGCATGGTCTTGCCGCTGCCGCCCTTCTGGGAATTGATGACGATAGTTTGCATGCTATCATGCTCCCATGATTCTATGGCATCATGCAAGGCGTCTTGCATAGATTCATGCTTACAATCTAACATGAAAGCATGCAAGCCGATTTTCATGTTTCGCGCAAACCATGCGCGCATGCTTCCATGAAATCATGCGAACGAATTTGGCGCGCCAAATCCCGGCAGAAGTGGCCTAATCCCTTTCTATCCGCCCGACCTGGCGGTTCACGTTTAAGCGCTCACTCGCCGCCGCGCGTTTTCTCGCCAAGCAAATTAATGCGCGCGAAGCGCGCAGGGGTGACTCCGCGCCCTTTAGGGCGCGTCCGCCTGAGCTTGCCAGAGGTGGGGTAGGGCGCGCTCCTTCGCGCCCGTAGGGGAGGAGATGAGCAATCATATCCTCCCCTGACAGGGAAAAGTTGCGCCGTAGGCGCTCCGCCTATGTTTGGGTTCGGCTTGGTGCTGTGCTGGGTATTAGATAATCCTTGGGGGAGGATTCTTAGACAGGCTGGCAACCCGATAAATCATGGGGTTTCAGGCCTTGGCGGCGACATGACGGCCAAGCCGCGCCAACACCGCCGCCAGCGGGTCGCGCGGGTCAGCCTCCAGCTCGCGCAGCATTTGGGCAAGGCTGCCCTGCGCCGCCTCCTGACAGGCGCTTTCGAGACAGGTCGGCAAGGGTGGTTGTGCGCCCCATGTGTCGCCGGTCGGCGCCGGCGCTTCCGGCTCCAGCGCGTAGCCGCGCCATTGGGTCGCCGGAAGGATGCCGTAGGCGTTCGTTTCCTGCCGCAAGACAAAGCGCCCATCCTGCCAATCCTCGGCGCAGCGGCGCAGCCAATTCACGACGCCGCAGGATTTCAGCTTCGCCAAGCCACGCGACACGCTGCGCGGGCTGATATTGGCCGCGTAGGCAATCGCCTTGATCGATGGGAACAGCGCGCCGGTCGCGTAGTTCAAAAAATCGAAGATCAACGCATGCAGCACGGCAAGGCCGTTGCGCCCGAGCGCCCCGTCTTGATGTCCGCTCTGGTTCCGCGTCTGCCGTTCGAAGCGTCGCGCCTCGTGATAGAGCCGCGTCGCCTTTTTCTTCGGCAAGGGCTGAAATTTGACCTCCTTGCGGGTGCTGTCGCGCCAGACAGGCCAAGCAGCGCGAGCGGCGCCGACAAGCCCGCCAAGGGGCAGGGGGGTGAAACCGTTGGAACGCGCATAGGGTAAGTGTAATTGAGTCATAGACATAGCTTCTCCTTTCGGGGGTTAGACCCGCTACGAAAGGGCTGAAATTCAGAGCATGCGCTCCCGTCGGCAAAAACGATGTTTTTGCCTTGACACTCGGGGGCGTTTCAGGTGGAATGGGTTTGCGAGACACATTCACCTGAACTGCCCGAACCCGTCCCTTGTGGCGGGTTTTGTGGTTTTTGGGGTCTCGAAGCTCCCAACAGTTGACGAATCGCGGCGCACCACGCGCCGCATAACGGGCGAGTGTTGCCGACAATTTTGATTCGTGTCGAGAGTCTTGATCGGCATGGCGCGGATTTCACGCGCGGCGCGTCAGTGCCACAACGAGCCAAAATCCCGCGAAGCGAAGCGCTGTCTGTGCGGATTTCAAAGAAAGTGGGACTCAAAAAGCCAAAGGCAGCCTTTCGGCTGCCTTGGTCTGTAGTGCCCGTCTAGGGCAGCGGACACCCCTTTCGGAGCGCCGTAAGTCTTAGACTACTACCCGAAGTTCGGGTGTTTGGTCAACGAAAATCGGCGGGCAGCTTGGGCAGAAGGTCGAGCACCAGCTTGAGCATTTCGTGAAACTCGTCCTCGGGCATACGAACAATGACCCCTTGCGTCGGCACCAGGCGGCTGACGGCGACCGTGGTGGGCTTGTCGCATATCGCCCAAGCCGCCTGCCCATCAATCGTCGTGCGAAGCGGGTAGGCCAGTTTCGGGTTGTGCTGCGCCTGTGTTGAACAGGGGATGACAATCACGGCTCCATGCAATGTGGCCGTTTTCGATAAAACAACAACGGGACGGCGTTTCCAAAATTCGGGAAGCTGGGCGTCCTTCGGAAAATCGCACCAATAAAGCTGGCGGATTTTGGGGGCTGATTTCAGCCGTGGCGCCACTTTCGGCGGCGTTTCGTGGGCTTTGTGCATCAATCATCTTTTCGCAGTGGATTTTCTAAAAATCGAGTCATTTAAGCAGGGACGCGCCAGAGATGGAAGCCCCAAGCCCGTCTTGACGCTCCGTCAGTTGGCCCCGCGCGCGTCTTTTCCGCAACGGGTGCAGCGCGTAGGATACGGGCGGAAACCCGAATCACTATCTCAGGTGAAGCCATGCTCGACACGCCAATCGACCAGACTGCGCCCGCGCCGCGCGTCAAGAAAAAGTGCCCGTCCAAAATCGAGCAATTGCGCGGACGCAATGAAGCGCATACGCAAATCGAGGTCTTGAAAGCCAAATGGCCTGCGATGTTCAACGACCCGAAAAACGTCCGGCCGCTTGCGGGTTCGGTCGCGGGAGAAATCGCCGCCGCGCTCGGTTGGACTCGCGGCTATGCGCGCGGCGTGATGCTGGTGTGGAAAAGCCGTAAGGCCTATTGCCGCGCCATTCTCTGCTATTCCGTCCGCATCAATCTCGACGGCTCGCCAAGCGAAGATCCGGTCAACGACCGCGACCGCGAATTGGCGAAGGCTCAACTCGAACAAATCGCCGTGCGCGAGGCCAGAAAACGCGACCGCGAGTTGGCGCGGCGCGCCGCTGAAATAGAAGCTCTCGCGCCTGCCCTTGCGACCGCTGCCGAGTAGGGGGCGCTGCGGTCCGTGCGTGTCGGATTCGGAGATTTGCTCATTATGGAACGCGACGAACCGATTCTCAGAAATCACGAATTTTGACAATCGACGCTATAGGCCAAAAAGCTGACGCCGCCAGACGGTTTCGCGGCGGGGGTTCCTCGTCGCTGCAGCACCATTAACCGCCGTTCTGCAACAATCGCGGGGGGACCAGACACCGCCTTGTGCACACCCTATTGCCAAACTCTGGCAAACGCGGCAACTTCAGCTTCGAGAAGCGCGTCATTGGGAGCTAGTCAGGGCGTGTCGGCATCTACAAACAAAAATCATAGGAAATCATGGGGGCTTACGGCAATCGTGGTCGGGCTTTTTCTGAGCCTACTTTCTTTGATCGTCGGTTCAAGCGACCCTCTCTTTAAAATTTTGCAGACTGGAGAGTGCGACTACGGTCTCATCGGCGGCTGTCAGCTGCGGGAGGGTGTTTCCATCGCGCTAGCCGTCCTCTTTGCGCTGGGCGGTTTCCTAATTGCCGTTTTCGATAAATTCTCCGACGTGGAGGCGACGCTTGCAGACTTGGCATTATCGACAAAACGCCAAGTTGAAGTGGACTTGCCCGCGCTTTTTGACCAACTTGGCCGCGATCGAACCTTTCGGGCGTTTCCAAACTCAGACGCAGCCCTACAATACATTATGGGGCGCTTGCCTGCTGCAAAAACAGCTCACAATACTCGCTTAGTAGCACATGATTTTCCTGACGATTATGTTGGAAAAGGAATGCGAAATGAGTACGAAACTAGTGTGCAAAACGCTCTCAGCCACGGCCTTGTGTTCTATGATTTAGTTAGCTCGCATTGGAAGGACCACGCCGCCGAAATGCAAAAACTAAAAGGAGATGGAACTGGAGAATATAAATTTAGATGGCTTGATATCTCCCTTCCGCCATCAATCAATTTTATTGTGCTTGAGTTCGGACACGGCGATCGCGAGCTAATTTTTGGATGGGCAATATCAAAAACTGCTGGCTTCGAAAAACAATGCTTCCTAACGACGGAGCGAGGCGTAATCGACTTTTATGTTGAATTATTTCAAGAACTTTACAGTAGAGCAAAGGACTACACGGCAACAGGCGCGCAGGTCTGATGAGCTCGTATGACTACGACTCGCATGTTGCCTGGTTTCGTTGTTACGAAGCAGAGGCGGCACTGATCGATGCTGCAATTAAGAGACACTGTTCTTCAGGAACAAAGCTTATCGAACTGGGGTGCGGGACAGCAAATTTGATGATGGCCCTTCTAAAGAAGGGTTACGATGTTGTCGGCGTGGATATAAATCCAAGCTCGCTGGACATTGCTAAACAGAAGCTCGCATCCGCTGGATATCCGGTCCAACTGCTGCGCGGTGACATTTCGAATAAAGTTCCAACTAAGTCATTGTACGATGTAACGGTGGCTACTTTCTCACTAGTATTTAATTTTTTTCCAGAAAGCAAGCTTTCGCTATTTTTTCAAACGGCGAGTAATTTGACGCGACAAAGTGGCCTTCTTATCGTTAACGGGTTTAGCGTTGAGACTACCAGGAGGACCCACTCTCCTGGTGAAGTGATTTTTAGAGGGGTCAATCGTCTAAGAGGTAACTCTCTTCCGACGTATGACCGGGTTGACTATTTTGGAGACAATATAAGGATAACCGTATTTCACGGTGCCGACTGGGAATCTAGAGCCTTGGTTACGCATTACGATCTTCGACCTTACACGATAGCAGAGTTGGAAACCCACGCGGCAGATCACGGATTCAAATTGGTGGAAGTTAAAGCTTATCCGCAACCTGACCCCTTTACGCCCGGAGAATCGGATGAATTTTTTGCGGTTTTTATGAAGGTAAAGGAGTGATATGTGAGCATATCTATTCTGATGATAACCCACAATGACGCCGAACGCCTTTATATTGCGCTGGACAAACTTCTTCAAAACTACGACTTTCTGACTATAGTTGACAATGGGTCGACTGATGAAACAATTCACCTTGGAAATTATTTTGCGATGCGATCGGCAGGACGTGTTTCCTTTTTCGGTCCGGAGGTTTGGCGGCCCGATAACAGCCTAGGGGGTATTACCAGAGCTCGGAATTTTGGCTTGCAGAACGCGGCTGGCGACTGGATTCTCGTTTTGGACTGTGATGAAGCTCCTGAAAATAACCACAAAATTTGTCCTCCAAGGTCAGAGGCATTTCCTGCATACTTTCTCAATTGGACCACTCATTGGCATAATGGTTTAGTTACATTTGATTATAAGCTCGCGCTTATTCGCCGAGATTATGGGCTCGAATACGATGGACTATTTCATGAGAACCCCATATCATCGGCACGACGTCTTGGTATACAGTGTGGAATGCTTGATACCACTTTGATTCACCGCCCGCGAATTACTGATATTGACCACAAAAAGCTTCGATACGTTGAAACTCTGCAATTAGCACTAAAACTCCAACCAAACTCTGTTCGCTTGAACTGGTTTTTGGGACTGTCTTTATACTCGCTTGGTGTGTTCGATGCCGCCGAGGCGGCGCTTATTGCGGCAGCGCACTCCCCTGGTCACGAACATCCGATCGAACAGTTGAATGCTGCATTGCTCTTAGGTTACCGTTTTGCATTGCAAGGACGAGACGAAGCGGCAGAGCGCTGGCTTCAGTGGGTGATAAAACGATGCAAAGGATTAGGCCAAGATGTTGAAATGGTAGCCTATGGCCGGGTAAAAGAGCGGATCGGTACGATTTGGCAGGCGCGCGCTAATGCTTCACTTTTGTTAGAGCTAGACCCTCAAGACTTGTTCTATTGCGGCTGGCCAGTTTGTAATCGGGAGCCTTCTCATTAGCTCAGCCATCCCCTCATTTTTTCGAGGGCTAAAATACAACTGTTAATTGGTGTGCCGATGCAGCGATTCTCGTATCGCGAGTCCTTCAACGCGAGTTCCGCCTCCCAATCGACGAAAAAGACGTCACACGACCGGGCCTAGACCTAACAGTCGTGTCACCAGGGCTAGGGTTGGGATACGTGTAAAAAGTGGTCACAAGCCAACAGGCGCGGCGCGCCGCTGAAATAGAAGCTCTCGCGCCTGCCCTTGCGACCGCTGCCGAGTAGGGGGCGCTGCGGTCCGTGCGTGTCCGTGCGGATTCGGAGATTGCTCATTATGGAACTTACGGGACTGATGCGTGCGGAACGCCGTATTCTCACCTCCAACACGGACAATTTCCTGCGCGTCGGGCTTGGAGTTCTGCATCCGACGTCGGTGTGTTCCTAATCGTATACCCTTCAGCTCGCGCTCGAACTCGGCAACGCCACCCAACACTGTTACGAACGCTGTGACGCTTGTGCTATAAACCTTTGTTGCTTCAGTGTGGTCCAAGTTCGCACCCGAGTTCCTCAGAAAGGCCTCGATATTGGCTCGATCGCTTGCAGTGATTTGTGTGACAGTGGCGTGCCTTGTTGAGCCCGCGATTGCGCGAACTTTTGCGGCGGTTCAATTTCCCTCTCAAGCTTGGTGCAGCGCGTATCCTTCCAAAGAGGGAGTGGCAGTCACGCAGGCATTCCAGCAATTGGGGGGAAAGTCTCTCTTCGGGATGCCTCCGTGCTTTCCGAACAGTCGACCAAGCCTCAACAAAGCTCCCGATCCGAATGATGAAAGACCTGCAAGTTGGTTGGAAAAAACGATTTCGAATTTGCTGAGTGAGCGTGTCACCGGCCTAGTCACGTGGATTGGCACTATCCTCACCCTGATTGGGTTATATGTCACTTACCAGCAAGCCAAAAATGCGGCCAAGGCGGCTGATGCAGCTCGGGATGCCGTGGGCAAGCTTGAGCATCGCGTAGCTGCTTCCAATGTCGCTTACACAAATGGACAAATCAGCACAATTGGTGACCTTGTTGCCAATAACGACTTCATGACAGCTAAGACGGCTTTTGGATTGACTAAGAGGGCATTGAGGCAAACATGCCACCTTTTAAAAAAGTTACACTACCATGATGAAACTATAGCCTTGATAAAGCGCAATTTGAAAACAATAGATGTTCAACTGACACGAGCGATAAATAGTAATCATAATGAATCTATACTTAATAAGTCAATCGAAGGCATGTCAGAAACCTTGACTGACATTGAGAGCAACCTCACGTTTCCGTAACAATAAGCGGGGAATAAAATGAAATCAGTCGCTGATATAATGGAAAAGGTGCAGGAGTTAACAGAGAAGGGGATCTTGAAATGGGAGCAAGACCCTATGGGTTTTGGTGCCTTTTATGTTGATATCGGTAATAATAGACTGAGCGTGCGGCAGTGGACTGATCAAAACGATGGCTCATGCGGCATAACTGTTCAGTTGAACAGCGGAACAGACCATGATAGCATGTTAGATAATATCGTTATTAATGAGTATAGCGGTAAATATGATTATTTTCAGGCGTTCTTTAACTCTGCAAGAAGAAGCGCGCTCGATGTTGAATCGACAATCTCGGACATAGAAAAGCAATTATCAGAACTGAGTCGAAATCGATAGCGGACCTGAATTTGGTAATAGCCTCGCTGTTCCGTAGCGGGCCGTAGGCAGTCCAAGACGGCTTTTGCCCGGGAAGGATAGGAGTGTCTTAGATTTCGGAACGCGTCGCGCTTCGACTTTCTCTCACCTCAAGCGCTTGACCTGATTCAGGACTCAAACGAGTATCCGCTCCACCTCGTCAAGCGTGACTTCCTCGGCGCGGCGGTCGTAAAGCTGCGTCGTGCGGGTCGAGGCGTGGTTGGCCATCTGCGCGGCCTTTTCGAGCGTGCCGCCATTCTTCAGGTAAGCGGTGACGCCCGTGGCGCGAAACGTGTGGTTGCCGACGCGCGTGGTGATGCCGCCGGATTTCGCGCGCCGTTGAATCATCGCATAGGCGTTCGCTTGGGGCAGGGGGTTGCCGGTGAGCTGGCCGGTCGCGCGCCCGTAGGTCTGGAACAGCAACGCCTTCGGCTCGTTCGCCAGCCCCGCGCCGTCAATATATTCATGCAGATAGGCCTCCAGATTGTGATGGCAGGGCATGGCGTGCTGCTTGCCGCCCTTCTCGTGCAAGCGAACCCAGAGCCGCCGGTTCTGCGAATACACGTCTTCCACGCGCATGCCGATCGCCGCGCCGATGCGCGCGAAGGAATAGACCATCAGGCCGATAAGGGCGCGGTCGCGTAGGCCGATGATCGTCGTCGCGTCGATCGCGTCGATCAGTTGCCGCGCCTCCGCCGGATCAAGTACCGGCGTCTTGCCGCGCCGCACGATATGACGCGGCCCGCGCACGGCGGCGGCGGGATTGACCGGCATGATCTGGCCGATCACCAGCCAATCGAACAAATGGCGCAGCGCCGCCAAGCGCAACTTCGCGGTCGGCGCGGAGCGCGCCTTCTGCAACTGCTCGACATAGGCGGCGACGTGAACGCTCTCGATCGCCGTGATCCGCGTCACGCCGCGCGCCTCCAGCCAATCGAAGAATTCGGCGGCGGCGCGCGCATAGGCGCGTCGCGTGTGCGGATTGCGGATGTTGGCGGTGAAGAATTCAAAGAAGCGGTAAGAGGCGCGATCGCCGACGGCGGCGATGAGAGCAGGGGCGCGATCAGTGAAGACGATGAGCTGGGTCACAAAGCTGCCGCCTGTCGAGCAATAGCAGCAGGCGACGTAGCGTTATCAAAATCGCGGATCGTCACACCTTGTAGGCTATGCGCCTTGAGCTCAATTTTCTTCGTCTTGTAATTATATTTGAACACGTAGCGGTTGCCATTGATCGTGACCCAGCAAGTGCGAGCAAGATTCCCACTTCTTTCATAGACCTCGACGGTATCAGGGCCGAGGGTCAATCTGGCGCGCACAGCCTGAGAAAGTGGCATGATGATCGCGGCAACTTCCGGAGCATGATGGTTCGCTTCCGAGATCACTCTGGTGATGAAGGTGTCAATCGCCCTGTTGGTCGTCAAAGCTCTGGCCATGATTCCGGCTCCTATTACTATATGATAAAGGATATTATCACACACTAATGGGAAGCGGCAAGAGCGAAGGTTAAGGCGCCGTTATCTGCTCGCCTGCGGCGAACGCGCCAGATCGGGAACGCCAGCCCATAGCGCGAATGCAACCGGCACGAATCAGCTTCGCGTCGAGTTACAGCCTTTGTCCGCCCGAGCGCCTATACGAACGGAAGACAACCGAAACCCTCGCCGCGCGGTGATGGCGCGACCGCTCAACAGACGAAGGCCCCGCAGCGTCTCTACGCTACGGGGCCGACGAGATAGACTTCGCCTTGCGAAACATCTCTGGGAATACCCAGCTATCGGCAGGCATGCGCCGCGCTTGGCCTTCGCGTACCGCTTCCTGCTCGGAGATGCGTGATCGATATTGGCGTGTCTTGAATATCCGTGTGGAACTTTTCGAGGCATTCGCGACCTTAGATAGGCCGCCCTACAGTACCGGGTGGAGTCATGCACACCTCGCTTCCCGCTCGAAAGGATAAGCTCTGGTTTATCGCGCCGATTTGCGAGGTCCCTCTCGCTAAGGACTGGTGGATGCCTGCCCTCACGACCGCGATATGACGAAAGGGTGAACCTATAAAGCGCTTGGGTCAACCGAAAATCCGCCGCCGCGACAATTTGTAATATGTAATGCTCCATCCTGATTTTTTCCGCTCGCGATCGGCGTCCGCGCGCTTCCGCTAGTCGGTGATCTGGATCGTTGCACTTTGCCGCTCGAACGCGAGACGCTCGCGAGCTGGGCGCTTGCTTTA
>Ga0302140_10007487_pt1 | contig 13663 bp, 15 predicted proteins | sample I_Bog_E1_1_FD_202095 | JGI IMG/M metagenome (GOLD analysis project Ga0302140, IMG submission 202095) | Peat permafrost microbial communities from Stordalen Mire near Abisko, Sweden - I_Bog_E1_1 | ecosystem: Environmental > Terrestrial > Soil > Wetlands > Peat | place: Sweden: Abisko, Stordalen...
AAACTAGCGCTATATAAGAACTGGATAATTTATTATTATCATTACAAGAGTTTATAAAGAGGATTTTGCTATTATTACTTGAATCTTAAGAGAAGCTTTCCCTCATTCCTTAAAGCTAATTTCGATTGTTAGCTACTTATTTATTCATAGGCGCAAAGAAATAACCTTGGCCCACTGGTAGTATTCACTGAAGTCATGGATTGCTTGCCAGCTCATTAGTATGTTAAGTTCCTATGCTTGACCTTCAATTTATCTCTAGGTCCATCTCCCTTCTCTCATAAGCACTTGTACTTGGTGCTTCTGTGGCACAGATCGGATTTCTTTTCAGCTCAGCCGCTCTCCTCCCTAACTGCGCTCACTCGCGGTTGTTCAACGGCACCCTTGTCTCTTCCGGCCCTCCTCCTCCTCGGTATTCACGGTCCTAACTCTGCGTTCTTCATCGTTGCCATTGCAGGCTCATTCCCCCTGCTATTCCGACTCCAAGTGTGAGGGAAAAGGTCCACGGAATCCGTAAATTTAGTGTTTACTTCCATGGTCTACTTGCATGCCCTCTAGCGTAGTGTTGTCGAATTAGAAGCAGTCTTTAGGCCTCTTCTTTTTCTTTCCTTGGAGACGACCTTGCAATCGAGCTTTGTCCTTGCACGAGTTCCTCCCGTGACACCAAGTTGGTTCATTGTTGAAAATGGCATAGCGGGGCCAATGCTTCGAGATCACTGTCAGAAAATAGACTTTTGGCGATGAGGGAAACATACATTGTGAAATCAACGGCCGTTAAGTAGACGTGTGCCGCAATAAGCTCGCTCCGGGCAGCATTCTAGGTGTCGCTTCTTCATTCATCGGACAATCGAGAGTGTCGTCTCTTCCGCCCTAGCAATGTCGGCTGAAAATTGGAGATTATTTCCAAAACTCTCGGATTACAGGAGCTAAGAGTTGCGAGGCTTCTTGCACTATCGCCATCTGAATCCATAGCGTCTGGATTCGCGCCACTGTCTAAAAATGTCCGGATGAGCGCTTCGTCTTCCAAGCTCCATTCTTTCAACGATTCACCCAGCGTCAGCTTTTGAATGGTCGAAATTAGTGCGGTAGAGAAGCCATTCTTTAAGGTAACGACCTGGTTGGCGTCGGCACCGTGTTGTAACATGAGCACAAATACAGATTTCCAATTCTCAGGATATTCACCTCCGTCAAGCACATCGAAAACACAAAACTTTAATGCGTCTTCCCAGATGGAAATACCATTCCACATTTCATTTGGTTGTGCACCATGTTCTAGTAGTAGTGTAGTCATGGGCAAACAAAGCGAGTCTCCTGCTGGATAGTCGAATACAGTCTGTAGGAGGGGCCTTGCTGATTTCAACCTCGCTTTGAAATTTTTAGTCACTAGTTTTTCCTTCATATACAAGGTAAGATTCCAGTATGCTGCTAATGCGAGCATGTCGATTTCCCGCTCAGAAATATTCTCTTTGCCTGAGATTTTATACCAATCCCCCGACCAGTGAGGATGCACTCTGCAAAGAACCCGGTCTAGTTCATCTATGTGTTTCGTTTGTGCGCTGCTGGTCGTATCCTCCGCAAAAACTGCTCGGATTGTGAATTCTTCTAGCAAGAAGGAAGCCTTGTTGAGGCCTCTCGCAGTCCACCAAAAACGTTGATCCTCGAATTCGGACTGGACAACCTCAGACTGGACAACCCCGAAATGGATGGCCTCTAATGGCCATGTTGGCCACGGTGTGGCTGTTTTCAGCAGTCGCAAGCAGGAGGCCATGATATGGACATGAGGATCTTGCAGTAGTTTTGGGTCGACCTTCGAACGTAACGAGGTGTCAACCTCAGTCTTGCTAAGATACTCTCTCACTGTACGGTGGATGAACAACACGGAAGATTCGAATAACTTCTCTGCCGATGTTCTAGTGTTGACCCCTTTTACTTTGTCCTCCTCTGCTGGGATGACTTGCACCAAACTTCTACAGCGATTTTGTAGCCGACGAACCATTTGCTTACACAGGCCCACAAACTCTTCGCTGCTAGGATTTGCCCTCACAGGAATGAATAATGCCTCTTGTGGACTTCGGGTAGCCAATGTGAAGTGCAAGAGCCCGAGGTAACTCGTTGTGGTAACTTGGAACGTCGCGGCCATTAGCAACGAGAAATAGTTGATAGTATCATGTAAATTATGTACTGAGACTTTATCCAGGATACGTGCGTAAAGGTCTTCTAGGTCGGGTGGAAGAGCGTCAAGTCGTTTTTGAAGCTCAAATTCGTCATCACCTTCTTCGAGACCGATGATAAGCTCATCCACCACAAGGGCTACCCATAAAAATACGCCAGAGGCGTTACGGACGATGTTATCGATGAGGCTTGGTTGGATTGGTGTTTGGGGGCCACCGCTATGTTGTTGAAGCACAGTTGCAGAACGATTGAGTCGATCGATGACATATGCTGAAATATCGTTCCTTGTCCAATCATGAATTTTCAACCCAGGGTAGGCCGCAAGGCGGATATCGATCTCCAAGAGAGGGCGACTTGCTAGGCAAATTTTAAGAACGAAAGGCCCTCGTATGGCTAGCCATGATGTCAGAAACTGGACGTGGCTGCGCTGATTGCCTTCACACTCATCGATTCCGTCTACGAATAAACACACAGTTCGCCGTGTTTGGTCTCTCTTGTTGATATTGCGGAATATCTCCTTGAGCCCTTTCTCTGAACATATCCAGCCTGTAGATGGCCTCTTGCCATTGCACTCTCGCTTGAAAACCGGGATCGCTTCGGCGGCAATATCTTGGAAAGATTCTATTAGTTGAAAGAGCACTGTGCTGAGAAAGCCTCGGAACTGCTTCTCTAAAGCCTGGCCTAGTTCGTGAAAGAAGTATCGTATCATCACAACTTGATTTTGTTGTTGATGTGATAGGTAAGATAATGTCTGCGGGTCTTCATATATGTGCTTCATAACTGTCGACTTTCCGGATCCGGGTTTGCCTGAAATCCAGAATAATCCTTGGCCTTCGCTCAGCCATTTGACGAAACCAGGGCCTGTCGAATCTTTGATCCATATCCATTTCAAACTATCCACGTGGGCATCTTCGATATTATGAAATCGTGGATTTTGAGCATTGAGCTGAATACGCTTCCAAAGTTCTGCATCAAACCGTTATCATCGTTGCTCTAAGAGGTATTGCAGTTCGTGCTTACCCAAAAAATCAAGTTCGTTTGTTTGATCTCCTATGGAACAAGTTAGAAAAATTTCATTCTCAATAACATTGACACAAACCAAGAGATAATTTTGAACACTATAGGGCCCACGATAATAACATTTGATTCCTCTATAGAGCATCAAATCGTCTCTGGAGATGATGATCACTAATAGTATCCGCGCCTGAAACTCGAATATGAGGTAGGCTTTCTAGTGAAGATGCGACTGATTTACTTTCCTTGATTGCCGCTGCGACGAGTTCACTGATATTACCCTCCACATAGAAATAGTTCTTCTTGTCCGTTTGATTCAACGGATCAAATCTACACATGTTTTCATGCTTCGCATCAAGCTTCACCACATTCTCTCGGTCACCTGGAAGGCCAAAGATGGCAGATTCGCGTGGCACAAGCTGCAAGAAATTAGGAGATATTACAAGAGGGAACATGATACATACATTTCCAATGCCTTCATAGAACGAAACAATTCTGTATTTTTCAAGCTGATGCCTCCAGTTCTCTTTCAAGATGTCTGAGTAGAGTGATCCATTTTTCAGGGCTTCCATGATATCATTAGAGGGGTTTCCTGGTACAGATTGTAAGATTGAAACACAAGCCTTTCCAAAGCTGACTTGGAGTCTTCTCTTGGCCCGGCATGAGGAGTACCAAAGAAAACAAGGCCAAAGCTGCGAAATTAGTCCTAGAAGCTCTTGTGTATCACGAGGCACTCACGTAGCATCAATGATTGGTTTGTACAGTGGGTTTGCATGTGCATTCACAAGTGCCTTATATATTAGCACTTGATCTTCTAGGTGTGAAGATACACTATTGCTTACCTGTTTAATGAGTATACCGCCAAGGCTATGGCCAACAAGTATTAGGGGTCTGGCAGGGTTCTGGCGTTGCACATATTGTTATTAGCTACAAGCCATAAGAATGAAGTAAAGCTGTGCAATAACTTACTTTCCGTCTTATAAGCCTCAAGCATTCTAGCAAGGTGTTTGCTTGATAGATGAACCGATCCTTTTCTGTCCCAAGTCCTGGACTGGACCCATACTCGTACAGAAGAGTGCGTACATTGGGCACCTCAAGTGGTAGGGAATCTCAAAGCCAAAGATGGCCGCTTTCTGGCTGCCATGTTCTGACTGCGTGATCTTTCGTGTTCCAGGGATTCAAACCATGGATCGCAACGATACTATGAACACGTCACGTCAGCTAGCAAGGATCAGGAGTATGGGCGAGCTCACTCTGTAGCGGGCTCGAGGCTCCCGTCGGGCCCGGTGCCTTCATAGAGTATATCAATCGACATTGGTCGAAGATGAGCGTACAAACGCAGTCTTGAATGTCAGCCTGCAAAAGAATGAATCACCAGACTGATATGTACGACGTAGACATGAGAACGGTTGATGGCAGGTCATGTGAATGCTATTTCAGCTGCAGTGAATTCCTAGCGAATGAAAGGTGTTGAGCGGCGAAATCTGACGCAACGAGAATTTGTTTTTCTTTCGCAAATGTTTACGATAGGCTAGTTCACAAGAAACACAAACCGAAACATCATTATCTGCCAGAGCTATGTGAAGGTATTTCGATGTCGCTCATTATTAGTGGTTGCCTGGGGCGTTTCTCGGTGAGCTACAGAAAGTCTGGCTTCCCCAGATGCGGTTCTACACTCCGGGAACAAATTTCTATTTCGCGCTTGTCGATTCCTAGGGTTTAAGTTGAAAAGATATCCGATTCTGAATCACATCATCACGCGGTCTGCAGCCACTCCAGCGCTGCCTCCACCAACAGCACCGCAGTTACAGACGTCCTAGTGACACATCTGATGAAAGGGTGTACTTATGCCGAAGCCCCTCCTCTTCTCTCCCCTTTCCTCTCCTTAGATTAGTATCTGCGCTTATTCGCAGGCATTTACAGATCTAGACGCTACTCCCTTTGTTAGGTTTCTCCTTGACATAACCCGTACTCACTGTGACACAATTCACCTATAGAACCAATCTTAGTGCCAGCCTCATCATATATCTTTTCCAGCTGAACTCCACGCCCTGCGTGCCCTCTATGCTTCAAGCCATCATGGACATCCTCGTCCAATATTCTGCAAGCCTATGGGGCTATGATCCCGCCTCTCAGCCATACAACCCTAAACTCGTAGATGAAATAGTCGCCAGGCTCCACTTTCCTTCGAGTTTGCACTTACAAAATGAAGCATTGTCTGACGAATGTCCACGTTAAAAACCAGTCATGCCGTCACAGAAGAAGCTGCCGCCGCGCGAGTCAAGCTCTGGGTCAAGCCACACATTGAACGGCTGGCCTAATCAGGCTCGAAAGTTGCTGCCTCGATCCTCCCGCCTCCGTCATGTTATTGTCAATGTAACTTTGCTGTTGCTAGCAGCGCTCTTCTTTGCATACGCTACCTTAATCATCGTCTATAATCGACAGTCTATAGGGACCGTCGAAAGGGCATTACTCGATGCCGCGCATTATGTGACCATCTATTATAACAGTTGCTTTTGTTAATGTGTTTATGCTTTGCTAGGGTCCTACTGTTTTCCCTATTCTTTTCGCTGCTCTTGTTGGTCGAATGATGAAAACATACTCCTTGTGGCGGCTTTAAGAAGGAGAGCGCATCGGACTTCTTGACTTGCTTCTTGGCAGCACTTCTATCACTAACGCGGTTACGGCGCAAGGTAACCTTCGATCATCTAGCCTGACTACAGTTTCTGTACTCCTTTTGTGGATCTTATCTCCAATCGGTGGCCAAGCTTCATTACGAGCCCCGAGCTTCGAGGGATCGAGTGTTGTTGAACAGGACACTTTGCAGTACTTGGACATTAATAATCTATGAGTATATTACATGGCGACGAATGTTGGTAGATCGATCTCTCCTGTAAACGCGCTGTTCCTCGCCTCCCTTGCAGCACCTGCGTCAACGAAAACCTCTACCTTGGATGCCTGGGGTAATGTTAAAATTCCAATGCTGGAGAGACTTCCAGCGTTCTCGGAACAGGCTGCCGCGAATTGGCTCTCAGTCAATACATCAGATAGAGAAGACTTGACGCCTTAATTTGGATGCCGGATCTGTCGATGAATATCTCAACCTTAACGAGGAATAATCCGCTTTTGGTTTGCCCGTAGGTGGCTCGACGATTAGTGATAAGAAGAGGTCGAAAATGTTGAAGGAGGTAAGGGCTAGGTTTGGTGAGGTGAAGGGGGATGATGGGGTTAGTGCGAGTTCTATTGCTATAGGAGCTTGTATAGAGGAAGGGGAGGGCGTAGCGAAGTTTGAAAAGGATAAAGAATATTTATAATAGGTAAGTGGTTTATTACGATGATCCGGGTATTAGCTTAGCTTCAATGAATAGAGGAGTTATATCACCAATTAAGGACTTTTACAAACAAGTCACGTGCCCGTAATCTGAATGCGAATGCGCCAAAGCCTGCAAAGAACAGAACACCTGCTCTTTCTATGGTTATAAAACGGGCATGCGCCAGTTTTGCAGCCGTTGGGGCTGTGAAAATGGAAATGGTGGCCAATTTCAAGCCTTTTATTGCACTGGACGGCTGAGAAGTGCGGAATCTATCTTAGCATCTTGGATATCCGATGTTATACGAGGATACGACTCTATGTGGTATTTCGCCGAGAAATGGGGAAGCAACTGTGATATTCGGTACGACGCTATATAGTGGCTGGCTGAGGGATGCAGGAGCGAATTTAATTCTTTACCCTATCCCATATTACGACTCTGTATAATGGCTAGCTAAGAAGTGTAGGTACAACTTCAATGTTCACGTATCCCAATATTATGACTCAATATCTTGGAAGACGTCTATGACTAGCGAGTGTGCTAACTACGTACGTAGCTTTAGTCTCGACGTAACAATATTCCATTGAAAAGACAGTAAACACTGCTATTCCCATGTCTATAACTGTAAATAGAATGACGGAAGATATTCTATGTCCCCTTTTCTTACCGCATATTTCTCACGTCGGTATTGTTATCGACGACTCACTGCACATGGAGAACGGCCCTGTATCTCATTTTTCCAGCCTTCAACCTCTCCATGGCTTCCGTGATTCCCTCCACACTCATAGGAAATTCTTCAATGATTGGTTTGATCCCATGCAGTCCCGCAAACTCAATCATTTCCCGATGCACCTGTCTCGGCGAGACGAGCGTTCCCTGAACTCTCAACTCTTTCCTCGTGATAACCCTGTACGGCAACTTCAACTCATCATAGCTAACAGTCACCGGATAAATCACGCCTCCCGGCGCCATAATCGGCAAGAACTTGTTCCAATCCGGCGGACTAGAAGTTGTAACAATCAAGTGCTTGATCGATTTCCCGACGCTTGATTCGAGTTCCTCCTTCCCTTTCATGGCGATGAACTGTTTTGCACCAAGCTCTGTAGCTTCCGCTTTCTTATTCTCCGTGCTCGAAAACACAACAACCTCACAACCCATCTTACTCGCAAACTGTATAGCAAGATGTCCCAGCCCACCAACACCTATGACACCCACTCTGTCCGTAGGCGTGATATCGAAGCTTCTCAAGACGTGGAATATCGTAGCGCCACCGCACATGAGAGGAGCAGCATGTTCTGGTGCAATCGTGTCTGGTATCTTGAAGATGTAGGATGCTTTCCATATCCCGTAATGGGCGAAGGAGCCTTGGTCTAGGTTGGCTTGACTGAATGTATCGTTGTCTGGGCAGAGATTCTCTTTGCCTGTCAGGCATTCGGCGCAGTTGCCGCAGGAGGAATGGACGTAGCCCCATCCTACACGATCGCCAAGGGAAAAAGAAGTCACTTGAGTGCCGAGTTGCTGGAGGTTGTTAGAATATAACATAAGCAGAGTGATGGTGAAAGGAAGGGTTTTCACTTGCCTCAATTACCCCGGTACCTTCGTGCCCAAGCACGATGTCGCGATAACGGTGGTGCTCGTCAGTTCCGCAGACACCAGAATGCGTCACTTTGATGAGCACTTCGTCAGGGCGTACTTCACGGGTTGTGGTTGACTTAACGATATCCCCATTTTCTGAACCTTTGAAGACGGTGAAGGTAGGCATGTTAGGAAACTTCAGTAAGAAAATCTTTGCAAGAGAAGAAATGGTTCCAGGATTACCTTAAGACTGAGCCATACCAAAGTAAAAGGCACAATTTACTTACGCGCTGGTGACCTCTTGCTCCCCAGTTGACGAAGGCAGAACTCCGATTAGCTGACGAGTACGTCATTTTTCTAAGACCCGGGATCGGTCGTGGTAGTGTTTGCGGTTAATGATCGGAGCTTGATTGATAGGGTGATTATGCGAAGCTTCGTTCCCTAATGGGCTCAACCTCACACTGGCACATGCATGGAAGCCACAACGCAAACTAAGCCATGCAGCTTACGAAAGTTGTACTCCTTTCGATGGTACGAAAACTTGCAGGTGGAGATTCATAGAGAATAAAAGGAAAATCCAGGACTTTGATTTCACAGCCCAACGCCGGATTCTCGGATATGCCATTTTCTATCTCGAATAACATGAATTGGCAACTTTCAATCTCTATGTGGACGCGTCAGTAGTAAAACCATTCAATTGTACCTTTGTAGTGCAGTGCAGTGCAGTACTCGTAAAGTGGCATGGCATAGTGTCTCGAATGGCTACGCTATAATCTCACCCTGTTAGCATTTTTGTAGCTTCAATTTGAATGATGCAAATCATGTAACGTTCACCAGTGATAACTTAAGGTTCCAAGAACGACGGGAGAACTGAATGCGAAACCTCCACCCCGCAATTTGTCGTAACGATCGAAGCGAGGCTAGTCAGGGGTAACGAGTAAGCATGCAGTCCAAGTTGGCTAATCTCATAGCCAATGACACTACTCAACTCGAGAAAGCCTCCTACCTCCCCACAAGCTGTCCCGAGCTTACTAATTGCATCGGCATGCATCAAATTTTGTACGAAACTATGCTGAACTTGCATTCTGAGAGGAGGATGACGTATACATCGAGAAGGAGAGAGGTCAAGACAATGGACCAAACAGCCCCCACTACCAGATCATCGAGATCTTAACGGATTTGCCGGCGTCAGCGCTGTTGCCAAGCGTTTGACAGTCTATCTGAACCCTAGTTCGTCCGTGGGTACTCCTACAGCCGCAGGAGGAGAGACCACTTGTTGTCCGCGGATGGTGGAGGTTTGTTCGAGAGCACGGCATCTTCATGCAAGATGATTTGAAAGGTGGGATCCACGGAGTTTAAGGAGATGTATAAATATGCCCGAAAGCTGCATTCCCATCATTGAATTCAAAAACAATTGAGAATACTTCATCAACAGCTTCATTCCGCGAGGGTGCATTTCTCGAAACAGAAATTTTGACTTCAGATTCATCGTCTGACCCAGACAAAATGTCACGACCAAGCATTCTAGTCGTCCTATCCTCTTCCGACCGGGGTTGGTATCTGGTACGAAACACTTTCTTTGTTGTTCCTCACCCTGCTAAGTGAACGACAGCCCGAATTTGCACATCCATACGAAGTCCTCTCACCACACTGCGATATCACAATCGCCTCTTCAGAAGGAGGGTCTTCAGCAATTGTCGATCCGGTCTCAATCGAGCAGTTTAAGGGCGATGCCTATTGCGTAGAATTTCTGGACACGAAGCAGGAGCTGTGGAAGCATACTGAGAAGCTGGAGAGTTTCCTTGGAAGAGCAAAGGAATTCGCTGCCATTCTCTACGTGGGCGGTTTCGGACGTAACCATCCCTCCCTATTCTGTCCTCCCTATGGAGAACTTGACTGACTCGTTTCGATCTACAGCGATGTTCGATCTTGTCGATAACGAAGTCTCCTTCCAACTGATCCGCGAATTCCACGAAGCCGGCCGAGTCGTCAGCGCCGTCTGCCACGGATCAGCCGCGCTCGTGAATGCCACACTTGCCGACGGCACAAAACTGATTGCTGGGGAAGCTGTGACTGGCTTCTCTAACGAGGAAGAGGTGATTGCTAAGAGACCGCAAGACATGCCTTTTTCTCTCGAAGAGGCTTTGGACAAGGCTAGTGGAGGCAAGTACGAGAAAGCGAAGGAGCCGTGGGCACCGCACGTGGTTACCAGTGGGTTGAAGACGAAGAAGTTGTTGACCGGGCAGAACCCGGCTAGTGCGAGACCATTTGCGGAGGAGTTGTTGAAGTTTATTGAGAGCTCGTGAGTTGGGTGAGATCGTGAAAGTGTTGGATGTCGCACGTTGCCAAATTTTGAAAAGACGTTTAGCCTTGAACTACTGTGCAAAACTCTTAAGCCTTGAGTCATGAGTTTCTTATCCGTGATGGCTTGCCCGAGTTTGCCCCCGAGCTAGAAATATTGATGGTTTCACCCACTTTCCAAATCATAACATTAAGAAGCCGGAGTTCAATCAACTAGACAGTTCTAAACCCCATGGGGGAAAGGCTTCTGTACTAGACTAAGGGTTGGATACAATTGGTTGGTATAGGGGAGTGGGGTTATTAGGAGGGAAATAGAGGGAGTAGTTATTAGGTGTCGGTGTTTGTGAGGGATCGGGATTTGGGAAACGAAAATCGGAAAGCTGAAAAGTTAATTAATAGTAAGATGCAAAGTAGGCTTGGAAAAACAATTAATTTACGAGTATGAAGTGTCCTAAAGAGTTATGATTGATTTGTTGTGGGCCCTGAGTCGCCACTTCTGTGAAAGGTCAGGCCAGCTTCCGGAGGCTCCGATCTCCCCGAGAAATAGCACAGGATCTATTCTCTTTATCTTTACCAAAATGGGGGACTAATCCATCGGGGACGTTTTAATGGTGCTCCGAAGCTCCGAGGGCGTAAGCTTCAGCCAATTTCGGGGATACTTTATGCCCCGGACGCTAGGTATATATATATCTGCTTAAGCTCCCTATTCTCCTAGACCATCAATCAATTCTCACTCTCTCTCACCCACAACCCTCTTCTGAAAGCCCGTTTTTCACACAAAGTCGCACCAACAAATCTCCTCAAAATGAAAGCCATCTGCGTCAACGAAGCTCGCAATCTCGAGCTCCGGGACATTCCCTCTCCATTTACTCCACCCTCAGGCTACATCAACGTCTCCATCGCCTACTCATCCATCAACCACGGCGACAAAACCTTCCTCAAAGTACCCGCCTCAGTTCTCGCTTCGATCTCATCTGGCTCCCGCTTCTCCGACATCTGGGGCGCCTCAGCGGCCGGCACCGTCACCCAAATTGGCCCTGATGTCCCTGTTTCGTTCCTGAATCGCAAAGTTGCCATCTACCGGGGCCTCAAATCCAATGATGCAGTCCTAGGTCTATGGTGTGAGATCGCGCAGGTGCCGTTTCAGACGTGTCTTTTGCTTCCCGACCATATGGACTTGAAGGACTATAGTGGATCGCTGGTCAATGTCGGGACAGCATATGCATTTCTTGAGACGGCAAAGGCGGAAGGGCATTCTGGGGTTCTTGTCACGGCTGGGACGTCAGCTACAGGCAAAGCTCTGGCGGCTCTGGCCAAAAAGCGGGGAGTGCCGATTTTGATGATCGTTCGTAGTGAGGAGGCGAAATTGGCCTTGGTGAAGAGTGGGGTTGAGAAGGAAAATGTGCTGTGCAGTGGTGATGCAGATTTTCTTGTCGAGCTTGAAAAGCGGTCGCAAGATTTGGGCACCACGGCAGTATTTGATGGTGTTGGTGGGTCTCTTATTGGCAGGATTCTGCCCTCTTTGCCAAGGGGATCCACTATCTATTTCTATGGGTTTATGTCTGGCCCTGAGAAAGTAGGGTTTCCATCTGCGGCGTTTATGTTCAAGTCTTTATCGATGAAAAGGTTTAGTAACTTCAATACGGTGACAGTTCAGGAGAAGCTGGGGGATATGCTGAGTAATTTGGAAGGGTGCATTGAGGATGAGGTATTCAGGACTGAACTTGGGGAGGAGTTTCAGCCTGAGGAGATCGAGAAGGCGATGGAGTATGAGGGAGGAAAGAAGAAGGCAGTTTTGGTCTTTGGAAAATAGGTGCTTTAGGTGTCGTAGCTGGAAGAAATCTCTACGAAATAAGAAATGGGTTGTTTTTAGGATCTAGATAGATCTCATTCAACATGAATCCTGTGTCACTGTGCTTTTGGAGAGTCACTTAACGATGGGTGCAATCACTTCTTAATAAAAACACAACCATGACCTTAGACTACACAAATCAGCCAGCATTCTATAAAGCAGCTGAGTTTCTATGACTAGTACGATTTCTATTCTCTAAAACCTCTTTTTCGGAGTTTTCATGCAGCCTTTGCGATGTGGTGTAACCACAAGCAAAGGGGCTCGCTTGAGCACAATTGCTTACTAATCTCGGGGACATCGGAAGGAACATCGGAGGAACCGGAATCCTCCAAAAGTTTGGTCACCAATCCATCTCCTCTTCAACTCTTCACCTCGGAAACTATCCCAGTCCCAGTTCCAATTCCACTATGTCTCCGACAGAGCCATCGTCGTCTCCTGCAGATCCAACTCCGCCTCCGAACAAGCGTCGGAAGACCCAACTTGCCTGCCATCCGTGCCGCGCCCGCAAAACTGGCTGTGACGGGCATCGGCCACATTGCAGTTCTTGTGTGATGAGAGGCTGGCAGGATAGATGCAATTACCAGGAGAAAGAGATAATATCTTTTTCTTCAACTCCAGCGCCGTATGTCCTCCCCAATGAGTATCCCTGTTGAGGGTAAGCTGATTTGTTGTTGGGAAAAGTACTCTTGTGGACCTCGATAAACGTCTTCGGAAGCTAGAGGAACGCCAGGGGCTCGCATCTGAGATCATCTTATCTACAATCGAAGGAAACCAACTGACGGATTTTACTGTCACCTCCCGGGATCATCATGACTGCCACCGCCAGGAGGAGGTGATTGAAGAGACATGCCAATCCGTAGAACATGTTCCCGTTTACGACATTCCCTCCGGTGCTTCGAACTTTTCATTTGTTCTGCAAGTTGCTTCAGTAGTTGGTCCCCATTTTGAACATGTGGACAGGACTGGAACCGGTGTTGGGAGCTCCCGCCACTCCACTAATGCCTTCAACGTGAATAACTTGGTACTTCCACCGCGACACTTAGCTGACAGTATTCTGAAATGCTACGAGGATTTGTTTCATCCTGTCTATCCAGTTCTGCACTACCCTACGTTTACTGCCACCTATGACCAGCTGTGGCAACCAGCTTCCACCGCAGACAGCAACCACAGCGTAACGCAGGATATTATTTTCTACTCGACGTTGAATATTGTCCTGGCTCTTGGTTGCCAGCGTAATGAAGCCCTTCCGGAGGCAGAGCGAGAGGATCTAGCAACTGAATTCTTCAAGCGGTCTGTGAGGCAGGTGTCGTTGGATGATCTCGGTGCACCTTCGCTACAGATAGTCCAGCTGCTGGTTCTTCGAGGGATATTCCTTCTTTACACCCCAGATGTCGACCGTTGCTGGAACACAGTGGGAGCTGCTTTGAGAGTTGCTCAGGCT
>Ga0302140_10007491_pt1 | contig 13659 bp, 11 predicted proteins | sample I_Bog_E1_1_FD_202095 | JGI IMG/M metagenome (GOLD analysis project Ga0302140, IMG submission 202095) | Peat permafrost microbial communities from Stordalen Mire near Abisko, Sweden - I_Bog_E1_1 | ecosystem: Environmental > Terrestrial > Soil > Wetlands > Peat | place: Sweden: Abisko, Stordalen...
GTACAGCGTGCCCAGGTTGGTGCTGAATAACGAAAACGTTGAGTTGCCTGCCTGCAGGCCGAGGTCGGCCTCGTTGCCGTAATTAAAAAACTGCTTGCCGGAAATTTCCAGGTCATCCACTTGCTCGTACGACGATAAGAAATACAGCCGGTAGCGCTGGTATTGCACGTCCGGGTTGTCTATCTGGTCGTAGCAGTTTTGCAGGAAGGCTTCAAAAGCTTTGTCGGTCAATATCTGGTAGATGTCGGCATTGGCGCTTGGTTTCCACCGCAGCAACGACAATTTGGCCTTAAATGCCAGTTCTTCGGCATTACTCACCTTTAACGAATCGAACAACTTGGCGATGAACGATACTTGCGCGCCGCCATTCAGCCCGTGCGCATCGTCAACCAGGGCGTACACACTGTCCTGTATGGTAAAGTAGTTTTCGGTGTTGTTCCAAAACGAGGGCTCCAGCGGCGGCAGCAGCAGCCGGTTGGTTTTGGTATCTACAAAAAGGAAGGTACCGAGCGGGTAAACGTTTTGAAAGTTGTTTTCGAGCAAGGAAAGACTGCTCATCGAACTGGAATCGAGCTTCATTAAAAAGCTGAGCACTTTATTATGTTCCAGCTGCAAGCTCAGCGCTTGCATCGATTCAAAGTTCGAGTTTTCCTTTTCGGGGATCAGGATGGGGATGTCGTAAACCTGGTCTTTATTTTTATCGAGCAGCTCGTAATCGCGGCGGATAATCACGGAAGTTTGGTCCTGGGGGTCCTGCCCGTAAAACTCGATGGTATCACCTTTGCTTAGCGATACCTCTTTCAATCTTTCTTCGCCGGGGGCTAATTTCACCAGCGAACGCAATTTATACACACCCGATCTTTTGTCGATCTTATAAAAAACCGTAACCACGTTTTTGGTGGTATTTTTTAAATTGAATTTAAAACCATCGGCTTTTGCGAAAAAAGGCATAAGGCAAACCAAAAAAATGATGGCGTTAGTATTGCCTGAAATTGTTAGCCTGGAAGATTGTTTTTTTGAAGGAAGAGAAGAAGAAAACATAGAAATAGTTTATGTGAAGCCGTTTACCACAAATGTTTTTGATGAAACGGCGAAAAAGGGTTTACATTTTGTGCCCTGCAATTTTAACTGCAATAGGCGGGCTTTAGTATTTTATTGTTGCAGTGGACGGCCATATCAACAGATTTGTTACAATTAAATAGGCTATTGTTTTTCAATTACGTGGTACTGGCCGCTTTTTATCATGCGCTGCACGTCGGCAGAAAATGCTACGCGGCCCCCAAAATCCTGTACCCAATAACCGTTATTGTAGCCGATGCCGATTTCCTTAAATCCCGGGTTCATCAGGTTTTTACAATGCCCCGGGCTTTTAAGCCAGCCGTCCATTACATCGGTAATGGTTTGCGGCCCCTCGGCGATATTTTCGCCCACCTCATAGCTCTTAAATCCGTTATAGGTATACCCGGCCATGCGGATGCGGTCTTGCATGGTGCGGCCATCGCGGCTGGTATGGCTAAAGTAACTATTAGCAGACATATCATCAGCATGCCTCACAGCCGATACCTCCAGCTGCTCATTCCAAACCAGGGGCGGGGCAGGGGGCATATATGTGCCGCCACAATTGCAGCCGCGGGCGCGGGCCTGGTTGATTTTATCTAAAAACGAAGCCCTGAACTGCGGTGTGCTAATAATTTGCCGGCCGTAAATATTTGCCAGCGAAAGGACAACAATGAAGGTTAATACTGCGCTAATCAATCTTTTCATATGGAAATTGACAATCGAAAACGAGATAAGTTTAATGGAAACATAAAAGTTATATTTAGCTGGCAAAGTTCTTATTTTTCAAGGAACTTAACCTATTCTTATCGCCATTGTTTTCGTTTTTTGACAGCAAATAGGATAATGCCGGCCAAAAAACCAGCCGAAAGCAAAGTTATAATGAGGCCACTTTTGCCGGCGAAGAAGTTTTGGAAGGTTTTTTTAAACTGGCCAGATACTGTTTTTTTTTATTTAAAGCGTCCTGCTTTTTCTTTAAAGCGGCGGCCCGGGCAAGTTGTGCTTGTTCGGCTTTATTGATGCTGTCCTGCAAGGCATTACGTTTTTTAAGCACCATCTCTTCTTTGGGGTAGTCCTGCATATTGCTGTACAAAAGCGCATAACTCTTCAGTATTTCCAACTCGGTTTTTGGCATGTGGCTATTTTCGGAAAGCTGCATCGCTTCGTTCAGGTCGCCCATCGCCAGGTTATAGTCTTGTATTTCGCTCTTGATGGCGGCCAGCGTTAACAGCGAAGAAATAACATTGGGCGTGTCGTTGCGGGCACGCGAGAGGGTATTTGCCTGTAAAATGAACCACTTGGCTTCGGTGTATTTTCTTTGAGCGTAATATACTTTTGACAGGTTGGCATACGAATCGCGCAGGCCAACCGAATCATCGTAAAGTGAATACTGGTGAATTGCCAGCAAAGTATAGTTTAAAGCGGCATTTTGATAGCGGCTTCGCTTGTTCGCATCGCTTAATGTATCATAATCCATATACTTTTGCGCTATCCGGCTGTACAACAAAGCTCTTATCGTATCAATGGTTACTGTTTTCAACTCCAGTTTCAGGCTGTCAAGGTCGTTGATCTGCAGCACACGGGCAAGTTTTACCTGTTCGTTGCGCAGGATCAGTTTACGCAGGTTTGCCTGGCGCACCTGTTCCTCAATGGTTAACTGCCTGAGGCTGTCCAATTGAATAAGCGAAGTAACGGGTGGGTTATTGTCTACCGGCTCCGGCGCTTCCTCCTTTACACCAGTTGCCGGCGTCGGAACGTAGCTTACAGCCGGTACGGTATAATACCAATCTTTTCTTTGGGTAGCGTCTTTTTGTATGGGGTTGGCCCCAACATCGACCATAACAACTGACAAAGTGCTGTCTTTTTTGATCACCACAACTGCTTGTTTAGCACTGTCGGCAGGTGGCAATGCTGCAAGCATATTTTCTCCTTTTTGCCTCGGCGCTATGGCAAAAGTTTTCGTGGTATCAGGATGCCGGACGGTCTTAGTTTTTGGGCTATCGGTTTTGCGGGCAGCCACATGGAGGCGAGCGGCATGCTTAATATGTTTTACGGCATGCTTCAGCGAGTCGGCGAACGGTACGGCAGCCGATACTCCCAGGCAGGTTAATAAAAAGAAAATGGTAAAAACTTTTTTCATAAGCCGTTAGTGCCCGGACGTTTTTGCACATCAATAAGCAAAATACGTGCCTTTTATCCCTACCGTCCCGGTTTTCTCTTTAAACTGCTAAATTATTAATTAAAGCGGCATTTTCTATGACTTTTAATAAATAATTGGCAAACTGATAAACATCAACGGGTGTTAATAAGCAATTTTGAGCATTGTAAAAGCTTGCGGATCAGCAATAGCGACTGGCTGAATTTAACTTATCGAATAGCGGAATTATAGTTCTCGATAAAGCGATTAAACCTCTTTATTTTCCGAACCGAAATATTGAAAATAATAATACCGCAGGCGGCACATATAATGCCCGCAATTACGTCGACAATATAATGATGACCGGCATAAACTGCTGTCCACCAAATCCCAAACATAACGATGGCGAACAAAATATTGATGAGTCCTAAACGGTTTTTCAGCCCGTAATACAATACGATAACCGGGTAGGAGGAGTGCAAAGAAGGCATTGCTGCAAATACGTTGGAACCTTTGGAATAGATAGATTTAAAAATACCGGTGTGGAAATAATTATCAAACCTCACCAGGCCGGCTGGGTTACTATGGGTTGCCGGCAAAAAATTAAAGCCGTGAAACTGTACATACCATGGCGGCGCTGCCGGGTACAGGTAATAAACAATGAACCCTAAAAAGTTGACCAGCACGAACGTCATTGAAAAATAGAGAAACTGTTTCCTGTCGCGAAAAAATAAATAAGCTGCAAAAGCCAGCGGAACCGGTATCCAGCACAAGTAAAAAATACCGCCGACAATATCTAAAAAAGTAGTACTGTGACCCTGCCAGTATTCATTTGGCGTGAGGACTGCGCCGTTACTGTTGATGCCGAATAGTTTTTTTTCGAATTTGTAAAGGTCGGCAATGTGGACGGTATTATAGTTATAGTTGGGGAAGGCTTTCATATAGTCGAAAACGATCCAGTATACGATAAAAATAGCAAAACCGGTGACAAATTTACGGGTGACAGCAGAAACGTAGAACAATAGGTTGACCACGCAAACTAAAAAAACCTGGTCGGATTTAAAGCCAACCAGCCACCAGGATAAGAGCAGGTAAATGGTTGTTAAGGAGGAAACTACAATAACCTGTTTTACCGTCGTTTTTGCGCTACCGCCTAAAACCGGGCTCATTCTACTTTTTGGTGAAATCAGAGCCAAAGACCTTATCCCATAGCGGGGAGCTTACGCCGTAACCTTTGTCGGGGTCCTGGTAATGGTGAAGCATGTGGTGTTGCTTTATTTTTTTCCAAAGGTTGCCTTTAAAGTTAAAGTGATGTATTGCGTAATGGGAAATATCATAAAACAGGTATCCTAAAATGAAGCCCGGAAAAAACCCCCAGATATAGTTGGATGGTAATATAGCCCTGAACAGGAAATAAAAAATCAGGGCGAGCGGTATACTTACCGAGGGTGGAAGCACAAGCCGTTTGGCATCGCTTGGATAATCGTGATGCACACCGTGAAATATAAAGTGGATACGCATCGCCCATGGTTTATCAGGCGGCGAGTAATGGAATACAAAACGGTGCATTACATATTCAACAATTGTCCATACAAACAATCCCAGCGCAAATAATTCGATAAACTTTATGATGCCGACGGAATATTCAAAGTCCTGGTAAACACAAAAGGCGATGACAGGAATAAAAATGTAGAGCGGAACAGTCCAATGTACTTTCGAAAGCGCTTCAAGGAAATTGCTTTTAAACATCCTTGCTGATTCCTGTGAATTTGATACGTATTTCTTTTTCATGGCTACATCCAGGTTAAAAATTTTTAATGATCTTTTTGCCTGCTAATAACTTTAACTATTTTGCTAAAAAATTGAACGGTAATTCAATTTTAGAAAACATTTTGTTAATAAAAAATGACTTTGCTCAATTGTTGCGAATATACGACAATTCCAGAATTTGGGAATGATTAAAAATATCCACCATAATGAGAAAACGCGAACTTTATTGACGGGCTGCCTTATTTTGCTCCAAAATAGCCTTCTTCGCATCCAGCAACCTTCTGAAAGCTGTAATGTTGGTTAATATGGCGACAACAACGATAGGGATGGTAAATATCGACATGGTTTCAAACACATGGAATTTTATGCCCGGCACGTACAGCTTATAATCGCCGCCGATGTATATGGAAGTGATGCCGCAGACAACAGCGCACAAACCAATAGTGATCACACGTTCCGGACGCTGCATCAGGCCGCCTTTACATTCAATCCCAAGCCCCTCCGCGCGCGCCCTTACGTAGCTTACCATCATGGAGCCGATCAGGGCAATAAAGGCAAATATTGAGCTCAGGAAATAGTGGTGGCCAACCAGATAGTAGCATATTCCTAAAAACATGATCAGTTCGCTGTAGCGGTCGATCACTGAGTCGTACAAAGCGCCGAAGGTCGATTTCATATTGCCGAGGCGCGCAACCTGCCCGTCGAGCATGTCGAATAATCCGGCAAAGAGGATCAGTCCGCCTGCCCAGCCAACGTAGGAGAGATCCCCCCGGTTACCTTCTTCGGCGCCTAAAATGAAAATGATAGCAACGCCCAAATTCAGCAAAAATCCAATGGTTGTGACCACATTGGGGGTAAGGCCGAGTTTTATAAAAACCTTCACCACAGGATCAATCACCCGGTAAATACCGAGCTGAAGATTTGTGCGTATGGATGTTTGGCCCTGCATGAACAAATATCTGTATTTAAAAACTGAGTTGTACTAATGTACGGATACCCCACTTTGCCACGTCCGGATGATCCAGATAAGTAAACCGGTGTACAAGATCGATACGCACAAATTTAAAAATGTTTTCGATACCAACACTAGCTTCCACGTACGGCGTATTACCCAGCGGATAGGTGATGGGCTGACCGTTGGTTGCAACCGGGAGCTGAAAGAGCGACGGGTGCAGCGATGGGTTATTGTCGTTGCTTAAGCCGCCGTAAATAGCTTTAAGCGATGCCGTTTCGCGCCATTTAAGCTTTTTAAGCAATGGTATCTTGTTAAAGAAAAATCCCTGGAAATGTTGATCGATACTGATACTTTCGTAGTGGTCGGCAACGAATTCGAGGAAGTTCATCAGGTTGTAGGAATAGATTTGGTATGAATACGTTTGGTTGGCATGAAAAATATCCAAAAGCGGGTAGGGCGCCTGGCCAAATAAATGGCCCGCTTCGGTAGTTACATCCGCGTACCCAAAAACAGAAAAGTAAAAACGTTTATCTATTCGCGCGTGCAGTTTTTGCCAGCTATATTGGCCGTCTAATACATTTTTCAATCCTTCGTCATAATCCAGGTAAAGCACAGGGTGCCTGCTGGGCACCGGGTAACGATAAATTTTACCCTGGTAAAACTGTTCGTCCGGGGCATAGCGTAACCCGACCGAAAGATCGGTTGAGAATAAATTGTGTATGCTTTGCAATTGCCCGCTGTTATTATAGTCTTGGAAATATAGGGAGCCTGTGGGCGACAAGTTTTCAGTTTGAAAGGCCATATTATATGAAAAATGGTTTTCATATTCATGCACATAGCTTAACCGGTAATTCAGGTCGTAAACGTATTTGGTATTATTCCCGCGCTTAAATGAAAGCAGCACGTTGTCCTCATCTACAAACTGGAAATTTTCGCCCGGGATATAGGTGTCATATTGAACGTTGAACCTTAAATAGTTTTGCGGGAACTGGTAAATGGATTTATCGGTAAAAGAATACGTTGCACTTAAAAATCCTTTAAACTTTTTATCTGTCGTGCCATACGCAATATAGTTTTCAAAATAGTACCGTTTGCTCAACTCGGGCGTGGTACGGCCGCCTATGCGCAGCTTAGTCCCTTCAACGGGGTTAAAACTATAGAAGGCATTTGAAGGCCCGATCTCGAACCACTTTTCATCTTTGTAACCTGCAAGGAAAAATGTAGCCCAATCCAATGTGCGCTGAAAGGATTTCATATTACGTAGGCTGTCGGTATTTTTATAAACCTTCGATTCAGCCGTCGTTAGCGTATCCAGCCGGTTTTGCTGCCAAAACTGCTCGCTGCGTCCCATAGCTGCGTCAGAAGGCGATAGATCATTATGCTGGTAAACGGTATCGGGGCGTGGAGTGTTGACCAAATAGTTGCCGTAAACAATTTCCCGTATGCCAAACATACCACCCTTCCGGTTTTGGGTAAAAGCAAAATTAGCCAGTATTGTGCTTTTGTCAAGGTGGTAGCGCCCATCGGGGTTTTGGGCAAATTCCTGCTTCACTTCCAGGTAGTTCAAAAAGTTTACATTCACATGCTTATTCACGGTAAGTTGGTCGGCCTGTACAGCATAATTACCATCCTGCGTAATGTATAATTTCCCTTCGAGCAACTGATCCGCCGTATTGCGGGGTGTAAAGCTTAACTCTATTAATTTCTGATTGTTGACAACGATCGTATCGGTAATAAAATACTTGTAAAATGTTGGCGCCGTAGCCGAAATCGGGCTTAAAAAATTGGTGCCCACCAGGAATATATCACTGCTATAAATATCCACTTTAGCGACAATGTATTTGAAGTATACATCCAGTCCCTGGCTGTCTATCGAGCCGCCAAAGTTTACATTTTTTTGGCCAAGTATGGATGTTTTTTCCTTCTCAGGATTTTTGCGATAGTAATATTGAGAGACTTTTTCATCAAGGAAGAACGGTAGTAATGACTTACCCGGTACGCTGGTGCTGTCGCGGTTGTCGAACATGAATTTGTAGGGCTTTAATAGCTTTTTGTCGCCGATGCCGCCAGCTACATTCACCAGCGAAAACGTCATTTTGTCGTACTCTTTGTACTCGAGGTAGTCATAGTTTTTTGGCTGGTTTTTTTCTTTATTCTCAATGACCTTGCGGATCAGCTCGACCGCTGGGTTGTCCTTGTTGCGGTATTTTGTTTTTTTACCCGATTTGACCACCACTTCTTTCAGCTGGCTCTGTATGGGGGCCAGGCGAATATTTATTACCTGCGTTACACCCTGTTTTACGGCATAAACGGCATCCTTGTAACCCAAAAAGGAGGCTTTTATTTGCGTAACCGTTTTGTCTGTTATTATCCTGAATTCGCCGTTATTATTCGTTATTGAACCTTGTATGGTACCCACAAAAGTTACGGCAACAGCCGGAAGTGGTTTTCGGTCTGTGGCATCAATTACACGCCCGGTGACAATGGTATTTTGAGCGAAAGCAAAAGCAGAAACAAAAATGAGAATGGGTAGGGTTAACAGCTTCCTGTAAGAAAATTTGAAATTCATTTAAATTAGTCAGAACAATTTTTATTAACCATTTAACTGAATTAATTGCTGAAAACCGGTGGGCGTCATTTCATAATTATTAGCCATAATAGTTAATAATTTAGGGGATCTGCTCATCATATATCAAACCAACGCAAAATATTCACAAAATGTTTCGGCATTACCCGCGCTATTAAACTTAAAAAACTTAAGAACGTTTAACCAGCACGCCGGGTTTTTCAAGCGGCAAAGGTAAAAAAAAACCTTTACGGCTTATGTGGTCAAAAAGTCAAATATACCTTGCCGACTCATGCTGTTTATGCTGCCCTATCTTTTAAAGGAGCTTAAACCACAAAACGCCCTGCAATAGTATATTAGTATAAAAGGCCGCCAATATATCATCCATCATTATTCCCCAACCACCCGGTAAAGATTCGGTTTTACGGATATAGAGTGGTTTCAAGATATCAAAAAACCGAAACAAAATAAACGCAGCTAACAAATATTTTACATTCACCGGCAGGAAAACCAGGCTCACGCACATCCCGGCCACTTCGTCTATAACCACTCTCGACGGGTCCTTTCCCCAAAACTGCTCCATCACCGAAGACGACCACACGCCCGCGAAGGTCACCGCCGCCGTAATCAAAATGGATGCCAGCACCGGAGGGTAAGCGCCGTTCCAGGCCAGGTACCAGCAAAGGCAGGTAACCGCCGCCGCGATGGTACCCCCGCCTTTGAGATAACCGATGCCGAAGACGGAAGAGAAAAGTTTATGGGGAATTTCGGATTTCGGAATTTCGATTTCGGATTTCGGAATTTCGATTTCGGAATTTTTATTTTCCTGCATGGTTGGTTAAAGCAATCGTCAAATTTTAAAAATTCAAAACTTTCGTAAATCCGAAATCGAACATCCGAAACTACCTCTTGAGCGTAGCGAAAAATCCGAAATAATCAAAGCGCATCCACTAATTCCTGGTAATAATCCAGGCCGAGGTGGGTGATCAGGTCTTCACCCATTAAATGGCGCAAAGTGTTCTGCAGCTTGATCAATTGTTTAAAAATGTCGTTTTCGGCTGGCAGGCCGGGTGCTGTTTGCGGCGATTTAAGATAGAAGGAAAGCCACTCCTGTATGCCGCTCAAACCTGCCCTTTTTGCCAGATCGCTAAACAAGGCAAGGTCCAAAGCGATGGGCGCTGCCAAAATGGAGTCGCGGCACAAAAAGTTGATCTTGATCTGCATTTTATAGCCCAGCCATCCGAAGATATCAATGTTGTCCCAGCTTTCCTTATTATCTCCATGCGGAGGGTAATAGTCGATACGGATCTTATGGTACAAGTTGCCGTACAACTCCGGGTTTGCTTCAGGTTTCAGTATATCTTCCAGCACACCCAATTTTGATACTTCTTTTGTCTTGAAATTGTCCGGATCGTCCAAAACCAGGCCATCACGGTTGCCCAGTATATTCGTTGAGAACCATCCCCTTACGCCCAATGAGCGCGCAGCCAGGCCGGGCGCCAAAATGGTCTTCATCAGGGTTTGCCCGGTTTTAAAATCTTTTCCGGCGATCGGAGTATCAGTCAGCTTCGCCAGTTCGGTCATAGCTGGAATATCTACCGTCAGGTTTGGCGCGCCGTTTGCAAAGGGTATACCCAATTTCAGCGCGGCGTAGGCATAGATCATGCTTGGTGATATTCGCTTGTCATCGTCCAGCAGGGCCTGCTCAAACCTGGCGAGGCTTTGATGGATGTCTGACGACTCATAGTAAATCTCTGTTGAACCGCACCAGATCAGCACGATCCGGCTGCAACCATGCTTTTCTTTGAAAGTATTGATATCATTCATTACTTCCTGCGCCATTTCATAGCGCGTTCCGGTCTTTACGTGGGTGCCAATTAGGTTTTTCGCGTAATTCTTGTCAAAAGCAGCCTTCATCGGTACTACCACTTCCAACTCCTCTTTTACTTTACTTAACAGGCCTGCTTCCAGCACGCCGGCTTTGGTAGCCGCTTCGTATACGTTGTCCGAATAAACGTCCCATCCACCAAACACGATATCGCCCAGGTTGGCAAGAGGAACAAAGTCCTTCACTTTGGGGTTCCGGTTTTCTGTTCTTTTGCCCAGGCGTATGCTGCCCATCTGGGTGAGCGAGCCAATGGGCTGTGCCAGGCCCTTTTTAACCGCTTCAACGCCGGCTATCATGGTCGTTGCTACTGCGCCAAGGCCCGGAATTAGTATACCAAGTTTGCCATTAGCAGGTCGAATATATGTTTTCATTTATTATGCTGGTTTTATCGGCTACAGCCAATTGTTTGATTTATACCATTTAATTGTTTCGGCAACGCCGGCCTGCAGGTCATATTCGGGATAGAAGCCGAGGCCTTTTTTTGCTTTTTCGATGTCACAGAACCAGTTGACCGCCATTAACTCGTTCAACTTTTCCACATTCAGTGTTGCCGCTTTATTGCTCAAAGAACTGTATTTTTCGGAAAGGTAAGCGATACTTTTAACAAAGTTTACCGGTAAATGAAATTTTACAGTTTTTATATTTAACGATTCCTTAATATTTTTTGCTAATTGATACCGGTCATAGAACTTTCCGTCGGACAGGTTATAAGTTTCCCGATTTCCGTTGTATAGGGCTTTAATTGCTGCCTTTGCCAGGTCGGTTACATAAAGAAAGCTGAATTTTTGGTCGATCCGCCCAATATAAGGCTCCAATCCCCGTGCAACCTGTTTAAAAAAGATAAATATATCTCTGTCCCTCGGCCCATAAACACCGGTTGGCCGTAAAATGTTGTAGTTCAATGATGCAAATTCCCGCAAATAGGTTTCGGCCAGTAATTTACTCCGGCCATATGCGGTAACAGGATGCGGCGTGGAGTCTTCGGTAATAACACCTTCACTGGTATTGAGCGGTCCCAGCGCTGCAAGGCTGCCGATCAGCACAAACTTTTTCAGTCCAATGCTGCTTTCGGCCGCAGCGGATGCCAGGTTTCGGGTGTAACCGGCATTGATATCATTATATTCGTGTTGCGACCGTGCGGTAGTAACGCCGGCTGCGTGTATGATATAGGTATAATCGTGTTCAGCTATTTCCTTTTTTAACGCGTCAGTATCATTAAAATCAGGGTATGTGTATTTGATGTCGAATTCTTTCAAGTGATCAGTTTTGCTGCTTTTGCGCACAGCGGCATAAACTTCCAGCTTATTTGCTAATGCTTCCTTTATCAAATGATACCCTATAAACCCGCTTGCGCCGGTGATCAGCACACGCTCCCTCATATCTGTTTTTCGTAGAGCCGGTAGGTTTTGTACGGGTCGCCTTTTATCGCCTTAATGGCTTCGTTGATCAGGGTATTGTTTTCCAACGTCCAGCCGGCCTCGGCGTGCAGAAAGCCCTTGCGCTTGTATTCTTTGATGATCGTGCCATACAGGCATGCCTCAATGCCCATCTTCCGGTAACCGTCGACTACACCCAATGCGTAGATACGGATGCTCCTGATCTTCTTTTTATTCAGCAACAGTTTAAAAATGCCGGTTGGCAGCAAACGGCCACGCTTAATGGTTTTAAAAATCTCGTTATAATTTGGCAGCGCCAATCCAAAAGCCACAACTTTACCTTCCTTTTCGGCTACTAAAGCAAAGTCGGGGTCGAGGATCAATTTGAGATCTTTTGCCAGGTAGTTGAACTCGTCATCGGTTAAAGGCACAAAGCCGCTGTTTTGATCCCACGCCGAATTGTAGACTTCGCGCAGCTTTATGGTTTCGCCCTTAAAGTCTTTCAAATTCACCTTGCGGATAACAATATTGTTTCGTTTCAGGCGCTGCTGCAGCGCATCCAGCAACCTTACGGATTTATCATCATAATTCTGCCCGTCCCAATGCCAGGCAATCAGGTCCATTTGTTTGGCAAAACCTGCTTTTTCAATCAGGTCGGCATAATAGGGGTAATTATAAGTCATCATCAGCATCGGCGGACTGTCAAAACCTTTAACCAGCAGGCCGCAGGCTTCATTGGTCGAAAAGTTTGTAGGGCCGATGAATTTTTGGGTGACACCTTTGCCTCGTAACCAGTTGGCTGCCGCGCCGAAGAGCAGGTTGGCGGTCTCCTGGTCGTTTATACAATCAAAAAAGCCCCAAAAACCGTCGTTAACTTTGTTGAACTCGTTATGGGCGTTGTTCATGATAGCGGCGATGCGGCCAATCACTTTATCATCCTCATACGCTAAAAAACATTGCAGCGAGTTGTGTTTATGAAAAGGGTGGGTAGTGAGCAGATCGCGCTGGGCGATAAACAATTCGGGAACATAATTTAGGTCATTCTTGTACAGATCGTGCGGAAAATCAATAAATGCCGCCAGTCCTTTCTTGGAATTAACCGGAACTATCTTTTTCATTTGATGGTGGTCCTTAAATCGTATTGTTGGTTCATAAAAAATTAACCATCGCGCCGGGCAAGCTGCCGTTTGCAATGGTTAATCGTGTTTTTATTAAAATAGCCGGATGGCCGGTTTATATCTTCTCTTTTATCGAAGTAACGCCAACATCTTTAAATGCACGGGCAATTTTATCTATCGCTTCTTCTATTTGTGCAAAAGTATGGGTAGCCATTAGGGAGAAACGCAGCAGCGACGAATCCGAAGGCACTGCCGGCGAAACAACCGGGTTAACAAATATGCCATCGTCCTGCAAATGGCGGGTTACCTGGAAAGTTTTCAGGTTGTCGCGAACGTAAATAGGCAATATCGGGCTTTCGGTAGGGCCGAGGTCAAATCCTTCTTCAAGCAATAACTTCATCGCATAATTGGTATTATCCCACAGCCTGGCGATGCGCTCCGGCTCCGATTCGATGATATCCAAAGCAGCAATTACACTGGCTACAGAGCCTGGCGTCATGCTTGCGCTGAACATTAAAGCCCTTGCGCGGTGTTTCAGATAATCGATGGTTGCATAGTCCGCGGCGATAAATCCACCCAGTGAAGCAAGTGATTTACTAAAGGTACCCATGATCAGGTCAACGTCCTTTGTCAATCCGAAGTGTGACGCGGTTCCCGCACCTTTGTAGCCAATAACACCCAGGCTATGGGCATCATCAACCATAATGTTTGCGCCAAATTCGTCAGCAATTTTTACGATCTCGGGTAATTTAACGATATCGCCCTCCATGCTGAATATACCGTCGACAGCGAT
>Ga0302140_10007498_pt1 | contig 13653 bp, 10 predicted proteins | sample I_Bog_E1_1_FD_202095 | JGI IMG/M metagenome (GOLD analysis project Ga0302140, IMG submission 202095) | Peat permafrost microbial communities from Stordalen Mire near Abisko, Sweden - I_Bog_E1_1 | ecosystem: Environmental > Terrestrial > Soil > Wetlands > Peat | place: Sweden: Abisko, Stordalen...
CAGCGTATAGTCGCCCGTTCCCCGGCGGCAAACAATCAAGGAAAGCCCCTCGCCGACGTCAAACATTTTCTGGCTCTTGAATGCCTGATCGAGAATGTCCTGGACATGATGCAGAATTGGATAGGGATTGGGAAGCGGTTTGTTTTCAGCCCGCACAATGGTTTCCTTTACGGCGGATTCTGCTCCCAGCCCAAATGGACTCGCAAAAACCGTCACCTGACCTTTGCCCAGCGACATCTGGATAACCGCTGGCGTGCTCCCTGCCCTGGCGATTACCCGCGCGCTGGCCGGAAAATGGAGCGGCAGCAGTTCGAACGGTTGTCCTTCGGTGATTGATCGAGCTCCGATGGATATTTTCTGTTCGCCATTGAACCGCGTGGCGCGCCCTTCACTTTCGATGCCCCCCAAACCTCCAGGCAGATTCCGCAGACTGCCCGCCGTGATGAACAGCTTTCCGCCCTGTGCGACATACGCCTGGAGTTTGTCGCGGACCTCCGCCCCTCCGGAAAGTTCCCCCGCCACGACCAATAATGGATAGCGCTCCAGCAACCACCCCGGTGCGTCGCTCAGGAGAAAATCGGCCGAATCGCCATAAGGTGTCGCGGTGGCGAATCCTCTTTCGTCGTGGAAGAAGGATGAGTCCTGGTATCCGGGAAACACCATGCCAAGGACGTTGTTGGTGAGATAATCTCCCGGCCCATAGGGAAGATTTCCCCATACGCGATAGAGGATGTTGTCGTAGCTCGGGAAGCACCAGCCGGCATTGAAATCCGTCATCAGTCCGATCTGTGTCTGCATCGCGCCGGGCTGGCCGTTTTCGCGGACCCATTTCTGGGCCGACTGCTGGATGCGGCCAATGGGGGACAATTGATCGCCATCGAACCATCCGTTCTCGAATCCCACGACCATGGAGTTGTAGAGAATGTGGCTGTAGAGCAGGCGCTTGAGCAGGGCCAGGCTGGTTCCCTTTGTAGGGTTGTTTCTTCCCCCATTGCTGCCGTAGCTCTTTCCACCCCAGCGGTTGTAGATCGAGGCGTTACCAAACCAGGGGACCCCATATTGTTTTCCCGCCCCGCGGTTGAAGGCGTAGAACACCTGGGCGTTGGGGTGTTCCTGAGCCGCCTCGGAGCCAATCATCGTGTAGAGCCCCTCCTTCAACAAATAGTGAGCAAACGTGATCGCCGTAAGTCCGGCCATTTTGTTCCCCGACTCCGCTTCGATCTCCTCCACATGCCTCTGAAAATTCAGGTACTGCTGGGGACGGTCTGCCGACGAAGGGTACATCTGGCTGGAATAAGCGATGACGTAGCGTCCGTCTTGCTCTCCCATATCCATGCCTAGCCAGTGGTCCCCGAGCTTCTCCTCAAACAACCGGGAGAGTTCAGGCGACAACCCTAGTTGCTGCCATTGTCCGCCAGGGCCGGAACCGGGAACATAACCCCAAATCTGATACATGAACAGATTCCGGTGCTTCATCTCGTCCACCAGATCGGGAATATTCGTGGCCGACAGGAAAGAGTGATTCGGCCAGACCACATCGCCCAGATCGAAGGTCCGCGTGAAGCGCTCCAGATCGTCGGCAAAACCGACAAGTTTTCCGTTACTCACTCGGAACTGCCGCAGCGTCGTAAAGTGAGTTTGGTCGCCCATCAGATTCCAATCAGGCGGCTTCACGTGCCTGCGACCGTCATCCGGATACTCGCGAGGGTTGAGCAATTGCCCGTAAACCTTGAACTTTGCCTCACTGTCCGCTGCCTTGGCAGCCGGAGTCTGAGCACGCAGCGGTTGAATGGACACCAAAGCCGAAAGGAATGCCAACGATAAGCCACATCGGACCATATTCATAAGTTAGCCCTTGTTGATTGCAACTGATTATTAGGGATTCTCAATTGATTGTTTGCCCATGCTAGCGCGGGTTGATTTCAGTGTATTAGCGATCTCATCGCTTCCAACAATAGAGTCCTGCACGGATCAGTACTGATAAGAGGCCGTTGTCGCCACCTATGGTGAAGTTCGCGGGTTGTCCAGAAGGCATTGGATTGCGAAGACCAAGCGCGGCTCGAACTCTAGGAAAAACCACATCCTGAAGATTGGGATGTCAAATGCAGGCACGGTCTCTTCTTTTGTGAGTGGCACCAGGAGGGGAGTGAACGCGAACGGCTTAAGCAAATCTTGATTTTGAGATAACATAACGTTATATCAATTACTTGCAGTCGTGTCCGATGATGTTTATGCATGTAACGTGACCTCAGTAGTCAGTTATTGGACACCATATTGGACAGTAAAAGGCGTGCACTCTGAATGAGCTTTCGGCAGTCGCCGGAAGCTTCGTGCGGAGATAATGGCGCTTATTCCCCGCAATTAATGCGGCGAATAACCCTTGCTTTTGCGGTGAATCGGGTCTACATTCGACGCATATGATGCGGAGAATAGGGATCTACATCCACAACCGTCCGGACTGGCCCGGCTTCACCTGGAAGCCGGAGCGCCTCGCTGAACATTTTGGGGAAGTCCGCCACAAGCAGGGACGCCTCATCGGACGGATGGAGTCGCTCGGCTTTCAGTTGCGGACGGAAGCAGTTCTCGAAGCCTTGACCGAAGATGTCCTCAAATCGAGTGAAATCGAAGGTGAAATGCTTGACCGTAGTCAGGTCCGTTCCTCGATTGCACGCCGTCTTGGCATCGATATCGGCGCTCTGACCGCGGCCGATCGGAATGTCGAAGGCGTCGTCGAGATGATGCTCGATGCGACCCAACATTATGCTGAGCCTCTAACCAAAGAGAGGCTGTTTGGCTGGCACGCGGCGTTATTTCCGACCGGGCGAAGTGGTATGTCAAAGATTACGGTCGGCGCATGGCGCGACGACAAGTCCGCCCCCATGCAGGTCGTTTCGGGGCCAATAGGAAAAGAACGCGTTCACTACGAAGCTCCGGGGGCTGCGCGCCTCGCGCGGGAAATGACGAAGTTCCTGGCCTGGCTCAACAAGGATGACGGGACGGACCTCGTCATCAAAGCCGGGATCGCCCATTTGTGGTTTGTGACCATCCATCCGTTTGACGATGGCAACGGGCGTATCGCGCGTGCGATAGCCGACATGATGCTCGCACGTTCCGAGAAGAGTGCGCAGCGCTTTTACAGCATGTCAGCACGGATCAGGCAGGAACGCAAAGCCTATTACGACATTCTCGAAGCAATGCAGAAGGGCGAGTTAGACATCACGCGCTGGCTCGCCTGGTTCCTCGACTGCCTCGGCCGTGCGATTGACGACGCCGAAACCCTGTCAGCGGCGGTCCTTGCTAAGGCGCAGTTCTGGGACATCCATGCGTCGGTCGCGTTCAACGAAAGACAAAGAAAGATCGTCAATCAGCTCTTGAATAGTTTCGAGGGAAAGCTGACCTCATCGAAATGGGCAAAGCTCACCAAATGCTCGCAGGACACGTCGCTGCGTGACATCGAGGATCTGGTTCAGAAGGGAATACTACAGAAGGACCCGGCCGGCGGGCGGAGCACGTCCTATTCCCTTCGTAAACCTTCGCGCGATAGACAGAAGATACCTTATTGGACAGTAGACCACTGACGCTACTGTTGCGGTCATCGGCCTGAAGACGACGGAAGCCGTTGGACACATCGACATTGGAGGGCCGGACGGGCTGGGTGGGATGTGCGCAATAGAGGTTCTTGTTGACTTTGTGGAGCGCTGGGTACCCACCGTCACTCTTTCAAGTGTTTGTGGACACATCGGAAGAGAAATAACCGTGCAAATTGAAAGCGAATGTTTAATTATGCAAGGCTGATTCAGCGTTCCGTAACGACAGCTACCAGTGCGCCTGCTCAATCGGACAGATGGCCGCCGCAGGATGCGATTGTTGTGGATAATTGGGCTGCCTATGTGGATTTAACGGAACACCCGTGGTTTTCTGTGGAAGTTTTTTATTTGACGCGATGATTGATGGCGTGCAAGATATTTCTAGCTAGTCCGAATGGGAAGCAGAAGATGCCCGTCAGATTTGGGTTTCTTCGGGCTTTGCTCGGATCAGACTGAAGTACCCGAATCGCCCGCAACACCCGAATCGCCCGCAGCACCCGAATCACCCGCAACACCCGTATCGCCCACAACTGAATAGCGCGAGACAGAATCAACAGCCAATGCGTTTGCATCAGGATGGCTTTTGCATTTTGCCAGCAGCCAGATCTGTATCCGTAGCGGCAGATGTTGCTTACCCACGAACGCCGGTTATGGCTTGCAGTCTTGCGCGAACGCTTCTTCCAGGTCCAGCCGCGTGAGCTGAGTGGAGCCTGGAGTTGCGTTGTCCTCCAACGATTTCAACTTTCGAATGGAGATGGCGATGACAATGGCAGTTTCGATACTTCGTTTACCTGCGGTGAAGGCGCGCGTTGGGCTCTCGCGCAGCGCGATCTATATGGCAGTCTCTCGTGCGGAGTTTCCCCGGCCTGTCCAGCTCGGAGCCCGCGCGGTTGGCTGGCTGGAATCTGAGATAGAGGACTGGATTCGTGAGCGTGTAAAGCACAGCCGGACGCGGTCATGAATCCTCAGCGGATTGAAGAGCAAACACCGGCAACAATGCATCCTGGCAAGACGCGTTTGCCGACCACGCCGCAGAAACCGGCGCCGGCCCTCCTTGAGGAAAGGCTCGCGATGCCTAGCGATGACGTGAGCTGTCTCGTCACTGGCCCTCCGGAGACTGCCGGTGGCCTCCCCTGCGCACTGCACTCCGGCGAAACTGCCATCGCCGCTCCGGCCCACCAGACCTCCGGTGCAGCCATCCTCCTGCCATGCCCGGAGGCATCCCCGGACGGCTTTTGCCTGACCACGCCGCCGGTTCCACCAAGCATTGCTTCAGTAACAATCCGAAGGATTCGCCCGCACCCGGCAGTGCGTGCCCTGGGCTGCAAGCCGACTGCGGTCGAACTAGAACCAGTTCGCCAGCACTGGAAAACATCTCTCTCAGAGCCCCTGATCGTGACCTCCCAGGGAACCATCATCGACGGCCTCAAGCGGTGGTTCGTCGCCTGGGAGCGGCGGATCGCAACTCTGCCATGCGTGAAGCTTGCGATCTCTGACGACGAGGCTCTGGACCAGATTCTGGACCGCGCCTCGGCCAAGAACTCGTGGAACCGCTATCGTCGGATCTGCCTGGCGCTCACCCGGGAGGAGGCCCTGCGTGAGCGGGCGTGCGAAAACCAGCGCGCCGGCGGACGCAGGAAGGATCCGTCAACTTTGACCGGAGCTCAGCAGATCGAGGTCCGCAAGGAGATCGCCCGGATGGCCAGCGCCAGCACCGGAAGCGTCACCAAGGTCAAGAAAATCCGCACCGCAGGCTGTCCCTTGCTGAAACAGGAAGCTCAGCGGGACGCTATCAGCATCGACGCCGCTTGGAATATCTCGAAGCTTGACCACGATGAGCAGATGCGCGAACTGGGACGCAGGGCTTCCAAACGGCGCGGGAAAAAGAGGGTCCAGGCCCTCGGCCGGGCAGCTGCCATCAGCAGCGAACGATCCAGCGAGTACCGGAGAGAGCGATTCGGACAGATCCGGCAGTTATTCGACGAACTCACTCGCTCCAGTCCGCTTGAGAAATTCCGTGATCCGAGCCTCGAATTGCTGGCCCGGATGGAAAGGGAACTCGATGTCTACGATTCGGATACGGCAGTCAATGCTGCGCAGGCTGGTTGAGGACACCCGGCCCCTCTGGGATCACGCCGGTGTGCGGCCCCACGCGCGCGCCACCCTGAACAAGATGCTGCTCTGTGGCACGCCGGCCCTCGGCGCCGAGGTCTTCTCATCGATCAACGGCGAGACACGTACTGTCTACCACACCTGCAAGACGCGAGCCTGCCCCTCCTGTGGCTACTTTCAGACCCTTCGCTTCCAGCAGGAGGTGGTCAACCTCTTGCCCGACATACCATATCGCGGCCTCATTCTCAGCATCCCGGATCGATATTGGGAGATTCTGCGCTTGAACCGCCAGCTTCTTCCCGATCTTGTTGCCCTTGGCGGCGGCGTCATGAGCGATCTGGCCGGGGAGTGCCGCCAGGCTGAAGTTCCCTTGATCGCGGTCCTCCACACCTTCAACCCCGAGCTCAAGTTCAAACCGCACGTGCATGTCGTGGTGGGCCTCACTGGCCTGGGTCTGAATGGAGACAGATTGGTCGAAAACATCCTCTTTTCAAAAGACATGCTCCAGGAGCGCTGGCGATACGCACTACTCGATCGTCTGGAACTGGAGGTGCGCCAAGGCAGGCTCCGCTCGGATCTGAGCCAGAAGCAATTGCTCCAGAACATCGACTACGAGCGGGGAATCCTCTGGAAGATACCGGAACATGGCTGCACGGACAAACATGATCTTCTGGCTTATGTCGCCCGCTACATCGGGCGCCCGCCCATCGCCAACAGCCGGATCCTGGAGTTTGACGCCCATCATGTGCGGTTTCGCTACCGTGACAAGAAGGATGATGATCGGACCCACGAGGCCACCATCCCCACCCAAGAGTTCCTCGATCGTCTGATTGAGCATATTCGGGAGCCTTACCAGCACGGCGTCCGGTACTATAGTCTGCTGGCACCGCGAGCCAAGTCTACTCGCTACCCTGCCTTCTTGCGTCTGTTGGGCCAGCCCGAGCCGGGCCCTGTACACCCGCTACGCTGGGCCGATGGGCTGTATCTCTCCTTCGGTGTCAACCCGCTCGTCGACAGACGGGGAAATCCCATGACCTGGAGCCACAGCTTGCGGCCCCAGCTTCCCGAAACTGCATTCTGCGGCCAAGAACCGCACGACCGGATTCGGCGCTGAATCGTGCTGAAAATACCTCGCAGAGAGGTCGGCGTGTGTCGCGATCGCGCCGGGGGAGAATACGGGAATTTAACGGAAGCTCCGGTTGGGAACGCTCACCGAAAGCGTTTCGATCAGCTTTCGACAAAAGTAACGGTGGCTAATGACAGATTCCGCCCTCTGCGAACTCACCTTCACGAGCCGGATCGCCGGAATCATCCTCAGATTCCGTAATCTTGATTTTCCTAGAGTGCAAGATGTTCACCACACTGAGACTCCGAAGATGCCATGGTTGCGATGAGGCTTCGGACCGTGGAGTTCAAACAGGACTAGCAGGTAGAGGGCCCGACCGAGTGAGTCGGGCACTCCTCTGGACAGTCCGCGTGCAGGAAAAACTAGTCAAGTTATTTATGGGACGTAATACTAGTGCGCGATTATCTTCGTGCGCCGGAGTCCTGCGGCAGCAAGAATGCATACGACAGGCATGACCGGCAACCGTAAACGCGCTTCTATAAATGGTCCCTCACCTGCCGATGTGATGGCCAGGATGTAAAGCGACGTTCCCAGCAGCAGCCACAGAGAAGCGTTATGCATACTGCCCCGGAACACTCCCCGTGCCACAAGGACGATTCCATAGAACGCAAACAAGTATAGTCCCAGCATCACAACACCAAAAGCGGCCCTGTCAGCCGCTATCCAGGGATGTGCTTTGGCGAGCGCGATGCCATGTGCCGGACCCTCGTTTATAAAGCCAGCGCCGCGCAAGGGGTTTCCCGGAATCAACAGTGGATCAAAATACTTCGCGCCAGGATTGATTACCGTTTTAAACAAGTCTGCGACACAAGAGCGAAGGTAAACCCCGTAATGCGTTCGGATGACAGCGATAGCTTGGGAGTGCATGAAGGCCAGGCGCTGACCCTGGCTCCATCCGGCCTGTTCAGGATGTCGCTCAAGGTAAGGCTGGAAGAGATAACTTTGCCCGCTGTGATTGGCAAACACGGTATAGCCTAACTCATTGCGTACATCAGTCCATCTCCGGTGCTCCACGCGAGCTGTCACATCAGCAGCATTATCAAAGTATAGGTTTATGTCCGAGACACTTGAGAACCCGCTATATCCGGTCTCAACCCGATTGTGTATCTGCCACGCGGCCAGCCACGGCATAACACTGATCAGCAGCACGGCGGGCGCCTTCCAGCGCAGGCCTGGCATACGCGCCAACACTAGAAATAATCCAACTGCCAGTGCAAGCGGCAGGTAATAAGTGATCGGACGTACAAAGGTTGCTGACGCTAGCCACAGCCCTGCCACAGCAAGCACCCGCAAACGACGCCGGTGTAAAAACTCCGCGAACCGCTCCAGGCTGAGAAGAAAGAGTGTCAGAAACAGCGCCTCCGACATAAGCAGAACGGACATAATAACCGAAATCGGCTCAAAAGCGAACAGCCAGGCTGCACCAAGCGCAATGCGTTGATCGTCAAATACCTTTTGCCCCAGCCTCCAAACCACAATCACTGAGAACACCGAGAGAACCACGTTTGCCACAGCCGATGCAGGTAGGCCTCCAAGGCTGGTAATGGCAAGAAAGAGCGGATAACCCGGTGTGCGTACGAGATCCGGCGCACCGTCCGCGATAAACCGGCCATGTAGCAGCAGGTTGCGTCCTGGTATGATGAAGCTGGATGTGTCCAAATATATGATGGCGCTTGTCCCAGTTCGGGCAAGCGAAGCAGCTAGCAGTGTCATACGAATTACGGCAGCTGTGATGACCGGACCAGCAAGGTGAGGCGTCCACCAATCAGTTTTCGATCTTTGATTTGTGGTCGAGTCGGTCGATTCGATGCTCATGGCGTCCTGCTACTATCCGGAGATTCCATCTTACCTGGAATCTCCTTTTCGTTATTGATTCGCCAGAATTGGACCGTTCTTCAGTGCTCTCGGAGATTCAAGCCGCAATTCCGGTTGAAATGAATGCCATTCCGTGTGTCCCTGGACGGGTTCGTGTAATCGAATAACTGTACACTACAACAAGCTGTTTCAGCCGACCTGCCAGCATGAACCACAACTTTCACAAGTAATGCGTGTTGCTTTTTAAGGCATGCCATTAAATCCATTAGAATCTAGTTCTTATCCGGGAGACGGCAATTTTCACAACTCTAAGCAAACTGAAGACTCAACCCAAAGCAACGGGCAGTGAACTGCCGCGAGCGCGCGGGTTCTCAGAGGTATGGCGCTTTCTGGTGGCTGCCTTACTGATTCCTTCGCTGCCCACGTTGATCTGGTGGCGGGAGACCCACTCGTTGGCTTATTCGAGGGGCTGGATCAACCTGGAATATATGGTGCTGCTTGGAATTGCATTTCTATTCCCGTCCTGGTGGACGATCACACTGCTGACCCTGGAGCTGTGTATCGCTTTGGTTGAGCCAATCGCGTTTTTTTTCTACTTCACCCCTTATGATGCGCTGCTATCTGTTCGTTATCTACTGTTCATTTCCGCGCATCGACTTATCGGATATGCCTGCCTTCTTCTGGTCTACATAGTCGGGGTTGCGGTGGTGCTGCGCGCAACTCTTGGGGACCATCGGCTCAGAAACGCGAAGCGTATGGTTGCTCTGGCGCTCCTCTGCTGTTTGCTTTCGGTAGTGGCCGATATTTCCCTGGGTCGGTTCGGAGGATTACATAATGGTCTGAGGCCTGGAAATGCTGATAGACGCGAACTGTACATTACTCGTTCGCCAATCATATCGATATTACTAACCCCAGCTCATCATATGATCAGATCGGTTCTGCATCGTGTTGGCACAAACAATCCCAAACAGCCGCAGGTGCTTCGTTCGGAACTTTCGCAGGCACTGGCGGAGATTCCGGCGGGCAGTAAACCAGATGTTGTCCTGGTGCTCACCGAATCGTGGGGGCTGGCCAATGACGACCGGATCAATCAGGCTGAGATGCAACCGTATCGCAACTCCGCGGTTGGCGATCTTTATCGCATACAGACCGGCAGCGAGGAGTTTATTGGAGCTACTTCGGCGGGTGAGACGCGGGAGCTCTGTGGCGACTCACGGGGATATTTTAGCCTCAAGGATCCGGATGCATATTATGCGGCGTGCTGGCCGGCACGGCTGAAGAGCGATGGTTATCATACTCTTAGCGTGCATGGCTTCACTGGGGGCATGTTTCAGCGCCAACAGTGGTACAAGCGCTTTGGTTTTGAGAATAGCGTCTTTCTGATGGAGCTCAAGCAGGCTGGGGCGACTATGTGCGGTGGTCCCTATCCGGGGATTTGCGATGCGGATGTTGCACGATGGATTGGCGACAGGTTGCTGACGCATCGCGATGAGAGACCTGATTTCGTCCACTGGGTTACGCTCAACTCCCACCTTCCGGTGCCAGCGCTGGATGATAATTCGCTTCTGCAACAATGTTCCGTGCTGGGGATTGATCAAGAGCAAAGCTTATGCAGCTGGTTTACTCTGGTGCATCGCGTACATGAAAGCGTCGCTAGCCTTGCAGTACGTCCGGGGCTGCGGCCCACCGTCTTCGTGATTGTGGGCGATCATGCACCACCATTCATGCGGTCTGAGACACGTAACCGATTTTCACAGACGAAGGTTCCGTTTGTGGTGCTGATTCCGCGCTTCATTTCGCTAAAGCCAATCGGGGGGACTGAGTGAGCAAGGGCGGTGTGCACTTGGGGCAGTTGCAGAGAAATATTTGCCGACTCCCCCGGATTGTCGTCAACGAACAGTATGCTGTCGGGGCAATGCGCAGAGTTTTGGCGATCCGTTCGAATAACAGAGCCAACGCATCGGACATATAGAATTGCTACAGCACACACAGGGGCGATTATCTCCATGAGCAGTTCCGGGCTTCCGATTGGATTCCACGCACCGACTGAAATGCCGGCACGAGAAGGCTGGCTCTCGGGGATATGGCGGTTTGTGGTCGCTGCGCTGCTCATCCCCCAGTTGCCCACTCTCCTCTGGTGTATGGCGACCCAATCGACGGTGTATTTCAGGGGTTGGATCAATCTGGAATATCTAGTGCTGCTTGGGATTGCGTTTCTATTTCCATCATGGTGGACGATCACGCTGCTAACGACGGAAATGTGCATCGCCCTGGTTGAGCCCGTCGCGAGCTTGTACTACATAGCGCCGAGGGATGTGCTGCCCTCGATTCGCTATCTACTGTGGCTTCCCGCTCCCCGGTTGATCGAATACGCATTTCTGCTGATTGCTTATGCAATCGGTGTCGCGGTGGCGCTGCGCGCGACACTCGGCGGCCATAGGCGCAAGGACGCGAAGCGCATGGTCGCTCTGGTGCTGGTCTGCTGTCTGCTTACGCTAACGACCGATCTGTTGTTTGGACGATTCGTCATATTTCATATCGGAAAGCGGCCGGGCGTAGATGTGCACGGTGTGTTGATTACACGTTCTCCGGTGGCATCGATTTTGCTAGCCAATTACAGGCGCCTGCACTTCGGAAGGCGCAGTCCGGAACAACCGCTGTTGTTGAGTTCGGCGCTGTCACAGACATTGGCGGAGCTGCCGGATGGCAGCAAGCCGGATATTATCCTGGTGCTTACCGAATCCTGGGGGCTGGCTAAGGACGACAGAGTCAACCAGGCGCAGGTGCAGCCGTATCGCAATCCCGCAATGGTCAATCTCTATCGCGTGCAGACGGGGAGCGTGCAGTTTGCCGGAGGTACGACTTCGGGTGAGACGAGGGAGCTCTGTGGAGACACGCAGGGGATCTCCAGCTTCTCCGGGCCGAATGCGTACTTTGCCGAGTGCTGGCCGGCACGGCTGAAGAACGTCGGCTACCGAACGCTTGCCGTGCATGGGTACGCTCCGGGCATGTTTCGCCGCTGGGAATGGTACAAACGGTTCGGATTTGAGGACAGCGCCTTTCTGCTGGACCTCAAGCACGATGGGGCGACCATGTGCAACGGCGCTTTTCCCGGTATATGCGATGCGGACGTTGCGCAATGGATCGGTGACCGGCTCCTGACGCATCGGGACGGGAAACCGGATTTCGTTCACTGGGTCACGCTCAACTCCCATCTTCCGGTGCCGCGGTTGGGCAAGAACATTCCTCTCCAGCAATGTGCCGCGGCAGGAATTGACCGGCAGGAGCAACTATGCTCCTGGTTTACGCTGGTGCGTCGAGTGCATGAGAGTGTTGCCCGCCTCGCGCTCAGGCCGGGGCTGCGGCCCACCGTCTTCGTGATTGTGGGTGACCACGCTCCACCATTCATACAGGAAGAGACTCGCGAACAATTTTCTCAGACGAGAGTGCCATTTGTGGTGCTGATCCCACGCTCCATTCCACTCCAGACGCAGAGGCCGAAGCCGGCAGCGGTCACGTCCTCCAATTAGCGTTCTGGGGTAGGAGGCGTGCTCAAGTGGTTGCGGAAGACCTCCCAAACGCGGTGGATGCCTTCTTCGAGGCCAGTGGTGTGGCGTCAGCTGGGTGAGTGCAGGCGCCTGACGCCGGCGTTACGGCTGGCCTCGATGACGTTGATCTGTAGGACAAGGTTTCACCGCTGTCCTGCTAGAGAGCCATATGCTATAGTGTTCAAACACCGTTCGTACCCTCGCCGGGTGAGAGCAGAGCATGAAGTTGCCTCCCTACGATATGGGCCCACAACTTCTTTTCTTGATAGTTTCCTTGCATCCGCGAGGGGGGTGTGGAAAACGGCTCACCCAAGTGAGGATAGCGAAGCTTTGTCTGAAACGTGGAATCAGGGCATAGTTCAAGCGAGCAGTTGCATCCCAGACTCCTTCACGGATGGGACATGCATGACTGCACCTTGTGCGCCGAAATGGTTTGCAGCCTACACGTCTCCACGCCATGAAAAGCGTGTGAATCAGCAACTGGAAATGCGGGAGATTGAGCATTATCTGCCCCTCTACCGCACCCAGCGCAAATGGAGCGACGGATCGAGGGTCACACTGGATCTTCCATTGTTTCCAGGATACATTTTTGTTTGCATCCAACGGAACGAGCGCGTGCGTGTGCTGGAAGTGCCAGGCGTTCTGTCAGTGGTGGGTGGCAGGGGGGGCGAACCGGCATCCTTGCCGGCATCCGAGATTGATGCACTTCGATCCGGTCTTTCTGAGCGCAATGCGCAACCCCACCCGCTTCTGAAGGTGGGGCAGCGTGCACGCATCCGGTCCGGCGCCTTTGCCGGGATGGAGGGGGTTGTGGTGCGTATGAAGTACAGCTTTCGTGTAGTGCTCACTTTGGATTCCATCATGCAAAGTTTCGCCATAGAAGTCGACGGAGAGGAACTGGAGCCACTGAATTCCAATCAGATATGACTCGCTGCCCGGAAGCTTCCGCTGCAGTGGGTTATTGCTTATATTGACCATTGTTTCATAGAGATAGGAAATGGCGATAGGTAGGTAGTAGGATACGAACACAGGAGAAATCAATGTCCCCCAAACCGCTTCCAGCGCGACGCTATAGCGGGAAGCTTATCCGGCATCGTGTTCTTGTTAATCTTCTGGATCTGGCTGCATTTGTTCTTTCCGGTCTTTGTGCGTTCGAGCTGCGATTTGACGGAGCGGTGCCTGCACAGTACTTCCACGCGATGAAGGTTGGGCTTTGTGTCTGGGGCGTCGCGAAGTCGGTGGCTTTTGTCTCCGGTAAGCTGAATCGGGGGAATTGGCGATACACATCCACCTACGATGCCGTGCGGGTTGTGGTCGCGAACTCTGTGGGATCAGTTCTAGGCGGAGTGGTCCTGTTCGTTCTGCTTGGACCATGGGGAATGCCGCGCTCTGTGTATATTCTCGATTGGCTGCTCTGCTGCTTGTTGACTCTGGGGGCAAGGCTGGCTGTTCGCTTGATTCACAC
>Ga0302140_10007501_pt1 | contig 13652 bp, 13 predicted proteins | sample I_Bog_E1_1_FD_202095 | JGI IMG/M metagenome (GOLD analysis project Ga0302140, IMG submission 202095) | Peat permafrost microbial communities from Stordalen Mire near Abisko, Sweden - I_Bog_E1_1 | ecosystem: Environmental > Terrestrial > Soil > Wetlands > Peat | place: Sweden: Abisko, Stordalen...
TGCCCTGGTAAACACCAAATAGACTGAAAGTTGGATAACTGTAGGTATTCAAAAATCTAGCCTGCTCATCACTTACATTTATACGATTTTGATAGAACCTCAGTATGGGATGGTTTTCTAAGCTTATTTGTGCCTGTAACCCCATGTTAACAGGTGTTTTGGTTACAAAAGCACTGTCCAATTGAAAATTCTGTGGTGGTATACCGAGGTAAAATGCAAGCTGGTTACCTTGTTCCTGTTCAGTTTCCTGCGCGTTTGTCAAAGCGATCCTGGCATTTGATACTTCGGCATTAGCCTGAGAGGAATCTACTCCCGGGTTTAAACCATTTTTAACCCTTGCCACCACTACTTTCTGCAGGTCAATGGCCCGGTTAAGGTTATCCTGCTGGGCCTTACTTAAAGCTTGGGCGGCCAGGAGGTTTAGATACGCCCCCGCCACGCGGACCTGGTGCTGAAATTGCTCTTGCGCCAGGTCAGTTTCGTCCTTTGATACGGCCGATTTTTGAACCTTAATTTTTTCGGACGCGCGTCCGAATGCGAAAAAATCCCAGTTGACATTACTCAAATAAAGAGAACCAAAACCTGCGCTCCAGCTTTGATTTGGCAAAACAGGCCCTGACGACGCTGCACTTAACCCATTGAATCCGTAAAGCGGACCAAATTGCGAATTGACAGTACCATAGTCCTGCTGGGCCGATAAGTTTACATTTGGCAGGTATTCTGTTTTTGTTTCGGTTAAATAAGCCTTTGAAGCATTTAGCTGGTTTGTTTTTGCTTTTATGGTACCATAATTGGCAAGGGCAATTTGTTCAGCTTCTCTGATGGAAAGTATTTTTTGGCCACGGGCCTTAAAAACAATTAAAACACTCAAAAAACCAACGATGAAATATTTTGAAGAGCCGTTTATCATTATGTGTATTTTTGACACGACAAAAGTAAAATTATATCCTGCATGAAATATATGCATAAAAGTATCAACCCTGTTACGAAAATTTATAATGCGCCAACGCTGGCAGGGTGACCAGTTGATTTATTTGATAAAAAATGTCATTTACAATCAAAAAAGCCACTTTTCACTTTAAAAACGTATATTGGTCCCATTCATTACCAGCATGGTTATCATGAGCCGGAGATTGTCAGTATTGGTTATTGTTTTACTTTTTTTTGACACTTCGTTACCCGCCCGGCCTCTATTAAAAACTTCCTGCTGTATATAAAGTAATTTTAATACATTACTAGTTTAACAAATCCCCACCTGTTTCAAAAGCTATTTTCCAAATCATAATGCTATTCATTTCCTCTTTAATTATATTTGTATAAACGTTTTATTATGACCAGGGAAGCCATCATACAAAAAACAATAATGACATTAAATATGCTGCCAGACGAAAAAGCTGGCGAAGTAGCTGATTTTGCAGATTATATTCTCAAGAAACATGAGGAAAACACGCTGCAAAACGGGATTGAAAGATTGGTGGAACGGTCTGATACTTTTCAATTCTTAAATGATGATGAAGACCTCTATTCAGCAGATGATATTAAAGAAAAATATAGATGCCTAAAGGAAATATTGTTCTGATTCCTTTCCCATTTACTGATCTGTCAGGCAACAAACTAAGACCTGCTCTAATTTTAGCTGAAACTTTACTTGATGTAACCGTGTCATTTATTACTACACAACTTCAGTGGCAAGAGCAAACTGATATCTTGTTGCAACCCAATATTACAATGGTATAAAGAAAACGTCGCTAATTCGTTTGAGTAAAATAGCCACTGTGGATAAAACATTAGTTAAAGGTAAAATTGGTTTAATTGATAATGCTCAAATGGTTGAGTTAAATCAAAAATTGACGATCATTTTCCAGATTACATAATATTTCTGTTTTAAAAAATTCTTACTCATATCTTTTCTGTGATAATGAACATTTTGAGAAATTAAATCAATATTTAATAAATGGGACAAAAACGGATTGTTTTACTTGTATGGCTCATTTACAGTAGTATCCGGATATTCGGCCAGCCTCCATTAAAGCCCTTCCCTCAGCACGTAAGGTATTTTTCGGGTACAATTAAACCCAATCATATCACACAAACTAAATTAGACAATGCTGTAACCGATTTTTACAAGCAATGGAAAACACGGTTTATTAAAAACGTTCCCGGTAAACCGGAAAGCTACGTTTGGTTTGAAAACGTTGGTAAAAAGCAATGCGTATCCGAAGGGCAGGGATATGGCATGATCATCACTGTGCTGATGGCCGGGTTTGATGCTTCAGCGAAAAAAACTTACGACAATTTGTTCCGCTATTACAAATCGCACCCCGATAAAAGAAGTAAATATTTAATGGCCTGGGCACAATATACCAATGGAAAAAGCGCTGATGCAACCTCTGCAACTGACGGAGATATGGATATTGCTTACTCGTTGTTACTCGCAGATAAGCAATGGGGAAGTAAAGGCCCCATAAATTACTTCGACGCCGCGAGGCAGATGATTACTGATATTATGCAACTTGACATTAACCATGAAACCTGGTCTATTTTACTTTGCGACGGGATAGAGAAAGAAAGCAAAGATTATTTTGACACACGTTCTTCTGATTTTATGCCGGCGCATTTTAAAGCGTTTGAACAGGCGACAGACGATAGCAGATGGAATGAGGTTATTGATTCGGATTATAAGCTTTTTAAAACTTTACAGGATACTTACAGCCCGGAAGCCGGGCTTATTCCCGATTTTATAACTCACGTCAACAAAAAAGCAAAGCCAGCCCCGCCAAATTTCCTGGAATCGCCCTATGATGGTTATTATAATTACAACGCCTGCCGCGTACCCTGGCGCATTGCTACCGATTATTTGTTGACAGGCGATCTGAGGGCCAAAGCCTTTATTGATAAAATTAATTACTGGATCAGGGAAACCACAAATAACGATCCCTATAATTTGTCAGCGGGCTATACCTTAGAAGGAAACGATATAAAAGGCAGGTATTTTGAAGCTTTAAGCTTTATTGCGCCTTTTGCCGTATCAGCCATGGCTGATGAAAAAAACCAGGCCTGGCTAAACAAGGTTTGGGAGTATATGGTAGCCTTTAAACTGAAGGATTTTGATTATTATGATAATACCATTAAAATGCTGAATATGATTATTATATCGGGGAATTACTGGGATTGAGATGCCCTAACTAAGGGTTTTCTTTTTGAAAACTTTTAGCTATGTTTGTATTGCATGAATGTAATTGCAAGAGGAACAATTTTGATTTATATTGATAAATACCCAAAGGCAAAAATTGCTTTACTAAACTGGTATCAAGAATTTATAAATGCCTCTTATGAAAATTTCAATCAATTAAAATCCGTTTATGGAAATGCAAGTATAGTATCAAATGAACGGGTAATTTTTAATATTAAAGGAAACGATTTCAGGCTAATCGTATTTATAAATTTCAAACGTCAGGCAGCGTATATAATTTGGTATGGCACTCACACCGAATACGATAAAATTGATGCCGCAACTATTAAATATAATTCATGATCATTATGAATACTACGCTCAAACAATGGAAAGTGTTAAAATCTGAAGAAGAATACAAAGCAGCAATGGCAAGAACCATAGAAATTTTTCACGCTGAAGATGACAGTGTGGAAGCTGATGAATTAGATTTGCTTTTGGTTTTAGTTAAAGATTTTGAGGATAAACATGTATTGATCCCGACACCTGACCCTTTGGAAGTAATTAAACTTAAGTTAAACGAGAAAGGACTTAAAATGAAAGATCTTGAGCCGATAATTGGCTCTAAGGGACATGTTTCGTCTGTTCTTTCGGGGAAAAAAGACCTTACATTAAAAATGGTAAAAAAACTTCACGAATTTTTAGGCATACCTGCGCAGGTATTTGTTAACAGCAACCAAACAGTTAAAGTTTCTTAGGCTTTTAAACTACTTTAGTGTTGAATGTCGTAACATTACGGTATGATCATTGTCTATCATTACCACTTTCAGATTACTTGGTTCAGTGGCGATTATCACGGGTTTTCCTTCATGATTAATTACCCTTCCGGTAACAATAAAATCTTTGCCCCTATAGTCAATTTCAGGTTTGCCTTTAAATTTAACCCTGTCAACATTGTTAATCACCACCGTAAATAAATGATTTGGATAATTACCGCCAAAATAAAGCAATGTAACATTGGAGCCTGTTACATTACCGCCAAATACACGGTCGCATATCTTTATCGTTTCACCAATATGTTTTGAAGCGTCTTTTGCAGCAACGGTTTTTTGAGCAAATATTTTACCGGTTATCATCGCCATAAACAAAAAAAGGATAAGGAACTTTTTCATTTCAGATACAGGTTTAATTTATAATTTGAAAAACTTTATAAACTTACAACATTTTAAGCATTTTTGCCGCCGTATCTTTCCCGCTTTTCAATGCCGCTTCAACAGTGCCCATCGCCGGGCCGTCATACAAGTATTCACCCGCAAAAAAAAGGGTATCATAAACAGGTGTGTTTAATACCTTGCGGGCTGCGGGGCTGGCTACGGTATCATAGGCATAAGATCCGCATGTAAACGGATCATCAGTCCAGTTGATAATGTTAAAGGCTATCAGTTTATTTTTTAAGTCTTCCGGATTTCTTTTTAATATATTTCCCAATGATTGCAGGGCTTGCTGCAATATTTCCGCTACTGGAGCATATTTCCTTTCCAGGGCTCCAGGCCCTCCCAACCAGCCTGTAAGCACCGGATTTTTCCTTGGAAATTGGGTCCACCAGGTCGGTATCTCTTCGCCTGAAAAAAGGTAACCCATGTTTTTCAGATCTTTGCCAACAAGTTCACTTGTTACTTTTTCTTCCCAAAAAAAATCATCAAACTGAAACAAAACTTTTATTACGGCCCCGAATCCCATTTTCATCAAAGCATTGCTTTGTTCCCCGATTGGAGGATAAAAACTGAAGGTTCCCTTTTTTTCTTCATTAGCTTGTAAAACACCGAGGGGCAGGGCGATAATTATTTTTCCGGCTTCATAAACTGTTCCATCTGTGGTAATGGCTTTTACGTTACCAGCCTGCCAGTGAATTTCCCTTACCACAGAATTTAACCATATACTTGCCTTATTTCGCTTGCATTCTCCTTCCATGTATTTTATCATGGCGCCATATCCACCTGTAATACGGTACTGTTGTTCATTATCGTCACTCTGCCATTCCTTTCTTAGCGCAAAACAGCTTGCTATCCGTGGATCGGCTGTTTCATAGCCTGCAACAAAATTCCAAACAGCGTTTCTTAAATCGCTGTATTTATCGTCGGGAAATTCTTTTCTCATAAAATCATTAATACTGATGTCCTCTTCAAGTTTGTTGAGGCACTTAATCAGCAAACCCCAATCCTCCATAAATATGCCTTCATTATTTATTTGTCCATTTTCATAATGCCACATTTCGCCATTTGCAGTAAGCAAGGGTATACCGGCTTCCCTCAATAAACCAAGCGTAACCGGCAGATCGCCATGAACAAATTCAGCGCCCAATTCTCCATGTGTAAAAAATGACTGGTTATCAATAGTATGGATACGTCCGCCGCACCTGTTGCGCGCTTCGAGTACGGTTACTTGTCTACCGGCTTTTGCCAGGGTGAGGGCAGCCATTAGTCCGGCTGCGCCCGCTCCAATTATTAAAATTTCGGAGTTAGCCATTAGTTAATATGTAAAATTTGAATAGACTTGTAAATACGATCACCATTTCTTCGTTGAGTGCATTGGCATCTTCAATTTTTGTTGAATTTTGAACCTTTCCAGGCATTCACCATTGTGTCGCCGCTTTCTTTATCAGCAAATATGATAATAACTGAAAACTCTTTATTCCCAAATAATTTGGAGTAAAAAAGCATATTACCTAAAACCTTATCGTTAATAGACATTTGCAACTTAAAATATTGAAATTCTAAACCATCAATCTCGGCGGTTGAATGGAGTGTATCGAGATTAACACTCGCCGGGATTTGATTTTTAAAACCTTCGTAAAACTCATTTTCAATATTTTTACAAGATGCTAAAAAATCACCAAACATTGTTTTGTCAAACGCATGCTCATTTACCTCAAAATAGCCGAATTTTCCATATTTAAAGGAACAAATTTGCTTTGCCCGGTCGTTAATTGGTGTGTTAAGGCCTTTGCTCAATTGTTCGGTGCCCTGTTTTTGGTACAGTTCAAATTGTCCGGCATTTTGCGGTAAAAAACCTGGGGGGATTATTATCCTCCATTTGAACTCATTACTATAGAACTCGTTTTTCTGGAGGGTGTCCTTGTTAGAAACAGTATTTTGACCAATGGAGATTTGAGCAAATATTAGTAGTAGAAACAACAGAAGTAAAGTATTCTTCATTACGTAAATTGCACATTAAGGGTAAATCCATTTATTATTAGCAAAGGAAAAATTCAAAATTGAAACTTTAATTCCAAGAATTTATTTATCGTCACAAATTATCATTTATAATTGTTCCGTTGGCCATTAAGTCTCCCGTCATCCGGGCAGTCCGTATTAAATTATCCCTGGTATTTTTCATGGCTGTTTCAAGGTCGCCGACTTCATTATTTATTGAAATCAATACGTCAAAATATTGCTGTAAATCGTCGTCATATTCCAAAGGTACTTTGCCGGCGATTCCAATAACCGGGATATTTTTATTTTTCGCTCTGAAAGCCACGCCAAACGGCCCTTTTCCCTGGAGTGTCTGCCGGTCGATGCTTCCTTCTCCGGTAATCAATAAATCGCTTTCTTGCAAAGCAGCATCAAAATTTGTAATGGTTAAAAAATAATCGGTACCGTTAACCAGCTTTGCGTTTATCCATGCGTGCAAACCAGCTGCCGCGCCGCCAGCCGTACCACTGTGCTTTATCCCGGCTATATCAATACCGGTTTGGGCTAACGTTCTTTTCGCGAAGTTTGTCAAAAAAGTATCCAGTAAAGGTACGCTTTCTTCGGTCGCGCCTTTTTGCGGGCCAAAAACACAGGCTGCCCCCTGTGGACCAAGCAGTTTATTGTCTACATCGCAAAGGATAACAAGTTCCACTTCAGAAATTCTTCGGTCAAGTTCCGAAGTATCAACACTTGCCATTTTAAACAATTCGGCAGGATTTGCAGATAATCGGTTTTCATACTTATCCAAAAAGCCAATTCCAAGCGCGTTTAATATCCCACAGCCGCCATCAACGGTCGCAGACCCTCCCATGGCTATTATGATCTTACTGACACCCTCATCCAACGCCAACCTGATCAGTTCTCCCGTACCAAATGAAGAAGCAAGCATTGGATCAAGTTCCTCTTTTTTCAATAATCGCATGCCGGAAGCATCGGCCATTTCAATTACAGCCGTTTTTCCATTATCAATCAAGCCAAAGGAAGATTTTATTTTTCTTCCTAAAGGGTCCTGAACTTCCTTCCAAATTACCCGTCCGCCGCAGGATTCGATTATCAAACTGCCTGTGCCGTCTCCCCCATCGGCAATCGGAAAGCAGGTTGTACTACAGTTTAACCTGCTTTTTTTTAGTCCGCTCTCAATTGCAGTAGCTACCTGTGTAGCATCAAGACTGTTTTTAAAAGCATTTGGCGCAATGAGAATGTTCATTTGATTTCGGATTACAGGAATGCGGATCCCGAAAGCTATCGGGACGGAACGTGGATTGCGAAATGATAATTGGTTACTAAATTACATAAACCTTGATAATATATAAACCAAAGTTATCGTGGTTATGCCCATTAACAACGTAGCTACAGAATACACCTTTAGCATGGTCTTCATTTCAAGCCCCGAAAATTTTGCGATTACCCAAAAATATGCATCGTTTGCGTGCGATATCATCATGGAGCCTCCGCCCATGGCCAATACACAAAGTAATTTACCATTTTCGCTGTTTAATCCGAGGGCGGGCAATAATGGCAGCACTATAGACGCCGCGGTTATAATGGCAACTGTTGATGAACCCTGGGCTGTTTTTAATACCGATGTCAGTAAAAACGGAAAAAATATCCCCATGCTGCCTAAAGCCAGCGAATGGCTAAAATGGTCGCCTATTTTTGAAGCCGCTAAAATTGCCCCAAACGCGCCGCCCATGCCTATGATCACCAATATTCCGCCTGCTTTTTCGGTAGATTCCTGTAAAATTTTGCTGATTTCTATTTTTTTCCAGGATCGCTTGCAATTAAACGCCAGCAGTACACCGATTAATAGCGCTATTACCGGATCGCCAAAGGAGAATAAAAAGTTCGGCCATCCATGATAAACGACTTTGCCGGTTGTTAAAAAAGATTTTAGCCCTATTAAAACTATCGGCACAATAACCGGGAGGCAGGCCCTGGTTAATGATGGCAAGTCACTTTTTTCATTTATCGTTATTTCTTCATCCGGTACTTTACCGGCTGTATTTTTCCCCGCATACCGGGCCCATACATTACCAACAATCATTGCAGGTATAGCAACAAACATCCCCGTTAAAATCAGTTTTCCAAAATCAACTCCTATAGTAACGGCGGCGGCTGTACTTCCCGGATGAGGCGGCACCAAACAATGAATGGCGTAAAGACCGGTAGCCAGTGAAATTGACATAACGGCAATTGGTATACCTGTTCGTTTGGCCATTGACTTGTTTAAGCCGCTGAGCACAATAAAGCCCGAATCACAAAAGATCGGGAGTCCAACAATAAATCCGGTTATGCCCATAGCGATTGGCGCATGTTTGTCGCCTAATTTCTTTATCAGAAAGCTTGCCATTACAGTTGTGCTGCCTGTATATTCAAGTAATAGTCCGAGGGTTGTGCCCAATACAATTATTAAGCCTAATGATTTCATAATATTGCCGAAACCATCTTTTATTGTAGAAATAACATTTTCCAATGACAGCCCGATGCCTGTTCCCACCAGTAAACAGGCCAAAAATAAAGCGAAGAAAGCGGGGGTTTTATATTTGGTGGTCAATAAAACTATTAGTACAATACCCGCCAATAATAACGCGAGTATGTAAAGAAAAGAGTGGTCCATTCTACACGATTTTTATGATTTAAAGACTTACACGATGTTAATATCCAGATTTTTTAATATTTTATCCGGCCCCTATGCTATTGGGGTATATGGGGGCTGCCCATGAAGGTACCCCTTTAACTTTAAGTTTGCGCTTATAAAGCCTGCCATCGCATATTACATACAATGTATCAAAGTCGGGTCCGGCAAAGCACATCCCCGTAATAAGCCCGTTTGGTAATTGTAAAATAGCCCTCACCCGCCCGTTCTCATCGCAAACCTGTATGCCTGCGTTGGTTGCTGCATATAAATTCCCTCCATTGTCAACGGCCAAATCCCATACCCGGCTATAACCATAATTGTCTGTCTGGTGCAGCCAGTACCAGCGCTCTTTATTTGCCAGGGAGCCATCACTTTGAATCACGTAACTGTATATCCAGTTCGTATTATCTTCCGCTACAAACAATAAATTTCGGTTTGGCGAAATGGTAATCGCGGATGCAAAACGTAACCCCGCATCAACCTGTTCTATTTTCCCATCGGGTTTAATCAGCCATATTTTTCCGTTGTCGTTTTGGTTAATAGCCGGTTGCGTCACATAAATGCCATGAGCAGTCACTAAAAGGTGTTTGGCGGATATCTTTTTTGAGAAAACACGTTGCTTACCATCACCATGAACAGTAAATAACCCGGTTCCACCCGGCCCAATGAAATTAACGTTTCCGTTTGAGTCGCTTGCTATAGCTTCACTATTACTTTTTATAACCGGGATTGCTTTACCGTTTTTATCGATTTTTTGAATCCAGCCCAAACTATCCCCAACTAAAACTTCACCCGCAGGATTGGCTGTTACAAAGGCTGCTTGTTTTATCGGGACATTAACGGGTTCCCAGTTTTCTCCATCCTGCAAAATAGGGGGAAACGTGTTATTATTGGTTTTGCCATTTTGTACTCTTTGAGGCCATCCCTTCCATAACCACCGCATCACATCCGGAAAAATGGCACTTGCCTGCACGCCATCATGGCCTCCGTTTCCCCAGGAATGGTTTACTTCATAACCTGCATAACTTAACGCCGCTTCCATCGCCAGGTTTGCGGTATACCAGTTGCCAAACAACGGGTTCCAGGCATCATTATAGCCATCCTGTAAAAATATCCGTATCGGCTTTGGTTCTGTTTTGCGTATCAAACCGGGGTATTGGTCGCCTCCCCGCATGCTCACATAAGTCCCAATTGCACTATAAACTCTGCTGAATGCATCCGGCCGCTGCCATGCAGCTGTAAATGCACAAATGGCCCCGCTGCTCGCGCCGGCAATGGCATGGTCGTTAGGGTCTTTTGAAATTCTGATAATGCGCCCGTCAATCGTTTTTTTCTTTTCAATTTCGGGCAACAGTTCGGTTAACAAAAAGCTGACAAAGTCATTGTTCATGCTGTCAAACTCATGGCTCCTGTTATACCTGATTGCATCATTATCATTTTTCATGATCGAACCCGAACTGATAAACACTCCAATAGTAACCGGCATTTCGCCCTTATTTATGAGATAATCAAAAACAGTGGGGGCGTTAAACTGTATGCCGTCCATGTCAACATACAGGCATGCGGGTTTCTCCGGGTTATATTGTGCAGGTATATACAGCCAGATCGTTCGTTTAGTCCCTGGATAAATGGTGGATTTGTCAAATTCAAACTGCGTCACTTCCCCTTTCGGGATATCAGGGTGTAGTTGCTGCGCGGGGTCGGCAGGGTAGCTCAGGCCGGGAATTTCCTGCGCAAAGCAGACATTGCTCATCAAAAAAAGGGTGTAAAAAATTAATTTTACGCGTTTCATAAAGGGATCGGAAATGGAAATGAAGGTTATATAATATCAGATAAAAATATGTAAGTTTATTGGATTGAACGATAAACAATTAAAATTAAACCATTAAATCTGTTGTTTAATACGAAGCAAAATCATTCAACGAAGCTTTGACTGAAGAAATTTATGAAGCCCGTTGAATAAAACGCGGCGATTCTCTGCCCGGACGGTTAGTGTAGTAAATATATATAAACAATATGAAACAAAAAGTAGCCTTAGTGTTGTCTGGAGGAGGAGCGAGAGGGATAGCCCATATTGGCGTAATCGAAGAGATAGAGAAACAAGGGTTTGAAATTTCCTCGGTGGCAGGTACTTCAATGGGCGCTGTTGTTGGCGGGGTTTACGTTTTAGGAAAAATTGAGGAGTATAAGGCCTGGCTTTTTAAGCTTGATAAAATGAAAATCTTCAGCCTTGTTGATTTCACTTTCAGTTCCCAAGGCTTGCTTAAAGGTGATAAGCTATTTAACAACATCGGCAAGTTCATAACCGACGAAAACATTGAAGAATTAACGATACCTTATGCAGCTGTTGCCACAGATATTATTAATAAAAGAGAAGTTGTTTTTACGAAGGGCAGCGTATTTGAAGCTATAAGGGCATCGATGGCATTCCCAACGGTTTTTACACCTGTAAAAACTGAAAACGGATTATTGGTTGATGGCGGTGTTTTAAATAATATCCCAATTAATCACGTTAATAGAACACCAAACGACTTATTGATAGCGGTAAATGTAAATGCAGACATCCCCCTGGAGAAACCAGGCACTCCAAACTTTCAGAGCGCTGCTGAGTTATCCATATATCAAAAGAAAATCAAAGAATTTCGCGATGAGTTCCAAAAATTCTTTCCATTAAATAACGAGGAAAGACTTAGTTATTTCGATCTGATTAATAAAACCATTGATTTAATGACCTATCGCCTCGCACAAATCTCACTGGAAATGAACCCACCAGATATCCTTATTAACGTATCCCGCGATTCAAGTGCAACTTTTGATTTTTACCGGGCAGGAGAAATGGTGGAGATCGGCAGAAACGCTGCATTTAAAAGCCTCGAAACTTACAAGGCTACCACAAATCCTGAGAATCAACCAAGCAAACCTTAAAGTGGCACTCAAAGGGTTACCGCAAGCAATTAGGCTTGGGAACCTACTGACGAAACCACCGTTTACAACAGCAAAAATTAAAATGATCTGAACAGCGCATTGAGCGTACCATAGGGAATAGTCTCCGATGCAAAAGCGACTGTACCCTTTTGTCTGATTTCTTCCCCGGCAGATAGCAGTGCGCTATAGGCAGTGCGCGCGAGCGTTGATCCAAGGCTAACACGCTTAACCCCAATATCGGCGAGTTCATTAATCGAAAGGTCTGAATTACTAACGCCAAGTAAAACATTAACAGGTTTTGGCGATATAGCTTTCATTACAGCATCAATCTCTACTCTGGTTTTTAATCCGGGTGCATACAGCACATCAGCGCCGGCATCTGCGAATGCTTCGAGACGGCGGATTGTATCCTTAAGATCAGGCCGACCATAAATGAAGTTCTCTGCGCGGGCCGTCAGCATAAAAGGAAACGAAAGACTTGCCACAGCTTTTACCGCTGCCCTAATTCGCGCTACCGATAACTCAAAAGGAAGGATCGGATCACCCGCGACGCCTGTAGTATCCTCAATTGTACAACCAACCAGGCCTGCCTGCGCCGCAAGTAAAATTGTTTCCGCGCAAGACTCCGGGCTTTCGCCATAACCGTTTTCCAAATCGGCCGAAACTGGAAGATTTGTCGCAAACACAATGGCCCGTGCATTTTCCAGTGCACTTTCACGGCTGACGGCACCCTCTCCATCTGCTTTGCCAAGTGAAAATGCGAGGCCTGCGCTGGTTGTCGCAAGCGCCTCAAATCCAAGGCTTGCCAGTATTTTTGCAGAGCCCGCATCCCAGGGATTAGGAATTACAAACAAACCGGAGCGCGTATGGAGCGCCTTAAATAGTTCTGCTTTTTTTAATTGTGATTTTTCATTTAATGTTTGCATTGTTTAATTTTATGAGATTGCTGGTTTTCAATGAATAGTGATATGTCCTTTCAAAGTTATGCAAAAAAGTAAATACCCTAACCTTAATTACTAATTATATTAGTAATTAACAAGGTTATTTTGCGATGATTTATGATGGCGCGGCCTAACGCGCTATACGGGTTTAAGAAAACATTTCCGATTATTATGGTAGGTTATTTTTTAAGTAATAGCTCAAGGATATTTTAGCGACTTAGTCATAAATACAAAACATTTCCTTCCTCGCTCAAACCCTTTCTGAACTCGCTGGGGGTCTTTCCCTCTATCCGCTTAAACAGTTTGAAAAAATAACTCAGGTTGTTAATACCAACCGCAAAGCAAATTTCGGTAATGGTTATATTCCTGTCTTTCAGCATGGATTTTGCCATTTTTATCCGCTCGTGCAAAATAAAGTCAACCGGGCTTATCCCGAACTCTCTTTTAAAACACCTGAAAAAGTTGGGCTTGCTCATGCAGCACAAATTGCTGAGTTTATCAATTGTTATCTCTTCGTTTATGTGGGCTTTAATATATTGAACAGCAGCGGCAAAACGGTTGGTAGTTGTATGGTTAAAGTAGCTTTCCAGTATGAGTTTGCGGGCCTGGGTTTGCATCAGCCTTATCAGCAGTTCTTTGAGCGTGAAATCAACAAGCACGTCTTTTGCGGAGATATTTTCAGTACTTATCTTTACAAGCCTGTCAATAGCCGAAGTAATTTCCAA
>Ga0302140_10007502_pt1 | contig 13651 bp, 10 predicted proteins | sample I_Bog_E1_1_FD_202095 | JGI IMG/M metagenome (GOLD analysis project Ga0302140, IMG submission 202095) | Peat permafrost microbial communities from Stordalen Mire near Abisko, Sweden - I_Bog_E1_1 | ecosystem: Environmental > Terrestrial > Soil > Wetlands > Peat | place: Sweden: Abisko, Stordalen...
CGGCGGCGACCCCAAGCACGTCACCATCGCCGGCGAATCCGCCGGTTCCATCTCCGTCAGCGCGCTCATGGCTTCGCCGCTTTCGAGGAACCTGATGGCCGGCGCCATCGGCGAGAGTGGCGCCGCTATCTCCAGCCTGCCACCGCAGCCGCTTGCCGAGGCCGAACAGAATGGCGTTAAATTCGCTACCGCCGCCGGCGTGAACACGCTTGCCGCCCTTCGCGCCATGACCGCGGAGCAGATTCAGGACGCCGCCGCCAAAGCCCAGGGCGTCCGCTTCAGCACGGCCATGGACGGCTATTTCCTCTCGAAGCCCCTGACAGCAATCTTCGAGGCGGGCGAGCAGGCCAAGATCCCTCTGCTGGAGGGCTCAAACACCCAGGAACAGCCGGCGCGCTCCGTTCTGGGCGCCGGCGACCCTACGCCGGAAACCCTCGCCAACGCCATCAGGAAGTTCTACGGGGATAAGGCCGACCCGGTGCTGAAGGCCTACGCCGCCAGCACCACCGATGAAGTTTACGAAGCCGCCGCCCACCTGGCCAGCGCCCGCTTCATCGCGTACGGCACCTGGAAGTGGGCTGAACTCCAGATGAAGACCGGCGGGAAACCGGTATACCGCTACCTGTACGCCCGTCCCCGCCCGGCTTATCTCGGCATGCCGGGCGAATCCGCACCCACTGCGCCCGAGGGCGGCAGGGGCGGCCGTGCCGGCGCCGGCTCCCAGCAACCCCCTGCTCCCCGCGGCGCGGCGCATTCCGCCGAGATCCAGTACGCCATGGGCAACCTGGATCTCGACAAGCGCTACAGTTGGGAGCCCGCCGACTACGAAGTTTCCAAAACGATGCAGGCCTACTTCGTGAATTTCATCAAGACTTTCAACCCCAACGGCCCCGGCCTGCCGAACTGGCCGGCCTACCGCGACGACAGTAATTACCAGCGTATGCGCATCGACGTGAAGTCCCAAGTGGAACCCGAAGGGGACCGCGACCGGTATCTCGCGCTGGAAGCGGCCACCACGGCCCGATAACCAGCGCCCGCCTCGACCCCTATAGAATTTCGGGTCCGAAATACGAAATAATAGTGATGGCGACCGAGCCGGGGTACCCATCGCGAAATGCGCAGCCCAGACGCCGACATCACCGGTCTCATCAGAGCCTGGCGGGAAGATCAGCCCGGGGCGCTCGATCGTCTCATGGAGGCGACCTATCCCTACATGAAGGGCATTGCCATGCAACGCCTTCGCAACGAACGTGCCAGCCACACCCTGCAATGCACCGCCTTGGTCAACGAGGCCTGTCTGCGCCTGATCCGCCACCCCAACGGACGCGAATGGAAAGACCGCACGCACTTTTTCGCTTTTGCGGCACGCATGATGCGCGGAATCCTGGTGGACTATGGACGCGCGCGGCGCACCGCCAAACGCGATGCCGGTGAATTGCGCGTGGCCCTCGAGAGCAAGTCTGGCGAAGGCGCCATGGATGCCGATGTCGTCGACCTGAACGATGCCCTCGACGATCTGGAGAAACTGGACGCGGTCCAGAGCCGCGTAGTCGAACTCCGTTATTTTGGCGGCCTGTCGATCGAAGAAGCCGCCGAAGCGCTCAACCTTTCGACGAGTACCGTGAAGCGCGACTGGCTCCTCGCCAAGACGTGGCTGCGCCGCCGGCTGCTGGAAGGGCGGACCGGCCTTGACCAGTGAAGAGTGGCAACGCGTCAGAGCTCTGTTTGAGGATGCGCTCGCGGTCGCGGTCCCCGAGCGGCAGGCATGGATCGACCGGCACGCGCCGGATGAATCGATAGCCAGGGAAGTTCACGAACTGGTCTCCTGCTACCAGCAATGGCCCGATTTTCTGGAAGAACCGGCCGTGCCCGGGCTCGCCCTCGAAAATGCGCCGCTCTCTCCGCTGGCGGGCAGACGGCTGGGGCCGTGGCGACTGGAGCGCGAAATCGGCCGCGGCGGCATGGGCGTGGTATGGGAAGCGGCTCGCGACGACCATAGCTTCGAGCAGCGTGTGGCCATCAAGCTTCTCTCTTCCGGCGTGCAGTCCTCCTCGGGCATCGCACGATTCGTCGAAGAGCGTCAGATTCTCGCCAACCTGAGCCATCCGGGTATCGCGCGCCTGCTCGACGGCGGATCGATGGAAGACGGCTCGCCGTACCTCGTGATGGAGTATGTGGAGGGAGAACGGCTGGACCACTGGCTGGCGCGCAGTCCCTCCTTTGAGGACCGTTTGCGGGTGTTTCTGTCGATTTGTCCGGCCGTCGAGTACGCTCACCGCCATCTGGTGGTGCATGGCGACCTGAAGCCGGCGAATATCATGGTCACGCCCGAAGGCCAGGCCGTGCTGCTCGATTTCGGCGTGGCCCGGCTGCTCGACCCCGTATCGGGCGGACTCACCCAGACCCGCACGCGTCTGTTCTCGCCGCGTTTTGCAAGCCCCGAGCAGGTTCGCGGCCAGTCAGTCACTACCGCCACCGATGTCCATGCCCTGGGAGTCTTGCTCTACTTGATCCTGACGGGGAGGCAACCCTTCGCCCATGGGAGCGAGGATTCCCTGGAGGTGATGCGGGCGATCTGCACGGATGACCCGCCTGCGCCCAGCGCCGCGCCGGTTCCCTGGCGAAAAGCCTTGCGGGGTGAGCTTGAGGCGATTGTGCTGCAATGCCTTCGCAAGGATCCGGACGAACGATACGCCTCGGTGCATGGCCTGTCGGAAGATCTGGCCGCGTGGCGCGACGGCCGGCCCGTCCGCGCGCACCGGACCGGGTGGGTCCGGCGTGCCCGCGGGCTGGTGCGCAGGAACAAGACGCTCAGCGCCGCGGTGGCGATTGCGGTCCTCTCCATGATTGCCGGCTCCGGCGTTTCTCTCTGGCAGGCGCACCAGGCCCGGCAGGAACGGCTGCGCGCGGAAATGCGCTTTGCACAGGTGAAGCGGCTGGCGCACTCGGTGCTTTTCGACCTGCACGACGCCATCGAGCGCCTGCCAGGCTCCACGGCGGCCCGGCGGCTTCTAGTGCAGGAGGCGCTGGATTACCTCAGGGAACTGGAAGCGACGGGCGGCAACAACCGCGATCTGAACTGGGAACTGGCGGCCGCCTATATGCGCGTGGGAGATGTGCTGACCAGCAAGGGGCGGGCCAATACCGGGGATTCGGCCGCCGCCATGCAAAGCCTGTTGAATGCGCGGCGTCTGGCAGCCTCCGCCGCGTCGGCGAATCCAGGGGACGAGCGGGGACCACAGCAACTCCGCAACATCGATATCAGTCTTGCGGGCCTTTATCGGCAGCAAGGCAACTCAAGCACATGGCGGGAAATGCGGGCGGAAGCCGAGAAGATGTCGGCCAGCATGGCCGCGAGTCATCCCCAGGATCGCGTGCTGCGGTTTGATGCCCTGTGGGATAAAGCCTACACGCTGGCGGAAGAAGGTCGAGCACCGGAAAGCCTGGCAGCATGGCAGAACGCGCTATCCGCCGCACGGGACGCTTTGGCGCTCCAACCGCACGATCCCGAGACGGTCCGCTATCTGGCGCGTTGCTACCGCAACCTCGGCGATGCATACAAAAACACGGGCGACCGTGCCGCGGCGCTGGAGGGCTACCGGCAGGCGCTGGCCATTGATGAGAGACGCGCGGCTGCCGATCCCGCCGCGGCCCAGCCGAAGATGGACCTCTACTGGGACCTGGTGCTTTCCGGCTGGATGCATCACCACGCCGGTTACAATCAGGTCGCGGTCTCCGAGTTCGAGTGGGCCGCGCGTCTGTTGCGCCAGGTGTGCGCCTCCGATCCCGACGACTTTCTAGCCCGCCTGGAACTGGCCAAGCTGTTGATTACGGCGGCGCCGGCCTGGCAGGAACTGGGACGAGAGGCGGATGCGACCGGCCGGCTGCAAGAGGCGCTGCGCTATCTCGAGTGGGCGCGGGCACGCGATCCCAACAACCAGGATGCGCGATTGCACTACGGGTGGGCCCTGTTGGAATTGGGCGATGCGGGGGTGCGCCGCGCCACGCTCGGCGGCCCCCAGGCGAGCGATCGTTGGCGGGAGGCGGCGGAGAATTACACGAAAAGCGTTGCCGCGCTGAGCGGCATCCCGGCTGGTGCGCGCTTTGACGATGGCATCGGGGCCGGTCTGTTCAGCGACCGTGCCAAGAGTCAACTGGCACTCTGCCGATCGCGCCTTGTAAGCGCTCGCTGAACCAGAATCCCCGCGAATCTCGCTTATGCTCTCGTAGGCGTCTTTCCGGAACCACGGGCAGACGGCGAGTCGCCTTGACACAAAACGAGGAAAGATCTAAGCCTGGAGGCTCCAATGAAACTCGGAATCGCTTTTTTGTTGCTGACGTGCGCATTGCTGTTTCCCCAAACAGGGCAAACTCCTGCGCAGATTCGTGCGACCTGCGTCGCCAAGTGCAAGAGTAACTATTCGGCGTGCATCAAAGCCGCCAAGACCGAAACAGCCAAAACTATCTGTGGTAGGCAACAGGCGGCTTGTGTGGAAGGCTGTAAATAAATAGCCATCTCCGGATCGAGCGCGGCGGGCAGCCGGAATTGCAGAGGCCGGGATGTCGAACCCGGGCCAACAAGCTTTGGCCGTCGTTTGCGAAAAGGTCCGCTGTCAGCATCGTAGAATCAGGCCTGTAGATCGTTTTCAATCCGTATCCTGCCTCGATAGGCAGGGCGGAGAAAGCTAAGGTGACGCAATGGATGCTCGAGTTATCCGCTTCATACGTCTGGCCGTCCTCGGCGGCTTGCTGGTTCCACTCCTTCCGGCCCAGTCCTCTGTGCCGCAGTCCTACACCCTCACCGCCTCTTCGAGCTTAGCGCTTGAAGCGATGTCGGGGAACCCCGTGGAGGCGAAGGTTTCTCGCTTCGGCCCCAGGGAGTTCGTCGACGCGACCGTGGCGCCTCAGGCGGGGCACAAGGCCATTCACGCGCGCCACTGGTTCGACTTGGTGGCTCACAAGGTCTACACCCTCGACGTAATCCAGAACACCTGCTCCTGGATGACTTACACCGCGCCGGACATGCCCAACATGTACGATCCGATTGCCACCCCCGCCCCATCCGCCGAAGAACTCGCCAAATTGAACAAGAACATAGTGCGCCGGGAGGACGTGAACGGCATCGCGGCCAACCTCACGGAAAGCACCAGCGGCCAGGGAAAGTCGAGAATTTGGATTGCCGTGAACGGCAACTATCCCGTCAAGGTGGAGATGACCTTTCCGGGCGCCCAACCGATGGTGATGCTGGAAGTGAAAGAACTGCGTTTCGAGAAGCCGGCTGCCGCGCTTCTGGCCGCGCCCGCAAACTGCACGGCGCAGGCGCAGGGCGAGTGGACCGCCGAGGGGATGCACGTCCACTTTGGAACCAGCATCGATGCGCATGGATCGGGGCAGGTGGACCTGAAGACCGGCAAAACCACCGGCGACGTTACCGTGAAATCCGGCGGCAAGCGGCAATGACCATTCGCGCGTTCGCTTACACCGGCAGGAATCCCAAGCATTCCTGGCCACTTCCAATCGACAAACAACGTTTACCAAAGGAGCTACGATGAAACTCTTTTTCCGCACTCTACTCGTGGCGCTCGCCGCCATCGCCATCACTTCAACCGCCTTCGGCCAGGATTACCCCGGATCGAAGGACTACCCCGGAATCACCCGCATGCCGGGCATGGAGATAACCGAATACCACGATTTCCAGTTCGATTCGGCCAAGTTCACGGTCACCCAGAACGGCAAGCAGACAGACCAGACAATCGAAGGCCGAAAGGTCGTGATTCACTACGGAACCATAAGAGGCGGGGCTCAAATTTCCACGCTGCAAATCATACGCAATCTGCAAAATGCCGTGCGCACTGCCGGCGGACAGGTGATTGACGATTCAGAAGGCACCAATTGGCATGACACCACCTTGCGTTTTACGAAAGGTGGCAAGGAAGTGTGGGTGCGGATCGACTCCTGGATCAATGGCTACGCACAGACCGTCGTCGAAAGGGAAGTCATGAAGCAGGATGTGACCGTGGATGCGACGGCCATGGCCACAAGCATCGCAGACACCGGCTCCGTCGCCATCTACGGCATCAACTTCGATACCGCCAGCTCCGTCATCAAGCCGGACTCCGAGCCGGCCATCACTGAGATCACTAAGCTGCTCACTAACAACCCCGCGCTGAAGGTCGGAATCGTCGGGCACACCGACATGGTCGGCGACGCCACCAGCAACATGCGTCTCTCCCAGGCGCGCGCCCAGTCAGTCATCACCGATCTGGTCTCCAAGCACGGCATCGCCGCCGCGCGCCTGGTGGCCTTCGGCGCCGGACCCTGGGCGCCCCTGGCCTCCAACAAGACCGACGACGGCAGGGCCAAGAACCGCCGCGTCGAACTGGTCGAGATTGCCACTAAGTAGGCCCATCCGTGGACCATTGGAAGGGGTGGGGCATCGGCAAATATCCCGCCCCTTCCTCGCACGAACTCCACGAGAACTTTCGAAAGGACGGCAATTATGATTGGCAAGCACTGGTGCCTGGTCTGCGCGTTGATCCTGAGTCTGCTGGCGGGTCCGGGCGCAAGGGCGCAGGCGCCCACGATTCCCCCGGATATTCAGACCATATTCAATAAGATGAAGTCCGGCCAATCGCTCACCGAGGCAGAGAAAACACGTATCCACGAGTGGAGCGACTCGATTAAATCCAAGCCGGCGGCTGGAACCGCGGGCGCGGGGAAGAACTCCTCCGCCAGTGCAGCCCCGGCCGCCGCATCGCCATCGCAGAGTTCCACTCCCTGTCCGCCCGCCAGCGCCTCTCTGATCACCGCCGCCGCGCCCACCCGGGCCGAGTACGTGGCGCTGGTCAAGTCGTTGGCCGAGACCTATGGCAAGGGCCTGGGCACGCACCGCGCGGAGTTCGATCGCATATTCGCCGAGCACAGCCCGAGTTCCTCCCCCGCCCAATCCGCGGGTGTGCTGTACATGAGCGGAGCGGCCGGCGCTTCGGTTTACGCCAGCGCCGTGGCGGCCGCGGCCAACCCCGACGACCTGCAGGTGGCCAGCAACCTGGGGGTGGCGCTCGATACTATTCCCGACGCCAAAGCCGCCAGCGCGGTGCTCCTCTACGCGCGCAAGCTGGCCCCGCAGCAGGCGCTGCCCGCCCTCAACCTGGCCTGGGTCTACTTCAACTCCGGTCACGCCGCCGATGCCAAAACTCTATTTCAGAATGCGGCCCTTCTCGATCCCGATCTCTCCGGCCCCAGCGCCGGCCTGGGAATGCTGGCCAGTTGCAAAGGCGACACTGCCACCGCTATGAACATGTTCCGCAAATCGCTCAGCAAAAGCTACTCCGGCGTAGTGGCGGTGGGTTATACCAACGCGCAGCAGGCAGAACAACAACAGCAGCAGAGCTCTAATCAGCCTCCGCCCTCGCTTCCACCCAGCGGCAGCGCCGATTCCAGTCCGCTCCCCGAGCTGCCTGCCCGTGCGGATCCCCAGGCCACGCTCGGCTCCGCGCCCGCTTTTCAGCAGGCCAAGACCTACGCCGACAAGGAAATGCAGGCTGCGATGCAACGGGTGCAGGACGCCCAGGCCCGCGTATTGGCAATCGGCCGCCGCGCCCGGATCGACCCCGACGGAACCATCGATCTGCCCCGGGTTTTTGACAAGCAACTCTTCGAGTACCGCCAGATAGCGATGCTCACCGTAGGTGCGTCCTCGCGCGGCATCAATCAAACCATGCAACCGGCCATCGGCGTCATCGAACGGACTGGCCAGCAGAGCATGTCGCAGATTCTCGCCGACCTGCAGATCGCTGAACCGCTCTTTATAGAACTCATCCATGCGGATGGGGCGCGAAGAGAAGCCATCCTGCAGCAGTTGGGCGAGATCGGATATAAGGATTGCAAACTGAGCAAGCAGACGCTGGATACGCTCTATGCCCAGCACTTCAAGATCTGGAAGCAGTTTTCCGATACCGCCCGCGCATCCTCGCGCGATCTCTACGCCTACTCCCAGCCCATCATCGACCAGATCTGGGTCCCATCGCTCAACGAACTCGTGCAGGCCAACCGCGAGTTGGCCGTGCTGGCCCTCTACAAGGAAGATGCCAACTATGCCACCGCCCTGGCCGGCCTGGCACAGAGCTACAAGGATCTCGAATGCATTCCGCCCGAGCCCCCCAAGCCCCCGGAGACGATCCCGGATCCGACGCTCACGAAAAAAGAGCCGGATTGCCCCCTCAACCCTCCTTTGAACGTCAACCTGGTCGCCTTTAAGATGGAGCTGGGCTGCGACCACGTCAAGATTTCCGGCGGAGAGATTCTGCGCGTTGAGGTGGAGCGCAATTTCATCAAGAAATACACTGCCTACTCGGTGGGCCTTGGCGTAGCCGCGTCCCTGCCCAGCATCAGTCTCGGTGGCGGCGGCAGCCTGGGCGACAACGGCAAGAGCTGGTCCCCGCCGGGCACGGAAGCCAAATTCAGTGCCAACGCCCAGATCATGGCGGGGGTGCGAGTGAACGATTCCGGAGCGGTGGAAGAGCTAAGCCTGAAGAGCACGGTTCAGGCCAGCGGCAGCGCCGGCCCCTTGAAGGGCGCCATTGGCTTGAGCGGAACCGCAACCATCAGTCTGGAGAACGGCGTAAATGGAAGCGTCACGCCCATTCTCAATGGCTCAGTCGGCAAATAGAAGATCGATCGTTGCGAGCGGCAAGGAGGATCGGGCCGGCCTTGCCGCGCTTCGGCGAGGGCGTCGGGGCGGATGGCCGATGGACCGCGCCATGAGCCAACTTGCCTCCCCCACGCGCATCTCGAAAGTACGCTGAACCAGAATTCCCGCGAATCTCGCTTATTCTTTCGTGGGCGTCCTGTTCCGGAAGCACGGGCATACGGCGAGTCGCTTTGCGCCGGCAGGATGCTGTGCGAGTTCGCAGCGTAATGGTCATGCATAAAATATCACCCAAACATATTCTTGCCGCATCTCTCATCTGCCTGTCGGCCGTCGCGCCGGCCAGCCTGGCGCAATCGGGGACTCTGGATTCCGAGGCGAAAAACTACAAGCTGAGCATGGAGAAGATCAAGGCCTACGATTCCGCGCGGATCAAGATGCAAACTGCGATGGCGTCCGACCCGGCGATGCAAAGCAGCCTCCAAGAGGCCATCAAGAAGGGCGGTATGATGGCCGCGATTGAAAACAACCCGAAACTCATGGCAATCTTCAAGTCGTCAGGGATCTCCGCTCACGAGTTTCTGATCATTCCTTCGTGCGTCCAGATTACCGCCAGCGTCTACAACTCCCAGGCTCAGGGGTCGGTGGTGGGCGCCGCGGTATCGCAGGAGAACCTTGCGTTTTACGCTAAGAACAAAGCGGAAATCGATCGCATTGTGCAGACCTGGGGGAAGGGCCGGGGCGGGAAGTGAGCGGGGTTGCGGCGCCGGGTGCGCCAGGAGCCGACTCGCGCTCCGCCGCCCCGGCTATCGGAAATTTCCCCCGCCGCTGACCCAAAATCCCGACGAATCTCGCTTATCTCATAAATGCTCCGCCCGGAAGCCCGGAAACGCCGCGTCCGGGGCGGAAGCCACAGGAGGTAGCCGTGCAACTTCGCAGCGCAATGGTAGGCTTGGCCTTGCTCCTTCCCGGCGCGATGCTGGCGCAGGAAATGGAAATGAAGGTGGAATTAATGGGCCCGTTGGGCACCAAAACCAGCCGCAAGGGCGACCGCGTGTTCGCGCGGGTTGTCCAGCCGGATGTCCTCAAAGGCGACACCGTGGAAGGCACCGTGAAGGAAGTGCGCTCGGGCGGCAAGCTTCACGGCAATTCGGTGTTGAATTTCAGTTTTGAAACCCTGGTGCACGGGGGCCAGCAGACGCCCATCAGCACGGAAATCCGGGCCTTCCACAACTCCAAAGGGCAAGCTGAAGTGGATGAGGAAGGGCGCATCATCCGCCGGGGCGGCGGCAATACCGGCAAGGCCCTGGGTGGAACCGCCGCCGGTGGGTTGATTGGCGGCCTGGCAGGCGGATTGAAGGGCGCGGCCATAGGCGCCGGCGTGGGCGCCGCGGCCTCCATCGCGGTCATCGAAATTGCCTGCGATTCGCCCGAGATCCGGTTCGATCCCGGCAGCGTGTTCACGCTCAGCGCCAAGTCTCGCAGCGGTCCACCGCTGTCGACTCTGACGGGCGCTCCGGCCACCTCCGAGGCCGCGTATCAGCCGGCCCCGTCATACGCGGCCAATACCAGTGCTGGCGTTCCAGCAACTCCGGCCGCCACCGCGCCGGCGGCAAATCCGGCAGCCGGTCAGGCAGCCGGTAGCCAGCCCGATTTCACGGCTTTGAAGGACGACTTCATCCCCGGCGAAAAGATCATCCTCTACGATGACTTCACCGATATGGCCCCCGACGAAGCGCCCCCGCACTGGAAAGTCCGCGGCCCTGCCGTTACCCTCCTCGCATCGGGCGCACTGCGCCAGTTGAACGTCGGCGAACGTACCATCCTCACCCCCTCAATTAAGAACTATCCGAAGAACTTCACCCTGGAACAGGACATGATATGGGGACCGAAAGGTGCTCAGTTCTACTGGGACTTCTTCTCCGCCAAAGACCACAACAATTCGGCTCTCCGGGTGAGTGGCGCCACCGACCAAGACCAGATAAGCATTGGGGCCGCTACCACCAACGAAAGCTTGGTAAACACCGACATCAAGGTCAATTGGCACGCACCGCTCAAAACCGCGATCTGGGTCCAGAACGGCCGTCTGCGGATTTACTACAACGGCCAGAAAGTGGCCGATGTCAATCAACTCGAACTGCCGGACTTCGATGACGCCCACCTGGTCGTCAACTTCTTCGGGGAGGGCCCCCTCGGCTTCACCCGCGTCCGGTTCGCCGAATCGACGCCGGATTTCAGCCACACCATCATGTCGGCCGGCCGCTATGTCACGTACGGCATTCTGTTCGATACCGGCAGCGACCGGCTGAAGCCCGAATCCGCGGCGGTAATCAAATCCATCGCCGCCGGCTTGCAGGCCAACGCGGACCTGAAGCTGAAGATCGAGGGCCACACGGATTCCACGGGCGACGCGGCCCTCAACCTGGACCTGTCCAAGCGGCGGGCCGAGGCGGTGAAGCAGGTGCTGGTGGCGGAGTTTCAGATCGACGCGGCGCGCCTGACCACCGACGGCCTGGGCGCCACCAAACCACTGGAGCCCAACGACACGCCACAAGGACGCGCGCAGAACCGGCGCGTTGAATTCGTGAAAGAGTAGAGGCACTATCTGTCAGGCTCATCTTCAGGGCCCGCGATCCACTCTTTCACACCGCCGGTTCGGCTTCCGGAGGAGCCGAACCGGGCTACTACTCGCATGTTTCGCAACGCAAAAGAGGAGTACATGAAAACCAGCAATCTTGCAGTGTTCGCTTTCGTAGTCTTAGTCGCCGGCCTTGTCGTGGCCAGCGCGGAAGAGAAATATGGAGTGAAGGTCTTCGATGGCGCGAAATACGACGCCGACACATCGCAGTTCCTCATCACGCAAATGAAAGTGGACGGTGCCTGCTACCGCACTGACGCCACGCCCGCCCAGGTGAACGACTTTTATAGGACGCAACCCGGGACAACCGCGGTCCATACCGATGCCACCGGGGGTATGTTCAAGAAGGGTAATGTGAACATAACGGTCCAAGCCCCTTGGATGAACATGAAGACGGGTCAACGGATGAAGGATACGTTGATTTCGATAGTCAAGACGCAATAAGGTTGCCTGCAAAACAGGCCCCTGGATTCATTTCACGACTTTCGTCGCCGGCTCGGCAGCCGTCCAGTAATTGACTTTCGACTCGGAAACCACCGGATTCCCCGAGATCGTCAGACTCTTCAGCTCGCCGGGACCGGCGGACAGCGAGATCCGCCCCGCCCGCACCGTCGCACCCGCGCACCGATCCAGCCGGACCACCGGAGTTCCTGCCGATACCTTGCGCGCGCTCACGCCATCCAGTTCCAGTTCCTTCGAATCGCGCACCAGGAACGCCGGCCCGCTCTCGGCGTCCAACCGGACATCGTGCACTGCCAGTCCGACCGTATTGTAAGCTTTCAGGCCGGCCTTGGCCGACGCCACGATGCGATAGAGCCGCAGCCCGTCGATGGGCATCTCCGGCAAGCCCTCGATATCGATGGCCACGCGGGCGCGGCTGATAGTCATGTTGCCGATGGCGATGTTGCGGAATACCGGCGTGCGCGGAGAAACGGGCGCTTCTCCGCCGCGCACTTCGCCCTCCATCAGGTAGTAGTTCGTGACGTTGATCCCTTGCCCCACGTCGTCCATCACCCAGTTGTCGAGGCGCACGTTTTCCACGCCCCCGCCACGCGTCCGGCTGCTCTTGATGCGCACGCCCATTTGCGTGCCGTGGCACGTGATGTTGCTGGCCGTCAGATTGCGAATCCACCCCGAGGTCTCGCTTCCCAGGGTGACCGCGCCGTGCGCGTGGCGCACCGTGCAATTCGTAATCGCAATATCTTCGCTGGGACGATTGACCCGCAGCCCATCGGCATCCTTGCCGGATTTGATGACGATGCCGTCGTCGCCGGTGTCGATATAGCAATCGGAAATGCGCACGTTGCGGCTGGAATCGATGGCGATTCCGTCGGTGTGCACGCCCGGGTAGGTCTCGACAGTCACGCCGCGCACCGTTACGTTGTCGGAGTAGAGCAGGTGGATGGTCCACATCGGCGAGCCCACGAAATGCAGCCCCTCGATGAGGACGTTCTTACTATCCATGGTGCGCACGAACGACGGCCGCAACTCCGGCGCCGCTTTCAGGTAGTCCTCCTGCGAGGCGGGTGTTTTCACTTCCAGCAATTGCAGCAGGCGCTCCCAATTCGGCCCGTTGGCGCTGCCCGGATCGCCGCCGCCACCGGCCTCGCGCGGCATGAGCTTCATCCATTCCGCATTGTCGGAGGTCAGCGTTCCGCGCCCGGTGATGGTCACGTTTTCCAGATTGCGCCCGCCGATCAGCGGGACGGGCGTGAGCGCGTCGACACCTTGCTGTCTTCCGGGCACGAAAGGCAGTTTCGCCGCCGGGAACCGCACCGTGGCCCCGGCGTCGATGGACAGCACCAGGTTGCTCACCAGCTCGATGGGTCCGGTGACGTAGTTGCCCGCCGGGACGTAGACCGTGCCTCCGCCGGCAGCTTTGGCAGCTTGAATCGCCGCGCGAAACGCTTCCGTGGCGCTGGCGGAAGCATCGTTGCGGGCGCCGTAGTCGAGCACGTTGAAATACGGACCGGCGCCCCAGGCGCAACCGGCGGCGAAAATCGTCGCGAGTCCCGAGAGTCGCAACATCAGAGCGCTTCCCGCGCTGCCGTATGGGCTTGCCATTCCTTTTGAGTGTATGCCCGTGTGCGCTTCCATGTGGAGGTGTCGGATTCTCAGTTTGCGCGGTGCCCTCTGGTCCGGAGACTCCGAACTCCTGATATCGAGGAATTTGCGGTGAGCCCAAAGGTGGGGCAGGCGGTGCTCGCCTGCCAGTCCGCCCGCGCTGAACAAAGGGCGGCGCCCGAACAGGAAAGAAGGCAGGTGAGCACCACCTGCCCCATCACGACGTGGCGCAGACACTCGTGTCTGCGGCGCCGAGACTCATCTCGGCGCTCCGGGACGGTGGATGCCGCTCGCGAAGA
>Ga0302140_10007508_pt1 | contig 13644 bp, 13 predicted proteins | sample I_Bog_E1_1_FD_202095 | JGI IMG/M metagenome (GOLD analysis project Ga0302140, IMG submission 202095) | Peat permafrost microbial communities from Stordalen Mire near Abisko, Sweden - I_Bog_E1_1 | ecosystem: Environmental > Terrestrial > Soil > Wetlands > Peat | place: Sweden: Abisko, Stordalen...
TCCTCCCACATCAAGAGATGGTCTTGGGCCAAGCTTTACTTTTGGCTTCCCATTCGAACCGTATGAGGCATAGCTGTGGAATTCAGGGCGTGTTGACTGGGAAGATTTTCGTGGTTCTGCCACAGATCGTGTAGGTGAGCGGGATCGAAATTCGGAAGTGCGAGGGTCTCTGCTCGCGGAAGAAACAGTTTCAGCATCTGTGACCATGGACTGGTAGCTTGTAGAAGGAGGTAGACCAGAAGGGAGCTCCGGGGGTGGAGAAGTTGGTGGGAGGGAAGGTGTCTTGGCAGTGGAAGGCCGTTCTTCAGGGACTGTAGATTGTCGTTTGGCGCGTTGGTCCTCCTCAGCGTCCTCAGCGATCTCCATTAGACGCCGTCTCCGTAACGAGCTTGTGGAGGAGGAAGTAGAACCGGACGCAGTATGCAGAGAACAAGCGGCGGAAAGAGTCGTATCTCGAAGCTCTTTCGAGGAGACGATAGGGAAGACGGTATCGTGTGGGGAAAATCGTTCTGTGACGGCATTGAAGTGAACTGTCACTCGTGCTAACAAAGGTCAATTCTCGTCTGAAGTTTGACCTGACCGTCCGGCAGGACTCACCTTGTACCAATCTCGAACATTCTTCCGGCACGTATTTGATGACCACATTCCTCCTCCTGTACCGCAGAAATCCAAAAAGCGGTGCCGCGGGTTCTTCAAACTGAGCAATTGCGTTCCGGATCTCCACGATACCTCCATTACCTCGCCCTAGCAGCTCTACCTCGTCCCGGGAAACATATTTGAGGAGGAACCTGCGATACACATCAGTATTTCGAGCCAGACTGGCGCCGTGCCACACAGATCGAAGCTCACCATCCTCCAGGTTCTGCTGCCGCAGTATCATGGGCCTCTTTGATCTTCAGATCATCCAAACCATTCAGCGACATTTCCCTGCAATTCTGGTTGCGGAAGGAGGATCAACTCTCTGCGTTTCGGGGCTTTCAGTCGTCGCTAATATCTCTGTCTGCGCTTTCAGGGGTAAGCTGATGCCGGAACATTATACGGCCAGAGCAGCTCCTCTGCCGCCAGCAGACTCGGGTCTTTCAGTATCCAAAATGATAGGCACGGTGTGATTGTGACGAGCTTCTCAGGGCGTTATTCGAGACGTTGGGGCGCGTTGTAGAAGAGTTCAAAATTTCTTCTGCGCTGCTGGTGATGTCGAACAACCAACGGCTAGCTCCCAATCTGGACAAAGCAATTAAATAGCCGACGAACGCCCTCTGCTGCTGGCGTCAACGAGGCTTCGGGACAGCGCGAAGGTATATTGGGAAATGTGATTGCGGGACAGATAAGAATAGAACGAGAAGAGTCTTCGTTTTGCATGAAGCCGTTTCGATGTATCATGCATAGCACGGCGTTTCTTTGAAGAGGTGCAACACAGCATGTCCGGGAGCCGGGAGGGCTGGCAGTTTCCGTGCTTTGACCTCTCCCCATGGTGGCTCCTCCCGCACAGATCCCTCATTCTTGTCAGGTCAATTTCAGGAGACGAACGAGACAGAGCCAATTGAGGGCGACAAGAGCGCGATTTATTGCAGGCCTTATCCAGACCCTGCAATCCGGTAGTAATTGGTTCGTGGTCATGGGGAAGACTGCCGTCACAACTCTGCAACGTTCCCAGGTGGAGGCCGGACTAAAAAACAAAATATGACCCAGGTTTTGACATATGAGTGGGTTGCACAGCGGACGTCGTAGCCTCTGATAGCAAGGCAGCATCATCACGGCTGGTCATGAGATAAGGAGGATGTCTCCCATGTCAAGGTTTCTTTCTTTACGGGTGTAAACTGTTGCAGGCTCGCTAACTGACTTACAAGCGCAAAATGGGAGGGGTTGGAGACTTTCCACAGCAAAATCCAAAAGGAGACGCTACGGGTCCTCATTGCGCCCGCAAAACTATCTACCTGGCATCATACACTCTCACAATCCATGCTATATTGACAATATGGTGCCTTTCCAAGGTATTTGACGAAGTAGAGTGCAGCTCTTATTTCGGGCTGTCAATGTTGACGTCCAGGCCAACGCGAGCCAGCAAGTAAGGAGGGCCATTCAAGCCGTCAGCTGGCGCCCCTCCATGTCCTTACCATCTTGCTTTGCGAGCATATTCATAAGCTTCCTCGCCATTGTTGTTCCACTGCGCTTCTGGGTCAACATGCGGGTCGTCGGGTTGTGAGTGGACCTTCACGCCCGTGAAGTGACACAGCCCAACAAAGTCGACCGCAATAGTGCCCTGCAATTCTGCCCCTTTTTTGCTGAAGGTAATGGACTGGACTTTCTGGTCCGACTCGAGTTGAATCTCGCCTTCTCCCGTCTCGGAACCACGCCAGCGGTAGTGCCAAGTCGGTCTTCGAGCAGTAGGCTTATCTTTGGCGCCCAAGAAGAATATCTTCTCGTTGTAGTTACTCAAGCCTTGGTTCCCTCTATATTCAGGAACCATATCCATGTCAACATCGGAATCGTCACGCATATCTTCATGCTTGCGCTTTTTGGAAGAATCTCCGGCAGATTCCGATTTTGGGATTGGGATTGGCTTCATAAAACGCATGATTCCCTCGACAACTCTAAAGTGAAAGACTCCGTAGAATTGCTGTTTTCCCTGTTTTGTCTCTAGGTACAAGTCGAGTGTTAATGTGGGATCACCTTCTGGACTCCATCCGCCTTCGATTTCAGGACAATTGATCTTGTACGAGCCTCGGACATCCCAAGAATTATCTGAAGCTGGGCCTTTTGCTGATGAATTCTCTTTTTTCACTGGGCTTGACTTATCTGAAAGAGACTTGCTGGTTGCGGTAGCGTGTCCATGGTAGGAGGCAGCCATTGAAGGCCCTGTATCTGGGCTCGACGAGCCATAGTCGCGACGATCTGGGAATACACTTTTCCTCGCCGTTTGTTTTGTTCGCGGTCCTTTGTGCATTGGGCCGACGGTTGGGCGTACTTGCCTCGGTGGAACAGTTGCCTTGCTTGTGACATTAGGTTGAGCAGGTGGCCCTTTACACTTATTCTGCATAATATCTGGAGCGTTGGTCGCTTGCTTTGGAGCAGGCTTCGGACCAGTCTGCTTAAGAGTCTGAGATTTCGTCTTCTCTGAGACAAAAGTCTGTTTAGATCTGGAGGCCTCTCTCTCAATTTCTCTCATTTGGTTCCACACGGCGTCTCGTGTACGTCCAACAATGATCCATCTATCGGGAGAAGGCTTCTTATTGCTTGTCCACGGCGCATCGACTGAGCATGTCTCCAATCCCATAGCTTCAGCTACATTCGCCAGCGCAAGTCGACCATCTACGCCAATCTTAACAACGATTATATCAAGATTCAATGGCCGTCCTGTTCCGCCCTTGGGGAAGGCTTGGCTCAGGAACTTTTCGGGATTGGCCTTAGCCCTTTGTTCGGCAGTTTTCAAGGAGTTGTAAGAATCATCTCTGGCTGCCTTGTTCCTCTTCTTGAATTCCTTGTTCAACTCGGCTTCGGCACTTTTTAATTCCGGGAGTATCTTCTTCTTTGCTTCGCGAAGGCGGACTTGCAAATCATTGATAGATCCAGATTGATTGAGTCCGCGGAAAGCACATTGAGCTTTCCAGTATGCAACTGGCTTCTTCTCGAGCTCTTTGAGTTCGACACCGGCTTTGGCAGTCTTGGGTGGGATGAGCTTCTCGGCATGAGCATCGTAGAGAAACCCGTCCTTGTAGAGGCCTTCTCCAGAGCATGTGTATTTGATTGACTTATGGGTATGCTCAAGAGGTTCAATGACAATAGGATGTAGGTCAGCCATGAAGGGCACTGTGGAAAGTGTGAGATATATGTTATCGTTTCAGGGGGTTGATTTCGACGAACCGGGCAGAGCAGATTTGACTCAATTGATTCGCATAGGAGATGTCAAATTCGCAAGAGGATTACTCGTGAATAGGGACGAGTTACGCGTCCATGGATGTACGGTAAGGACCTAGTAGGGTAGATTTGAGCGCGAAACTCTGGCTGATACTGGTCCCTACCACGTCACCACGTGACTAAACTAGGCTAGCAGGGGTTGCTAGCTCTTTCCCTGTTCCAGCCCAAAAAAGTTCAGCCGACTTCGAGCTTTCGAGAAGGACCATCGACGACGACACAGAACGACACTCACAAGACAAAGCCTTCCTCTCCATTCTCCTACCAGAACATCTGCGAAAATGGTCGAACTAGTGGAAGTTGAGGATGAGTCCTTCGAGACCAAGCAAGCGGGCCCTGAGGAGAACGACGACGACTACTACACTGATACCGGTTTGTCCTTTGCCCATGAACCATATCAGCCAATTCTGACAGAATATTAGACTCTGAAATCTCTACCGATGACGAAGACAATGTTCCAGACGAGGAAACACTGGCGGAACGACTGCTTGCCCTTCGAGACATAATACCCCCTACCACCCGATCTTTCATTGCTAGTAAGGTCGAAACTACTACAGGCTGGATCAAATCAGGACTCTTGTTCAGTGGCAAGACGCTGTGGGTTGTAAGCACTAGTGCGCTGTTGCTAGGCGTGCCGTGGGCACTGGCCTTCGCGGAGGAGCAACAGATGGTTGAGATGGAGAAAGAGATGAAGATGCGAGATATGGGTGGAGAGGTATGCACATTCAAACCACTTTATCAGATACTAGCGTTTTGAACAAAAGCTAACATTGCGAACAGCTCCTGAATCCTGGAACGACCGCTGGGGCATTGAACGCTCAACTTTCTGCGCAACAAGGAAAGCCAGCATTGTAATGATCAGGACGAATGAGGGGCGCGTAAGCAAAGGGTATTCGGACAAATAGACGAATGATTGCGTTGTATATCAAGGACTATTGTACGGCTGCATAATCAGGGAGGCTCTGAGGTCACAGGCCCATGTTGTAAAATTAGATCTCATCTCATGAACAACATATGCTGTTCTACCATTGCAGGTATTCTTTTCTTGCTCATCTTGACTTGGACCATGTGGACAAATGCGAACTCCTTTTCAAGAAATCCCGTTCGGAGTACGGTGTCCGGCGACATTCAGCCATGTTTCGCGGACCTGCCCGAATTCAGCCATGTCATGCAAGGCTACCTTGTTCTCGCAGCTGCTTCGAACCTCGAGAAAACATCAGCGACATTTTCCTCCCCCAAACATCAACATACGCGCTAGATCTAGACACCGAATGATGTAGAACCCATCGAAATGTCATCCTTGTTCTCAAAGCGTGTTTCTCTCCTCCCAAGGAGCCTGAGGAATGACAAGCGCGAACGGCGACGTCAAACAACTTAGTGCGTCCAAATCAAGCCTCGAGGACCTCGATACTGGCTGAGACTAATGAGAAGATCGCTGACTTCGATCCAGTCCTCTCGCCAATTCTTCTCGCAAGAAGGACAGAAGATGGCCGCTTGTCCTAAGGTTCTGGAAAGGCTCGATTCATGGGAGTATGGAGCACCCCTTTGAGTCCTTGCCCAATTTTTGACGGATCAAATAGCAATCCTCTTTCCAGTCACTATGCATTCTGTCCTGGCAGCTGCAATAGTGTACGTGAACCAGAACATAAAGAGTGACTTCAACCTTCCAAGCAGCATTGTAAGTCTCCTCATGCGCCACTGAGACTAGAGCTTCTGACAGCGTTTAGATACCCTCCCTCTCCATCGTCGTTGGTCTGATGCTTGTTTTCCGAAATCAAACAGCTTACTCGAGGTTTTGGAATGGTCGATGTCATCTAAGCACAGTAACGACAGCCGTTCGCTGTCTTTCTCGTCAAATCCTAGTTCTCGTGCCAGCGCCAACCTTTTCTGGTCTTCAGTCAATCAATTCATCGGACTCTTTAGTACCCAGGTTTTCCCGAGATTCCACAAGTGCCGACAAAATTCCAGCTTCGGCAGAGACAGCACTCTCACCGGCAGATCAAGCAAAGACCTTGGAGACTGTCAAAATCTTGATTGCAATGTTGTATACGATCAAAAATCATCTCCGTGCTGAATGGGGAGTTGCACTCAGCCCAGGAACAAGTCTTACTGCCGACGGACAAGAAGCCAATACGGACGAATATAAAGACCTCTTGCCGCCTGGTCTGAAGGGATACGAGCACCGCGGACTAGGCCTGACACTAGAATTGGCATGTTTTGTTGAAAAGTACATCCAAATGGGCGTGAAGAAGTATGATAACCTTCTGCCCGTACTCTTCTCAATCCTGATTTGATGCTAGAGAGTGGTTCCATAATGCGGCTTCAGGAAGCATGCTTTCTCAATTAGATGCTCTTACTTCAGCCTACGGAAGCATGGAAGTTATTCGCCTTGTACCAATTCCTGTGGCTCATCTGCAAGTTTCCCCAAATCCACCATGTGTTACGAGTCTAATGGGTGAGCTCTAGCATACATCATAAGCAGACTCTTGCGCTCTTCTGTGGAATTTTACCCTTTGCAATGGCATCTGAGATGGACTGGTGGTGCGTTCCCTTAGTGGCTTTTGTGTCTTTCACATTGTAAGTCATGATAATCCTTCCAAGAAGATTTTGCTCATCTCCAAAGATATGGCATTGAAGGCATTGCTGCAACATATGAAGATCCATTTGGGGTAGCCAAAATCGACATCAATATGGACGACATCGTCGAAGATACACGCCGAGAAGTTGAAGTTCTGTTAACTGCTTGGGAAACTCAAGGACCTGGAAATGGAGGGATCTTCCGGCCTCGTGTTGGTGAGCAGACAATGTCACCAAGATCAGATAATAGCAGTGACTATGAAATCGGGGCAATGGGCAGTAGCGAGGAGACGGTAGCCAGGAATCGGGTACGTTTTGTGGTCAGTGATCTGAGTGGGGAAAGATATAGAGATGATGAATCAACAGAGGTGAGAGGGCTGAGGCCATCTAGACTTAGTAGTAGTGTCAGTCCTGGTACTCGTGAGACGACTGGGAGCTCTGGCAACGAGTATTTTGATGTTGCATAGCACTTACTAGCTAGTTTCCAAATTGAAGAGTTGCAACAGTTTCACATTGACCGCTGTAATTTTATAGTCTGAACGAGTTCAGCATACGGATTTTCCGTAAAACGACGTACTATGCCTGCTTACATACTTAAACCCGGTAGTGAAAGAGACTTCTTTATAATACAGAATCCATCCTTTGAATCTTCAATTGAAGGTGGTAGGAAGGTGAAAGTGGCGGTTCACCTTGCTAAAGTCGTGCTCACGTGAAGGCGCGAATCGCGTCTCCCTCGAACTTAAAACCTTCCATCCAACCTCGCGACGGACAATCGCCCCCATCAGTGAGCTACTGGAAACCTAACACCCTGCGCAATTCTCCTTCATATCCGCTTCTCCCGACGCAAACATTTCCATCCTTGCAGACCCGAGTCTGACTCTCCTTCACAAAGAAACTGCACATACCCCGCGCAGGCAGCCTTTCTGAGGCGACGCGCCACTCCGTACCATCCGACCAACCTCCCACGAGCAACGATGCAATAAAGCTTCTTGCGATGCCTTCCAACTTCGATCGCAAAGCTCGCCGCAAGCAACAGACCCGGCTGACCTTTGATCCTGTTGATCGAAGCTCTTCGCCCGCGAACATGTCTCCTGCCAAAATTCGGTATGAACTGCCAGGCAAGAGACAACGACCCACGCCAGTCTCGAGCTTCATAGGCGCGATCGAATCTGAAAGTGAAGATGTACTGTCTTCTACAATCAGGAACGACAGCCATCAAGATTCTGCCGTTGTGAAAGAAAACCAGAAGATGCCTTTCAAGCCCCTGCCGACGCCCGCGAAGTCTTCCCAACAGCCAGCCAAAGTTGATACATCTTTGGGTACGTTCACATTCATTCCAATACATGCGTGCGGTACAATCTTACGCTACTGTTTCAGATCTCAGCACCGAAATGGTTATGTCTAATGCTAACGATTGCCTCTAGACGAACTCGATGATTCCGAAGACGAACCCAAAAGCATGGCTCGGCAGACTCGATCCTCCTTCATACGCAGTGTAGGGATTGGCAAGAAGAAACACCGAAGACATGCAATGGGACTCGACGGCACGTACAGTTCATCCGATGGTTCAGAACCTGAAGAGGATGCCACCCCATCCAAGAAGAAGGCGAAGAGGACTCCCATGAAGAAGACGCCATCCCAAGCTCCTATTGTCATTGAAAGCGACAGCGAAGATGGAGTGGCTGTGTCGTTACCTACACGATCCAACAGATCATCGGCCAAGAAACCAAAGCCTATCGCCTTAACTGACAGCAGTGAAGATGAGATCGTGCAGTCTAATGCAACGTCTTCTCAACGCCGTCAGTCTTCTCTCAGAAATAGGAAGCCACTCCACAGATCACCAATGATCGCTTCAAGTTCTCGGCCCCGCAGAAAGGCAACGGTCCAGAATGGGTCTGATAGCGAGGAGGATTATCAGAGATCATCCCCACCAAAGCGTCTTGCTCGCCTCACTATTCCCGACGACGAGGATGAAGATGAGGAGGACATGGTACTAGCTTCACCCCGCAAGAGGCGCCAACCACAAGTATTAGAAACCGAAGAAGACGAGGACGACATCATACTGCCTTCACCGCGAAAGCGAAACTCGAGAGCAATGGTTGAGACTGATGAAGATGAATCTCAGCCTGTGATGTCACCTTTGAAGCGTACAAGACAGCCCGTTGAATCCGACTCCGACGTTGCCTTGTCCCCACTAAAGCGCAGACGCAACGACCAGGAGGTTGAGCTTTCGAGCGATAGTGATCTCCCTTCTCCAAGAACCATGGCGGCAAATGTGAAGCGGAACGCTACAAGCAAAACTCCACCGCGTGTCACTCGGCAACAAAAAGCTGTTCATAGACACCGGACAGAGAAAGAGAAGACCATGGAATTAATGAAGCGCCGTCGTGCGGGCGAGAACATCGAGCAAGTCACGGAGTCTTCAGAATCAGAATCTGTCGAGAAAGACGAGGACGATGAACTTCAACAGCTCTCCGAGTTCGAGGATGAGGAGCCTAGCCCGGAGGCTCCACGCCAGTCTGCAAAAGCAGCAAAACGCAAGACTCGAATCAACTCGGATGGCGAAATCGATACCGACGATTTCATCACTGACAATGAGGACGGCCCCCTCGGCGTTCCTGACATGTCTCTGATCCCCCTTGAGTTCACTTCTGCGGCACATAAGCCGCTTAAGGAACACTTTAAAGATGTCGTTGAGTGGATGGTACATAATAAAGTCAACCCTGGTTTTGAGTGGAAGGATCCGATTTACGATGTTGCCTTCCGGAAGGTCGATGCGGAGTGTGGAGGATTCGCTGACAGCAAGTTCGTTTCAACACAATGGACAGCTGCGTTTACGAGAGCTTTGTATGCTCGACCTACATTAATACTTCGTCAACTGAACCCTGGAGAAGGCATCGATGTCCTCGGAGAAGCAAAGTGCGAGGCATGTAATCATCGCAAGCATATCCCAACTTGGTCAATTCAATTCGAGGGCAAGGCATACAACAAGGTCACTTTGGAGGAGATTGATCAGGATAGCAGCGATGACGATTCAGATGACTCTGATTCGGACTCGTCAGAAGATTCCGACAAAGCCAGTGTCGACGAGAAGGGCCAACGACTACTCGGTCAGGACAAGACCTGGTTTGCTGGCGCGTAAGTATACCTAAATTCGTCTATACAAGTGGCTTGCTAATCTTAGATCTAGCATCTGCAAGCAAAATGCCGAACAAGCCCACACTCTCATCCACTGGAAGTGGCACTTGAACGACTGGGTAGTCAGCCGTCTAGAGGAGGAAGGAGAGTGCACGCCCGCCAAACTAGCAGAACGGGACAAGATGAACTCCAAGCAGCGACACAAATATGCTAATAAGATTGTCGACCGCTGGCAAGCGCAACAAATCATCAAAACTCTGTACAAGGATTTCAAGACGCAGAAAGACACTGCTCGCGAGCTCAGGGAGCAGAAGCGCGGAGGATGGAAATGAGAGCTCCTCACTTCTTACAGGAGTGATCATTGAAGGTGGAAACGAAAAAAAGGCTCGAGCCTTTGGCCATTGATTGACCGGATTGAGCCCATATGCGATTGGATTTCTGTTGACAAGATACCATTTCCTTTTTTTCATTACGATACCAAGCAAGCTACGCCATAGATCAAGAATCAGGAGAAAGATTTATCGATCTGGATGAAGCTGCTTATATACCATGAGACGACGAGATGATGAGATGAGATGGGAATATCGATAATGGAATAAACCTCTAATCAACCTCCGTTTTAGTGAATTCCTTCCTTTTTCTCAATCTGTCGTAACTCGCAATTTCTGAAATGTCATCAACTTGTATTGAGTCGTCTTCACAACACCATCCCCTCCACAAATCTGCAGCAAATATGCGTTGGCGTTTTCGTGGTGGGAAATTTGGATATCAAGGTGGCGTGAGGAAAACGGGCGGACTGGGAGGCATTGGGAGGACTGGGCGGGATGAGCGGGGTCCGCCGGGTTGTGAGTCATTCAGCGGGATGGGCGGAGTCTGTAGGATGCGAGGTGCAACAAAAACAAGTGGTTTGGGTTTGGTGGTGGTGAAGTTGGGAGAATGTTTGGGTGGAGGTGGTGAGAGCAATAGGGGTTAAGCGAGACTAGCTCTCATCCCTGGGTACACTTATACCCGACTTGTTGGACAAATAAAAGGTTTTCAGAAGGCACTTTCGAAAACAAACGTTATCATTATGCGAAGCTCATTTCATTTCAATTTCTTTTACTATCTTGTTTTATCTTTCCATCCGTTTACCAACCACCGAATCCAAGCACTTCCACCATAAGCCGTAAATCCAACGCTGGAAATGGAAAGGAAACGTAGTAGAACAGGGTACTCAAGAAAGGCACGACACAATTTAAAAGATCTTTTTTCCCTTCCACCCCGTATTATGGGAACGCAAACCTCGTGGTATCCGCTGTAGTGGTATCATGCAAAAACAAATCCCCGTTGAAAGAAAGGACTGTGCCACATCCATCATCCATCATCCATAGTACACTGATTTGAAGCTTGAGGCTTAGACGGTGCCGGAGTAGACGGGGTTGTTCTGGCCGAGGGTCGTGCCGTTCGTCTTGCCGTTCACGGTGGCAATGGGGGTTCCTTCCTTGCTGAAGTGCTGGTCAACTTGGTTGCTGAAGCCTTGGGTGGTGTACGCCGAGCCATTGGTCGGTGCAGCCTGACCGTATGCGGCGGAGCCGTTGGTGTTGCCGGTGGTACCAGCTTGGTTGCTCAGCTGATTGGTCATAAAGTCTGTGTTGCCAATATTCTGGGGACCGCGGATACCGCCTTCAGTTACGTTGTGTGCCTTGCGGGTGACTTGGGGCGCGTGTGGGATGTCAGAGGTTGTGGAAGCAGAGCCGAGCTTGAAGATCGGGGATTGCCAGTCGTTGCCCTTCAAGGCGAGTTCCTTGTACTCGGTGGCCTTGGAGGAGATGCCACCTGGAAGGTGGATATCTGGGAAGATCGAGTCTTGCTTGGTGATTGCCATGTTGACCTTAGCCTGGCCGGCTCGCGCACCAGCAGCTTGTGCCTTTTGCTTTCCTTGCAAGATCTTCTTCTGTATGGCTGAAACGTAACGATTGTAGATGTTTGGTGCATCCTCTGGGTTCTCAAGTGCCTCCTGTTGAGCACGATCAGCCTCAACCTTGATTTGGTAGGCATAGGAGTCAAGCTGGGTGGCTTGGTCCTTGATGGCCTTCTCGATAGCCTTCTGGAAAGCAGGGCGGAGAGCCTTCAAGAGGACTGGCTTGGCAAGAGCAAACAGTAGCTTGTGCTTGGACTTTGTGAGCTTGATGTTGAAGTTCTTGACATCGACGCTGACTTTGTCGACTTTGAAGAAGTTCTGGCGGTCAGACTTGTCGGCAGTCGACAACTTCATCTTGAAGCTGAGACCAGATCCACCAAGGAAGATATCCGCAACACCGAGATCGGTGATGCTAGGGAAACCTTGCTTTCTCTTGACGTAGTATGAAACATCTCTCAGGTCCATCTGGATACCAGATACGGAGAATTCAATGGAGTTCTGGTTCTTGTTGGCAATCGACTTTCTGCCCCATCTGAAGTAGTTGTCTAGAACTTTGTTAGTATAGGTGGTAGATCACTGAGGCTGGAGACTTACCATTTGCAATCTCAATCATGTTAGGCATGAGGTTATCACTCTCGATGACCAAGTTCTCGACAACAGCATCGATCTGAGGATCGGACACCTCGATTCTCGGGATTGGGACGTAGCGAATGCCTTCGAAAGCGGCAGGAAGAATAACCTCTGTAAGATCCTTGATCAAATGAGGCTTGAATGTTGGCTTGCCATTCTCGTCGTTTCCAAGGTCAGTGAACAACTTGTTGATGGATGTAGCAAAGCGCTTGTTCATTGGATCAGCGTCGAATTGATCAGCAAGGAATTTGATCTCGTCAACAATACGATCAGTGTGGTTGCGGTAACGGTCTCGGAGGAGGAAGTTTCCGTGGTCATAAAGCTTATTCCACTCATCAGTGGCACGGTCTTCCATGATATAACCTTGTTGCTGAAGGCATTTTCTGATGTAAGCATCGATTTGCTTGAACCAGGACTTCAGTTCGGGATCCTTATCCGCGTCACTGTAGATGTTGTTGATGGCATCGAAGAAGTCGTTGGTGGAAGTACCATTGGCGAATCGCTCAATTAGTGTCTTCAGGTCATCCTCAGCACGCTTCAAAGAATCATCTCCATGAGCATCCTTCACAGTGCCGGCGGTTTGCTGACCAACGGTATTGGCGTGACCGGCATAAGTCTCAGCCAAGTTCAAGAGGGTGTTGATAGCTTGCTCATAATCAGGGTGTCCTTGGATCTCGATAACAAGCTTCTTGAGGCGCCAGATAGTCTGCTCACGGCGCTCCTCCGGCATCTTCTTGCTCAAATAGTTCTTGGTGCGCTCCCTGGTCTCACGAGCCTTGTCCTTCTTGTCGTCTGGAATGTTCTCAGAGGCACGTTGTTTAAGGGTAGATGCACCGTTCATGAGTCCAGATTGCGCATCGAGGCCGGAGCTGGTGCCAGTCTGCTGGTCACGATTGGCCAAAGCTGCGGCGTCAGCAGGGTCGCGGGAACCATCTGGGTGTGCGGCTTGGGTGGCATCACCGGCTGCATCTTGCAGGTCGTCCTTGTTGATTGGGGCGTTCTTGCTATATGTGGACTTGATCTGTTGCTTGATATTTCCGGTTGACAGATCAGGGGTATCATGCCAGGTGTTGTCGTCAGCGGGCTTGTCGATTTGGCTCAATGCCTCGTCGGATGGGTTGACCTTCGAAGCTGCCTTTTGAGCTGCGTCGCCAGCAATATCGCGGATGAGGATGGTGGCATCGTTCAAAAGCTTTCTGAATTGACCATTTGTGATGATCAACGTACCGAGCGTACGTAGACCCTCCAAAGCCTGGTTGCCATGCTGCTTGGCGGTTTCCTTGTCAATTGGCGCACCGGGGAGGGCTGCGTCTGCGCCAGTGATCTTTTGCGACTCCCAGATGAAATCTTGGAGGAGGTTGCCCTCGTTCTTGGTGAGAAGTAGGTATTTGGCTTGTTCGACAACTGGAAGTAGGACGTCAGCCTAGGCCATATTGATCTAGGAAATTGGGGTGTTCCAGGAACAAAAGAATGTGTCTTGGGAGACT
>Ga0302140_10007510_pt1 | contig 13641 bp, 11 predicted proteins | sample I_Bog_E1_1_FD_202095 | JGI IMG/M metagenome (GOLD analysis project Ga0302140, IMG submission 202095) | Peat permafrost microbial communities from Stordalen Mire near Abisko, Sweden - I_Bog_E1_1 | ecosystem: Environmental > Terrestrial > Soil > Wetlands > Peat | place: Sweden: Abisko, Stordalen...
GAGGTAACGCAATAGCAGCGGCTGGCATGGTGATGGTGGTCTCCAAGGGCAGCGCGGCGCTGCCCTCCCCTATTCTAAAAGCGATTACGGTGTCGTGGCCTTCACGCCCGGCTTCGGTGCGCTGGTAGTCGTGGTGGCAGGTGCGCCGTTGGCCGTGGTCTTGTCGTAAAGCGAAATGATGTCCTGGGTGATATCAATCGCACTCGAAGCATACAGCACTGGAGTGTTCTGATTGCTGTCGTCCAACACCAGGCTGAAGCCGTTATCCTTGGCGTACTTTTCAAGCACCGCCATCATACGCTGTCCCAAGCTTGCCAAAACTTTCTGCTGTTCCTGGCGCAGATCTTCCTCGGCGTCTTGCATGTCGCGTTCCAAGCGCTTCTTCTTTTCATCGATGTCGCGCGCCAGTTGATTGCGCTTCTCTTCAGCCATGACCGTGCCGCCTTTCGTCAACTGGTCCTGGAGCTGGACAATTTCAGATTGGCGGCTCTGGAATTCCTTGTTTTTGGGAACGAACTTGGCGTCCAATTCCTGGGAAGCTTTCTGGCCGTCTTTGGTGCCGACGATGGCGCCTTGAATGCTAATCACTGCCACTTTGTTGGGTGCCTGCGCGAAGGCGCCTAGGCCTGCGCAGAGTAACGCCATGGTGAAGATCAAACAACTTCTCATAATCAATTTCTCAATTCCTTTCGGGGATATTCTTTACGCCACCCGCGGGCAATGACCCATGACGGCGACAAAATTAAAACGTGCGTCCAATGGAAAAACGGAAGATCGAGTGACGCTCATGGAACGGCTCGGCAGTTCCGAAATACGCCAGAGCCTCCTGGTAGGTAGCATTGTTAGCGAAGAAGGACCGGTCCGCTACCACCGGAGGCGTCAAGATCGTATTGACAATACTTGGATTATACGCCCAATAGAGACGGAATGGGGCGTTAACGACTGGCATTAGTACTTGTAATTCGAGGCCGGTTGATACTCTGGGTACTTGGGTACCGGGAGCAATGTAGGCACGCCTGCCGAAATCAGCCTGGGGATAGAGCGTATTCAGGTTGGTTACCTGACCTTGGTTCAGGCCCAACTGACTGGGCAGTAAAAGCTTATCTATACCCGCGTCAACGAAGGGTGCGAGCGTAACCGGACCAAAAATCGGGATGCGGTATTCGTAGTTAAACACCGCAGAGGTATCACCACCCGGCAGAATAAGTTGATAGGCCGGGATAGTTTGGGTAACGTTGACAAACCCAATGCTGCCATTGGAGTTGATCACTTTCTGCACACGGTTGGTGCCGTCGTTGTTCAGCACGTTAACGGATTGGCTGGTGGGAATGTAGGCAATGGGGCTGATGGTTAAAATATCGAAGCCGCGGATATCGCTTTCGCCGCCCATGTAATAACGGTCATAAGGAGGAGCGACCCTGCCGCCATAACCGGCGATGAATTTGGCATTGACGTGGAAGCCCATGACGTTCCCCTTAAAGAGACCGCGGCGGAAATAGGCGATATCCAGGTTGGGCTGCAAGGTGTTGACATTGCCGCCCAGAACCACGCCCGTAAAGCCAAAGCCAAAGTTGACCCGTAACCCTCTGGTTGGCGTTATCGGGTGATTGACAGTGTTGTACGCGAAAGTGGGTGTTATTGTGCTGGCCTTGATGCCGGTTAGCGTGTTGGGGCCGCCGACGCCTTCGAAATCGAGATAGTTGAAGTAGGATTTGGCGGCGTCCGTGATAGGATCCACGCTTTGATCGCGGAATGAGTAAGTAATTCCAACGCGGGCAAAACTGCGGCGCAACTGATAACTCACGAACGTGGTAAAACCTTTGCCGTTCGTTACGTAGTTCAAAAGGTTCTGCGTTCCCAACTGGCTGTAATAACCAATCAGGTTCGTTCCCGCCAAGATCGACGCCTGCTGGCCCTGATTGTAGCTGTAGCGCTGATAGAACACGGTGAAACCAGCCTGCACCGGCTTGTCGAACAAATACGGCTCGGTGAAGCCGAAGGTGACGTTGTCGAGCAAGGTGCCGATCTGCGCGCTCAGACTCAACGTTTCGCCCAAGCCCAGGAAGTTGTTGGTGGAATAAGAAGCGCCGATAAAGCTGCCGGAAATGCCGGACACGCCGCCATTGAGCTGAATGGAGTTGCGGCCGCGTTCCTTGACTTTCACCAATAAATCCACCGTGTTGGTCTTGGTGTCGCGCGTCATGGTAGCGGCATCTTCCGGCTTCAGCGGATCGAAGTAACCCAACTGGTTCAAGCGCAACACGCTGGTATCCCACAGCTGTTTGCTGTACAGATCCCCTTCGTTCACCAGCATTTCGCGCCGAATGACTTTATCGCGAGTCGTCAAATTTCCTTGAAAATCGATGCGGCGGACGAAAAATTGGTGGCCTTCGTCGATGTCCACGTTCAAATCCACTTGATGATCGTTGATAGGTTCGGGGTCGGGTGAACCAACGAAGTCGATATAGCCGAAGTTGCCGTAAAGCTTGCCGAGTTCGTCGAGGCCTTTCTGCAGCTTTTCGGTGGAGAACGGCGCGCCGGGCTGCATGCGGAATACCTGACGGATAATGAGATCGGGCGTGCGGAACAACTTCATGCCGATGAAGTTGAAATTGCGCAACGTGTAGAGGTTGCCTTCGGCGACCACCATCGTGACATCCACTTTCTTGCCGGGCTTCTTTTCATTGACGAGTGGAATTTTAAGGCCTTTGCCGTAAACGTCATAGACCTTTTCTGAATGGTTGATGACGCGCGCCGTGAAATAACCTTTTGCCTGGTAAGCCTGACGGATACGTTCGGCGTCTTCATCCAGTTTGGTGGAGTCAAACGTTTTTGCGAAAAGGTCTTCGAACAGCAGCGAGTGCGGGATGCCGATGGGCTTCAGGTTCTTCATGGCGCGTACGACTTCGCGATGGCTGAACGCCGCGTTGCCTTGAATAATGATGTTGCCGACCTTGAGTTTCGGACCTTCGTCGATCGCGAAGTTTATGTCCACGCCGCCTGGCGGCACTTGACGGATTTGCGGCGTTACGGTGGCGTATTGATGGCCGTGCTCGGCTTCCAGTTCCTGCAATACGTTCTTGGCGCGCTGCACTTTACCGGGGTCGAACTGCGATTCCGGAGTGAGATTCACGTGGCGTTCTTTGAAGCGGTCGAGAATATCGGACTTGCTCATCGACTTCATGCCCGTGTAATCGATGGTGTGGACAGTGCGGCGCTCGGTCACGACAAAACGCAACAGAACACCGCCGTTCGGTCCTTTTTCTTTCTCCACGCGCAGATCATCGAAGCGGCCTGAGTTCCACAGCGAAATAAAATCGCGATGAACTGCTTCTTCGTCGTAGACATCGCCCTTTTTAGTAAAGATTAAGCCGCGCAGAGTGTCTTGAGGAACCTTGCGCTGACCGCGGAACTGCACCTCTTCCACGATATTTTCACCCATGGGCGCCGCTTTCACTTCCTGCACGCCGCCGGGAGGGGGAGTGGCAGGTTGATTCGGAGGCTTTACCTTGGGCGTTTCCGGTACGTTTTCGAAGGGATTAGGCTGCTGGGGCTGTGGTTGTTGGGGCTGTTGAGGCTGTTGGGCCGGCGCGGGCGCTGGCTTGGGCGGCGGCTGAGGCTTTTGCTGATTGGGATCGGTTTGCTGGGCTTGGGGCTGGACGTTCGGCTCGAGCCAAGTACCAAAGGCGGCGACGCCGCTAGCGGAAACAGCCCCTTCATTAGCCGCAGGCGCGGAAAAACTTAGGCATATGCCGGATAACAAGATAACAAAGGCGGGCGAGATGATCGCGCGCAGGCTGCGGAGCCTGTGGTGAAATGTGGCTAAGAACAAATCCTCTCCATGCCGTAAAAAGTGAGACTCCATCCCCGAAGGAGGCAAGAACCCCAGACGTTGAAGTACCCGTGCAGGTTTCAGCGCGAGGTTCCAGAAGCGGAAAACAACCCGAGCGACCCAGTCTTTCTAGTGTACCGGATGCGCTGGTGAAAACCGCGGTTTTACGGCTGCTGACGTGAAAGAAGCTCTGACTCCTCTTCCGGAAGAGCTTTTTCAGGTGGTTGTGGCGGGCTAAAGATCCGCCATAGCCTTAAGACGGGGAGGATAAAATCGCTCGAAGCCGGGCTGCCAATTCATTGTGGTCATGAGCGGAAGCCGCGCTCGCCAGTTGTTCGAGAATGAGCAATAGATCGGCGCGACCGTGCGCGCTGGCGCCTTCTTCCTTTGAATATTGGTCTGCAATCGCGCGGATTTGCTTGCCGCAGGCATGTGCCGCCACAACTTTGTGCGATTTCAAGAGCCGAACGCCCAGATGCAGCAATGCTTCACAAGCCTCGTTTGCCCAAACAAACTTTTGGGTGGTCTTATAAACGGCGTTCTTCTGCTGTTTCCAGCGTTTGTTGGTGTAGAGTGCGGCGCGGATCGCTTGCAAAAGCAGTGAGCCGGAGACTTCGTCTTTAACTAGAAAATCCTCTGCGCCGAAAGCGGCCACCGCCGATTCAGTCTCCGCGCGCGTATCTCCGGTAAGCACCAGAACGGGAATTTCCGGTGCCGCTTGGCGCACACGAATGTAGCTGACCGGGCCCGTCGTCTCTGGCAAGCCGAGATCGAGCAGCACCAAGTCTACTCCACCCTTCGACAAGCGCGCCAGACCATCCGTCAGGCCATTGACCCATTCCAGATGATAAGCGCCGTTACCATATTCCTCAAGGGCGCATTGCACCAGATACATCGCGTCTTCGTCGTCCTCGACCAGAAGAACGCATTCCTGGCGTTTCTCCATTGATTCCGGAACTTCAGCGGGTTGGGCTGCAACCGAAGCCATAAATTTTTCTTTCCTTTCTGATCGGTTTCCCGATCCGGGCGAAAACTACAAGTTGTCGCCAATAGCGAGGCAGGCGTTAGCCAAGCCGAAAATGTGGTTCGAATAATCTGGGGAAACCCGGTTGCCGTTGTTTTTTTTGCTTGTTGGCGTAGAGAGCGGCACGAATTGCCTGTAGCAAAAGCGATCCGGAAACTTGATCTTTTACCAGATAGCCTTCCACACCGCTGGCGGTAACCGCAAACTCGGTTTCGACAGAGGTATTGCCGGTTAGCACCACAACGGGAACCTTTGGCGACACCTCGCGCACCCAGGCATAGCTCTCCGGACCGGAGCTGTCCGGCAGACCCAAGTCGAGCAACACAATGTCCACGCCGCCTTTAGAGAGCTGATCGAGGCCCTCACTGAGGCTATTGGCCCACTCCAGGCGATACTTCCCGTTCCCATATTCCTGCAAGGCATAGCGGACTAACCACATTGCCTCTTCGTTGTCTTCGATCAGGAGGACGCATTCCTGTAGTTTGGGCGCTGGACCGGCAGCCCGGGGCAAGGATTCCAAATCTTCATCTACCAACTGAAGTGCGACGGCGGCCATTGTTTGATTCCTCCGCTATAGAGTCACTGGTCTTATCGGATGTCGATGCGCGAGGTTTTAGCCATTTTTAGGATTTGGCTCGGTTTTCGTACTCGCCGGCACGCGGTGAGACCGCGCCACTTGCCGGGGAAGGGTGTTCTGCTTGAGCCGCGGCGGAAAGGCAACCCTCAAACTGAGCCAGCGAGTTCAGCAGTTGTCCGGTGTCGGACGCCTTGGCCGCCTTTTCCAATGCCGCGCCCAAGCTACTAATTTCAGGGAAACCATAGCCCGCGCCAATGCCTTTACAGTTATGTGCGATAGCGGCGATAGCTGCAAAATCGGCGTTGCTCAGCGCGTTGCGCATTTTATCCAGATCGCGCCACCGGTTCGCCAAAAACTCCGGCCGGCGCGCCGCGATGGAATCGGCCATTGCCTTCGGCCGCCGCGCGGCAGGCGGTTGCGCGTACCGGGCAATGGCTTCAACCAAGTCGGCCCGCTCAATGGGCTTGGTGAGGTGCCCATCACAGCCGGCGGCCAGACTGTCGGCGGCACAGCCGTTGAGGGCATGCGCCGTCAGCGCCACGATCGGAACGCGCGGCGCGGCATGTTCTTTTTCCCACGTGCGGATCACCCGCGTCGCTGTCAGACCGTCCATGATGGGCATTTGGATATCCATCAGCACAATATCGTAGCTTCCTTGTTGCCGCTTCTTGAGGGCCTCGACGCCGTTCGTCGCATAGTCGAGAGCCAGCGGCAGACTGTCGAGATAAGCGCGCAGCAAAATTACGTTCTCGGGATTGTCTTCCACGATCAGCACGCTGGTGCCGGCATCTAGCTGCTGCGCGGCGCGCGCGGCGGTGGTCCCGGCGGCTTTGTGGCGCACCGCATCGGCGGTGGAAGGCGGCAAAAAAACGGTGAAGACAAATTTGGCCCCGGGCGCGGGCTGTTCGCCTACCCAAATCCGGCCCCCCATGCGCTCCACCAAAGCCTTGGCAATGGCCAATCCCAGACCCGTGCCTTCATAAGAACGAGTCACCGAGCCTTCCGCTTGTTGGAACGCTTCGAAGATCATCTCAGCCTTGTGGGGGGGCACACCGCAGCCGGTATCGGACACCTCAAAGCGCAGGCCCTTTTCGCCATCGTCTCCCATTTCGGGGCAAACCCGAACCTCAATTTTTCCGCGCATGGTGAATTTGATCGAATTGCTGATCAAGTTCAGCAGAACCTGCTGCAGACGTTCCGCATCGCCGATCCAATAAGGCCAGGTGTTGAGGTCGAGAAGAACTTCCAAGCGCAGGCCTTTGAGCTCGACGGCTGAGGAAATCGTGGCGGCACACTCGTTCAACAGCAGGTTGAGATCAAAAGGAGCGGCCTCGAAAGTCAACTCGCCGGCGTCCACTTTGGCCAAGTCCAGGATGCCGTTAATCAGCCGCAGCAAGCGGCGCACGTTGCGGTTTGAGACCGCCAAATGCTGGCGCTGAGACTCGTCAACGGAGCTTTGCAGCAACAAAGCGTTCATCCCCAGGATGAGATTCATGGGGGTACGGATTTCGTGGCTGATGCGTGCCAGAAAATCGTTCTTAGCCCGAAGTGCTGCGTCCGCTTCCTGCTGAACCTGCGAAAGATGCAGTTGCAGGCGCTCTTCCGCGCGTGATTTGGCAGCCACCGCCAAGCGGTATTCAAGCTGTTCCACCAGCAGGAACGCCAGATCTTCCAGGCTGTCCAACAAATGCTGCGCCGGACGTTCGCGCGCCACCGTGTCGATCACACACAGCGTTCCTAATGCCAATCCGGCGCGCGTGCGCAGCGTCACTGAGGCGTAGAAGCGGATGGACATCTTACCGGTCACCAGCGGGTTATTCCTAAAGCGCTCGTCTTTCGTTGCGTCGCAAATCACCAGCGGTTTGTTCTCGATCAGCGCATGAGTGCAGAAAGAAATCTCGCGTGCCAGCTCCGGCATTTCAATGCCAATTTTGGCTTTGAACCATTCGCGGTCGCGATCCATCAACGTCATCAGCGCGATGGGCGCTTCGAAAAGGCGCGCGGCCAAGGCAGTGATTTTCTCGAACGACGGCTCGGAAGCAGTGTCCAAAACATCGTAGCTCGATAGCGCGGCAAGCCGTTCCTCTTCATTGCCTGGAACGGGGTAAGCCGTTGGTTGGGCCTTCGTAGTTAACATCTAGGACTTTCGGGACGAGGGGCTAAAGCTTCTCGCCGCTCCAAGTCAGCGCGCTGTCGCCGTTTTAGTTTGAATGAACCCGCTAGAGTTCTTATCGCTCGCCTTGTCGGAATGGACACAATTTTAAGGTAACGATTTTAGGAATTTATACCATCTGTTTAGATACCGTTTGCGGGGGCATAAGCTGTTCAGACCTGGGAATCGGTCATGGCGGCAACGCTTTGCGCCGACGGCGCTAACGAGAACTTGGCGATAACCTCAACTAAGTCGCTCTTGTCCATCGGCTTGCTGAGGTGTCCGTCACAGCCGGCTTCGATACTTTCCGTCGAGGAACCGCTTAAAGCGTGAGCGGTGAGCGCCACGATCGGAACATGCGGCTTGTGTTGTGTTTTTTCCCAGGCGCGGATTTCCTGAGTCGCTGTGTAACCATCCATAATTGGCATTTGCATATCCATCAACACTAGATCGTATTCGCCCTGCCGTCGCTTTTCGACGGCTTCCACACCGTTTTCGGCAAAATCGAGCAAGAGAGGAAGATTTTCCAGAAATGCCTGAACCAGAACAACATTTTCCGGGTTGTCTTCCACCAGCAAAACGCGTGTGCCCTGCCGTAGAGTTTGCCCGGCCACCGCAGAGGCCTTCGCGGCTATTTTTGCGCTCACAGCTTCTTCGGTGGTCGGCTGCAGGAAAATCGTGAAGACGAATCTTGCGCCGGGTTCGGATTTCTCCGCCAACCAGATTCTTCCCGACATCATTTCAATGAGCGTCTTGCTGATCGCTAGCCCTAGGCCGGTCCCTTCAAAGCGACGGCTCATCGATGTTTCGGCCTGCTGGAATGGCTCGAATATAATTGCCGCCTTATCCGGCGGGACGCCACAGCCGCTATCGTTCACTTCAAAGCGCAACCCCGGTTGGCCCTCCGGGCCCGTCTCCGCGCAGACGCTCAGTTCGATTTTCCCTTGCGCGGTGAACTTCACTGAATTGCCAATCAGGTTCAGCAGCACCTGCTGCAGGCGTTCGCTATCGCCGGTCCAATACCGCGGCGCCTTCAAATCGACAAAGATCTCAAATTGCAGGCCCTTTCCCTCGACGGCGGTTGAAATCGTAGCCGCGCACTCCTTCAGCACATCGTTCAGGTCAAAGGGCGCCTCTTCAAACGTCAGCCGCCCGGCTTCCACTTTCGACAAATCCAAAATGCCGTTGATCAAGCGCAGCAGACGCCGCACGTTGCGCTGCGAAATCTCAATATGTTCCTGCTGCTTCTCATTGAGCGGGCTGCTGAGTAACAGAGCATTCATGCCCATAATCAAATTCATCGGGGTGCGGATTTCATGGCTCATCCGGGCTAGAAAATCGCTCTTGGCGCGGTTGGCGGCTTCAGCGGCTTGTTTGGACTGTTCAAGTTGCTTTACCAGCGCGTTCTTTTCAGCCAGCGACTGGTGCAGCTTCAGGGCAAGTGAGTTTAACTCCTCGATCCGGTTATCCAATTCAAGGGTGAGGCCAAGCACTTCGTGGTTGGTTTGGATGATTTCCTCTTCGAGAAGACGAATGGTCCGCTCCTTCACGTCGGACTGGTCGGCGGAATTAGGACTGAGAGTTTCCATTACGCTGCACCCTTCACCACAATTACGGTCGCGTCATCGTCTATTTTGGCCAGTTCCGCGAGCAAACGCTGGGCAATCTCGTTGGGTTGCCGCGGCAGGTCATTGCGAAAATGGTTCCAATCCCAATTCGACCGCAAGCCATCCGAATGCATGACCAGCAAGCTTTCGGGCGTCCAGGGATGCGATGCCACCACGGCGGCAGGAGCATTGAAGCCCACCACACCGCGCTGCACGGCGCATACATGACGTGGCGAATCCTTCAAACGGATCTCTATATCTCCGACGCTCGCGAGGGTCAGAGTTTGCCTTGGCAGATCGAAGCGCGCCAGCGCCATGACCACGCCGCGGGTGGCGCGGCACGCCCGGCTCGTGCCGTTGAACAAATCCTCTAGCGGCTCGGCAAAGTGTTCTTCCAGGTAATGCCGCGCCGTTTGCGAAGCGTTTTGCGCACCCGCACCATGACCCAGGCCGTCAATCAATCCGGCCAATGCGTTGCCTTCCCACTGCCGGAATAGGAAGGCGTCGCCATTCTCTGCCAGTTGAGCAAACGAACGGGTGGCGGCGCCAAAGGCCAGCCTCTCCCGCGTGATTGCCCTTAATTTTTGCGCCATTTCCGCAGCGTCACAGTCGTCCCCTTTCCCACGGCCGACTCGATCTCCATTTCATCCGTCAACCTCTTTGCCCCCGAAAGGCCCATCCCCAAGCCTCCTCCGCTTGAGAACCCCTCCTTCATAGCGCCGGCGACATCGGGGATGCCCGGGCCCTGATCGATAAACTTAATTTCGACGGCCACACGCGAATCCCGTTCCAGCTTCTGCCAGCGCATAAGGCCCGATCCGGCATACCGGTACACATTGCGCGCCAGTTCCGAGGCGGCGGTAACCAGCCGCGTCACGTCCGACGGCGCGAAGCCGGCCTGTGTGGCGACATCGCGCACCATCCGCCGAGCGATCACGATATCGGCTTCCTCGTTGATCGGCAGCTCGCCGGAAAGTAGGGCCATGTCGGGCGTGCTCACGGCAAGTTGCGTAAATCCGCCTCCGATTCCAGCTTCTCCAGCGCTCGCTCGACGTTCAGCGAAGTCTCGATATTCCGCAGAGTGAGCCCCATCTGGACCGCCGTCATGGCTACCATTGGCCGCATGCCCACGACAATCATGCGTGCGCCCATCAGCGCTACCATCGCTGCTGTCTCAGAGACTAGCCGCGCAAAGTAGGAGTCCAGCGTGTCCACCAGCGAGATATCGAGAATGAGTCCTCTGGCGGCGTGGCGGTCCATCGCTCCCAAAACGCTCTCTTGCAGGGCTGCAATCATTGAATCGTTCGGATCAGCCGGTATGGTCACCATGAGAATGTCTCTGACTCTGATCACCGAAATACTATTGCCGTTATTGCTCATGGAACAGTCCGGCTAGGAAGTGGCAGTTGCCTTCTTCGGCATCACGACGAGGTTGAGGGTTGCCAGAGCCACGCGCAGCCCAGCCGCCAATCCCGAGCGGGTCAGGACGTTAGACAGGTCAATTCCTAAATGAACCAATGTTTGTGCAATGACCGGACGCACGCCGGTTAGCACAACTTCAGCACCCACCAGGCGTACGGCGGAGATGGTTTCAATCAACAGCTGCGCGGTATTGGTGTCAATGGAAGGTACCCCGGTAATATCCAATAAAGCCACTTGCGCGCCGCTTTCGGTAATGCGTGTCAACAGGCGCTCGGTAAGCTTTTGCGAGCGCTGGCTGTCGAGCATCCCGATGAGCGGCGCCAACACTACGCCTTCCCAAATAGGAACGATGGGAACCGCCGCCATTTCCATGATCGCCGCGGCCTGCTGGGTAATACGCTGCTCGCTCAATCGCCGCTCGCTCAGGTCGCGCGTCACTTTGCCAAAGCCTTGCAAATTACCCTCCGCATCCCGCAGCGCGGTGATGATGACGTTGGCCCAAAAGCGCGAGCCATCTTTGCGCACGCGCCAGTCTTCGTCTTCAAAGCGGCCCTTAGCGGTCGCGGTTTCGAGTTCTAACTGCGTTCGGCCGCCGGCTAGTTGTTCCGGAGTGTAGAAGCGCGAAAAATGCTGGCCGACAATTTCCTCTGCTTTCCAGCCCTTCATTTTCTCCGCGGCGGAGTTCCAGGTGAGAACATGGCCGCCGGTATCGAGCATGATGATGGCGTAGTCCACGATGTTGTCGATGAGCAACTTCAGCATCTCCGACGCCTGCGCCGATTGGCTGGCGCGTTTCGCTGGCGCAGACTTGATGCCACGGGTACCGTTCGATTGCTTCTTCATCATCTTGCTATCTGCTAAGTTGGCTGATCGGGCGGAACTCATCGGGACGCAAAACCACTCAGCGCGCGATGTTTCGCCAGTATAGATACGCAGCTACGGAATTGAGGGGCTTGGGCAGGCTCACCGGGAACAGCGCGCACGGACGGGTGGCGTTGCTTCAGTCCCGCTGAAAATTACTTTGATTCTATGGTAGCACTGCTTCCTTCGGCTTGCGATGGAAAACAATGGTCAAGCTGATATGCGGTTCACCGCTTGCGGCGTTTACCGGGGCCTTATCAGGCTGAAGATCTTATAACGACCATATAACCTCTTAAGTCGAGGCGTTGCTGGCGGTCAGCAGGGAGTTCTCAAAATCCCGGATATTGTCTTCCAACTGTTTCGCGTCCAGCGCTTTGGCCGCCTGCTCGATGGCCGCACCAATACTGCTGATTTCCGGAAAGCCGTACCCCTTGCCAATGCCCTTGCAGTTGTGGCCGATGGTTTGGATGAGTTTGAGGTCCCCGGCGGCCAAAGCGGCGCGCATCTTTTCTAAATCGACTTTGCGATTGGCCAGAAATGCCGGACGGCGCGAAGCAACCATCTGCGACACCTGCTCGCCGCCGCTTGCAGAGGGTGCGAACTTGGCGATAACGTCAATCAACTCGCGCTGTTCTACAGGTTTAGTCAGGTGCGCGTCGCAGCCGGCGGCGATACTCGCCGCGTGCGCGCCGTATAAGGAGTAGGCGGTCAGCGCAACGATAGGAACGCGCGCTTTGCCAAACTCTTTTTCCCAGGCACGGATTTCGCGCGTGGCGGCCAAGCCGTCCATCACCGGCATTTGAATATCCATCAGGATCAGTTGATAATCGTGGTACCGGCGCTTTTCGACCGCCTCCGTGCCGTCGGCCGCATAGTCCAACACAAGGGAACGGTTCTCAAGATAGCTGCGCAACAATGCCATACTCTCGGCATTGTCTTCTACCAGTAAAACGCGCGCGGCCGTGCCCGCCGCTTTAGCACTGGCCGCCGCTGCTCCGGCTTGCATCCCTTGTTCGGAAGCCGGCTCCGGAAAAACCTTGCAAACGTACTCAAACCCCTGCTCGGCCTTTTCCGGCAGCCCGATCTTCCCGCCCATCGCCTCGACCATCAACTGTGCGACCGCCAAGTCCTGTCCCGCATCTTTTGACGGCATACTACCGTAGGCGCTGCTGATCGCAAAACCCAGCCCTTTTTCGCCGCGTGCGCCAACCTCCGGGCGCACACGTAGTTCGATCTTTCCCTGCGTAGTCAGTTCGAGCGCCTTCGCCAGCAGACTGTTAATCACCTCCTTCAAACAGGCGGCATCGCCACGCCAATAGCGCGAGACATTCAGATCGGTAAGAATTTGAAATGTCAAACCTTTTTGGGCAACGGCCGCGGAGAACGCATTCGCGCACGAATTGAGGACCTCATTCAGATCGAACGGGACCTTATCAAGAACTAACTTTGGAGCATCCATCAAACTCATAGCCTCGCAGTTTAAAAACGCCGCCTGAAACGCAACGAAAGAGACCGATTCTCATAGATAGATTGCCGGTGCCGAATCTGGGGAAGGAGCCGGAAGGGCTTCTACCGTGCAGGAGGAGGCAACGCGGTGCTGGCTTGGACAGGCCGAGAAGAACCACTGGCTACGGAACAGGTGCCAGTGTCCAAATCCTAATGTGTCGCTACTATGCTTTAACGATATCACGGCGTTAGGCAATGGCGTGAAAAATCCGCAACAGCTATTCGCCGCAGCCGTACAAAAGCGCGCTTGTCTAAACTGAACTTCCGTGCTGGACATTAAGCCCTCATCTTGCTGTTTCTTTTGGCGCGGAGCCAAACGCTCAGAGCCAGCGCCTTAGCCAGAAGAGGCTCCATGGAAAAGCTATGCTTCGATTAACTGACGAGCCCATGCTCGGGGCAAGCGCATCAGCTTGCTCAATGCCTTTCGCTCGCAGCTGTGCCAAGTTCCAAAAGATCGCCAAGACAGCGGCTAACGACAAGAAACAGAGCAGCAGCGTATCGGGGTGCAGGATGCCATCGGGCAGTTCACCGTTTACATACGGCACGCGGACCAAAGGCCCGTACATTAAGACATTCATCCCAATCTGCAACAAAACGATCGTCATGGCGAGGCGCGCGGATAATGCCCAAAGAGAAAGCACGGATCCCGCGATAGCCAGG